>Ga0307432_1000328_pt1 | contig 38757 bp, 37 predicted proteins | sample SalMarWE160150MG_FD_202158 | JGI IMG/M metagenome (GOLD analysis project Ga0307432, IMG submission 202158) | Salt marsh sediment microbial communities from the Plum Island Ecosystem LTER, Massachusetts, United States - WE1603-150 | ecosystem: Environmental > Aquatic > Marine > Intertidal zone >...
CTCAATGAAGCTTTCTACTAAGGGACGATACGGAACCAGAACACTTTTAGACTTAGCCCTTCACTGGGGTGAGGGATTAGTACCATTAAAAGACATCGCCCAAAGGCAGGAGATTCCACTGCCATACCTCGAGCATTTAATCGCCCCTCTTATCGCCGGAGGACTGATAAGGAGCACCCGTGGACCTCAAGGTGGTGTCTCACTACTAAAACATCCTGAGCAGATTAAGCTCAGTGAGGTCATTCAACTTCTTGAGGGCTCAATTGCTCCCGTGAAATGCGTCGATAATCCTGATGCATATCCTCGTTCTGACCTTTGTGCCACCCGCGACATCTGGGATGAGGTAAGAAAAGCCGTAGACGGGGTTTTGGAGTCCACAACCTTGCAGGACCTGGTTGAGCGTCAAAGGCAAAAATGGAACTTGAATCAGTGGCAAGACCATAGAAAAAACAATGTACCAAAGAAGGGGTGGTGATAACTTATGACCAAAAAGAGCCTGAAAAACTTAATGATGCTGGTGCTCTCGGTATCACTGGTTATCGGAGCCGTGTTAGCCGGTGGTTGCGTTGGCAAAGAAGTCGAACCCCCACCTCCGGAAACACCACCCCCGATAAATGAACCTGAGCCTCCACCCCAGGAGCCAACACCCCAGATAATTGGAGATATTACCCCACAGGAGGCGTTTACCCTAATACAGGATGACCATGATAACCCCGATTTGGTCATTATTGATGTCCGAACCCCGGAAGAGTTCGCCGAGGAGCATATAGAAGATGCTATCAATTTAGATTACTACTCTGAAACTTTTCAGGATGAGCTTGATACGCTAGACAGGGACACGACCTATCTCATCTATTGCCGAAGCGGAGTTCGCAGTGCAGATGCTTTAGATATCATGGCGGGGCTCGATTTCAGGGAAGCCTACAATATGACGGGTGGGATTATTCAATGGGTGGAAGAAGAATTACCAACCATTCAGGAAACGCCACCCCAGATAATTGAAGATATTACCCCACAGGAGGCATTTGCCTTAATACAGGATAACCAGGATAACCCCGACTTCATCATTATTGATGTCCGAACCCCGGAAGAGTTCGCCGAGGAGCATATAGAAGATGCTATCAACATAGATTACCGTTCTGAAAACTTCAGGGATGAGCTTAGCCAGCTGGATAAGGATAAAACCTACCTCATTTATTATACTTGCGCCTGTGGAGGTATCGACAGCAAAACTTTAGATGTAATGGCGGAGCTCAATTTCAGCGAAGTCTACAAGATTTCGGGCGGGTTAAATAAGTGGAAGGCAGACGGATTCCCCACCGTAGAGTAGAATAGAATCTCAGGGAAGACCTTAGCCGGCTGGCAGCTTAGCTGATAGTCTGACCTATCCCCCATCCTCCCCACTCTGCTATAATAAGACTATGAAAAAGCCGCTTCTGGTGCTGTTTGACGGCAATGCCCTCGTCCATCGCGCCTTCCACGCCCTGCCACCGCTCACAGTGAGCAAGACCGGAGAAATGGTAAGTGCCGTCTACGGCTTTGCCCTTATACTGCTGAAGGCAATAAGCGAGCTAAAACCCACCCACTGTGCCATCGCCTTTGATAAGAAGGCACCTACCTTCAGACACCAGATGTTTGACCAGTATAAGGCACAGCGCCCCCCAACCCCTGACGAACTGGTCAACCAACTAGGCAGGGTAAGACAGTTGGTGGCAGCCTTCAGTATCCCTATCTTTGAACTTGATGACTATGAGGCAGATGATGTCCTGGGCACACTTAGCCAGCAGGCCAGCCACCAGGGTATTGATTCCATAATTGTTACCGGCGATGCCGATGCTATGCAACTGGTGTCACCTAAAGTAAAGGTATTTACCCCCAGGCGAGCCTTTGGCGATACTATGCTCTATGATGAAGCCGCCGTAAGCCAAAAATATGGCATCAAACCTCAGTACATTGCCGACCTCAAAGGACTAAAGGGCGACCCCTCGGATAACATCCCCGGCGTCCCCGGCGTCGGTGAGAAAACAGCCGTCAGGCTCATCCAGCAATTTGGCACTATAGAGGAAATCTATGCCCATATAGACGAGGTGCCCCCCCCCAAGCTCCAGGCGCTATTACGGGAAAATGAAGCCGTGGCCCGCCAGAGCAAGGAGCTGGCTACTATCGTTACCCAGACGCCAGTCACCCTTAACCTGGATGACTGCCAGGTTAGCCATTATGACCGCCATCAGGTAGCTGAGCTTTTCCGTGAGTTGGAGTTTGCTAGCCTGCTACCTAAATTACCCGAAGTGGAAGCGCCCCAAAGCCCCCTTCAGGTTAAAATTAAGCCCCCACCCCAAAAAGATTATCACATTGTAAATACCACTTCAGCCTTTGATGAGCTACTAAACCGCCTGTCAGCAGCTAAGTCCTTTGCCTTTGACCTAGAGACAACAAGCCTAAATGTTATGTTAGCCCAACTGGTAGGCATATCTCTATCGCCAGCCCCGGGCGAGGCTTACTACATCCCCGTCGGTCATGTCGGCTGGGGAGAGGTGGAACAACTGCCCCTCGACCAGGTCATCAACGGGCTTAAGCCTCGGTTAGAAGATACGACCTTAGCCAAGCTTGCCCACAACGGCAAGTATGATATGACGGTGCTGGCTGAGTATGGGATAAACGTCAATAACCTGACCTTTGACACTATGCTGGCTGCCTACCTCCTGGGCGAAAAACCCTTAGGCCTGAAAGCCCTCGCCTTCAGCAAGCTAGATATTGAAATGACGCCCATTTCGGCTCTTATCGGCTCGGGGGCTAAGCAGCTTTCTATGTCACAGGTAGAGGTAAAACAGGCTGCTGATTACGCCTGCGCTGATGCTGACATCACCGGACAACTGGCTGAATTACTAAGCCCCGAGCTTCACCAGCAGGGGCTGTGGCAGCTGTTCTCCGAGGTTGAGATGCCGCTGGTGCCGGTGCTGGTCATTATGGAGAGGAACGGTGTCGCCCTGGATATAGAGCTAATGAGGCAGATGTCTCATCGCCTCGGTGAGCAGTTACTCAAGCTGGAGACAGAAATATATGACAGTGTCGGTCACCACTTTAATATAAACTCACCCCAGCAACTAAGCTTCATCCTGTTTGAGGAGCTGAAACTGCCGCCAGCCCGCAAAACTAAGGGTGGTTATTCCACCGGGGCTTCAGTACTGGAGGAACTGCGTGGCGTCCACCCCTTAATAGAATTTATTTTAGACTACCGCCAGCTTGCCAAGCTCAAGTCAACCTATATTGACGCCCTACCCGGCTTAATAAACCCCAAAACCGGTCGGGTGCATACCAGCTTTAATCAGACCCGGACAGCCACCGGTCGGCTTTCCTCCAGCGAGCCTAATCTGCAAAACATCCCGGTCCGAGGTGAAGTGGGAAGGGAGGTCAGGCAAGCCTTTATTGCTCCAGCCGGGTCTCGCCTCTTAGCCGGAGACTATTCGCAGATTGACCTCCGTTCCCTTGCCCACCTATCTCAGGACTCAAACCTGGTAAACGCCTTCCGTCGGGATGAGGATATTCACACCGCCACCGCCGCCCAGCTCTTCAGCGTGGCTGCTCCACAAGTAACCCCGGATATGCGCCGCCTGGCCAAGACAGTTAATTTCGGCGTTATCTATGGTATGAGTGATTACGGGCTGGAGCAGGCAACCGAACTATCACGGGAAGAGGCAGCCCAATTCATTACCTCATACTTTGAAAAATACCCCGAGGTAAAGCAGTACCTTGAGTCGACCAAACAGCAGGCAAGGGAATCAGGCTATGTCCAAACGCTACTGGGCAGAAAACGCTTTATCCCTGAAATCAACTCCCCCAACCGACAGGTCAGGGAAGCTGCTGAGCGCATGGCAATAAATATGCCGGTGCAGGGGACATCAGCCGACATCATAAAGGTGGCGATGATTAACCTGTACCGGGAGATGGACCAGCGCCAGCTGAAAAGCAAGCTCCTGCTTCAGGTGCACGATGAGCTTGTCTTTGAAGTGCCCGAGGAGGAACTGAAAACAATGCGCCAACTGGTGCCACAGGTAATGTCTACGGCTTTAGAGCTTAATGTCCCGCTGAAAGTGGACATCAAGACCGGCAACAACTGGGGGGAGATGGAATAGTGTCTTGGCAACCTATCCCCCTAACCCCCTTCCCTTACTAAGGGAAGGGGGAATCTAAGTAAGAGAGGGGCTACGCCCCTCTCTAAAATCTCTTCCCCCGTGATAGGAATATATATCCGTATTACGGAGAGTCAAAGGGAGGCTCCGCCTCCCTTATATAACCAATTCCCCCTCCCTATATTAAGAGGGGAAACTTGAAGGGGCGCAGCCCCTTCAAAACCTATTTATCCCCCTCCCTTGTAAGGGAGGGGGATAAAGGGGGTAGGTTGCTAAGGAAATATAAAAGGGGTGAGGTTAGTAAACAATCTAAGGGGTAATTATTGACATATCATTCAGCTTTCACAAGCCAAGATAGGGGGCACTTTTTAGAGGAGATGGTTTAGATGCCTGAACTGCCCGAGGTAGAGAGCACCAAGAACGAGCTACTGCCCCATATTGTCGGTCGCCGTGTTAGCGGCGTTACCCTGTTCTGGACAGGGATAGTACGCCAGCCATCGGTGGCAGAATTCTGCTCCCGACTCATAGGACAAAAAATCACCGGGGTGGCCCGGCGCGGCAAATATCTCATCTTCAGCCTGACCAGCGGTGAAGCCCTGATTGTCCACCTGAAAATGACCGGCTCCCTGCTATTAAAACCAGCCTCGGCTGAACCCGGTAGATTTACCCGGGCTATAATCTACCTGGACAAAGAAAACCAGCTTTGCTTCCGTGACCCACGTAAGCTCGGGGTGATGTGGCTGGTAGAGGATATAAATAGTATTGTCGGTAAGCTCGGACCTGAACCCCTGGCAGCCAGCTTTACCCCCCAGATTCTGCTGAAGCGCCTGAATAATCGCACGGCACCGATAAAAGCCCTCCTCTTTGACCAGACCTTTATTGCCGGCATAGGCAATATGTACGCCGATGAAGCCCTGTTTGCTGCCAGAGTCCACCCCCTGAGACTGGGGAAAAGCCTGTCGCCAGACGAGGTAAAAAGGCTACATCATAGCATTCAGCGGGTGCTACTCTCAGCGATTGGTTACAAGGGAGCCAGCGTGGATACCTACTTCCGTCCCAATGGCACAACGGGCACAGCCCACTTCCAGTTTAAGGTTGCCCACCGCCTTGGCGGTAACCTCTGCCCTGTCTGTGGCACTCCCATTGAGCGCATACTTGTCCGCAACCGCGGCACCTACTTCTGCCCCCACTGCCAGCTACAATGACTCCGCCCTAAAACACAAATCACCAAATCCCACCTTTTCGTTCACTCTGTCTGTACCTTCAGTATTTTCTTGATCCATCTATATAATGGCAGGTTCATGATCACCAGCTATGTAAAAATATTTTTCCATAAAACCCTTTACCTTTTTGGTAAATAATAGTATAATAATATTGATGTATGATTATTAATTTCAAAACCAATAAACTCGAGAAAATCTTTAACTCAGAAAAAAATCTAGTACGAGTATATGGTTCCATGAATGCAGCGAAGATAAAACGAAGAATGGATTTTCTCAAAGCAGCACCTTCTCTCGAAGATGTACCACAAGCCCCTCCATTCCACAGACATCCATTGCATCAAAATAGAGAGGGGCAATTTGCAGTTGACCTTAAACATCCCTACAGGCTAGTTCTTGAACCGAACCACGAGCCTTTACCTGTTAAAGCAAATGGTGACCTCGATTTAAGACAAGTTACAGCAATAACCATTCTTGGTGTGGAGGATTATCACTGATGATTAAAACAACAACATATCAATATAAACCCGACTACGCTGTTCCTCCTGGAGAAATCCTCGAGGAGACTCTAGAAGCTCGAAATATAAAGAAGAGAGACTTAGCTGAACGATGCGGATTGAGCGCAAAGACTGTGAGCTTGATAATGAGTGGTAAGGCACCAATCACACCAGAAACCGCCATACAATTGGAGAGAGTTCTTGGGGTATCAGCCGATATTTGGAATAACCTAGAAGCAAACTATCGTCTTTTTCAGGCAAAAATCGTTGAGCGGAAGAGACTCAGTGAACACGAGGAATGGCTCAAGCTGCTTCCGATTGCCCAACTCATCAGGAGAGGATTCATTCAACGTAAAAGAACCACTGAGGAAATGGTAGAGCAACTCTTGGGGTTTTTTGGCGTTGGTAGTGTTATAGCTTGGCAGGAAAAGATTGACCGGTTACAGGTTGCTTATAGGCGATCACCTTCCTTTCAGAGTTCACCTGAATCAGTTGCGACTTGGTTAAGAATTGGAGAGTTGCGTGCTGAAAAAGTTGAATGCGCACCTTACAATGAATCGAGGTTTAATAAGGCATTGGAAGAGATTAGGGGGCTGACTCGCGAAGAGCCCAAGGTCTTTGAGCCGAAAATGGAGCAACTATGTGCCGAAGCTGGTGTTGCATTGGTTTTTGTTTCAGAACTGCCCAAAACACATCTGAGTGGTGCGACACGATGGTTGGATAAAGACAAGGCCCTAATAATGCTGAGCCTCCGATACAAGTGGGATGATCATTTCTGGTTTAGTTTTTTCCACGAAGCTGGTCATATTATACATCATAGCAAGAAGTCGGCCTTTCTTGATGAAGAGAATATGGCACTAAGTGATGAAGAAGAGTGGGCTAACCAGTTTGCTGCTGATATGCTTATGCCTAGAGAAATGTACAACAACTTCGTGACAGAAAAGGAATATACCTCCTCCGCTGTTCAGTCTTTCGCGCAGCAACTTGGGATTGCACCGGGCATTGTCGTAGGTAGACTGCAGCATGAAAACATTATTTCCTATAAATCATCGTTAAATTACTTGAAACGTAGATTCAGGCTTGTCGAGCAAAATGAGTGAAGGAAACCAAACACACGCCTAACGATTACGAGAAACGCTATAATCTTCTCGCAGTCTAGATGCTTACAGTAATTCCAAGCCTACTGACAATCACCACGTAGCAACCACCCCTCCCGGGGTGTTTAAGAGGGGCGACAGCCCCTCTTTTTTAAATTACTTTCCCCCTCATAATAGGAAGATGTTCATATCATATCATGGAGAGTCAAAGGGAGGCTTCGCCTCCCTTATATAATTGATTCCCCTTCCCCTTATCAAGGGGAAGGGGATAAAGGGGATAGGGTTACCAATAAAAATCTAAAGGGGGTGAGGTAGATAATCTCAATTATCCATTGCCAAGTAAGCTAAGTCCTTAACTTCTTAACCAAAAAGGCAACATTTTTGCCGAAGTTCCAGGCGGTTTTAAGCCCTTCTTCATCCTGCTCAACTTCGCCCCTTTTATTACCAAAGGCCATATTCCAGTAGGTTGACCCGGCAACAAAGCATCCCATAATATAAAACCAATAAGCTAGCTGGGCCAGGGTAAAATTCTGCCCCGCACGGCGGGCTACCACCAGGGGTCCCCCCACCTTCCGCTCAAATACCCTGCCGTTCCAATAGGCAATATAAGCCGCCCTATCCATCAGGGCTTTAATTGACGGTGTCGCCGAACCAAAATGTACCGGCGAGGCAAGTATTATGGCATCAGCCTGTTTCATCTTGACATATATCGACCAGAAGTCATCATCAATAGGACAGCTTTCTTCCTTTTTACACACCATACAGGCAGTACACGGCTTGATGTCTAAATCGGCTAAGCTGATAAGCTCGGTATCCAGCCCCTCCTCTTCTATTGCCTTCAGGGTGTGTCTGGCCAGAATTTCTGTATTTCCGCTCTTCCTCGGACTACCAACAATAGCTATAGCCTTCACTATCTACCTCCTTGGCGCAGTCTATCCAGTGCGGCTTCAATCCGACTCAGGCACCGCTCCCTACCCAAGACCGACATTGTTTGAAATAGTGGTGGCGCCGCCGTCCGCCCGGTAACGGCTACCCTCAGCCCCCCAAAAAGCTGCCCTGTCTTCAGCCCTAACTCTACCGCCAGAGGTCTGAGCAATGCCTCCAGTGACCCGGCATCAAACACCTCTAATGGCTCAAGCCTCTGCTTGGCCGTCTCTAATGCCTGGCTGGCTGATTTCTGGCTCATACCCTTACCTATTAACAAACCAGGGGCATAGTCAAGCTGGCCAACAAAGAAAAACTGCGCCAGCTCAGCTACCTCAGTCAGGGTTCGGGCTCGCTCCTGGACAAGGGGCATAATCCGCCTGATATAGTCAATGGATAGGGGGCGCTTGACTTCAGCCGGTAAGCCGCTATCCAGAAAGGGGAGCGCCCGCTGGGTAAAATCCTCCAGGCTCAAGCTCCGAATATATACCCCGTTCATCCAGTTGAGCTTATCCCGATTGAGGATAGCCGCCGTCCGGCTGACCCGCTCCAGGGAAAAGCTGCTTATCAGCTCCGGCTGAGGTAAAATCTCGGTCTTATCATCCAGAGACCAGCCCAGCAAAGCCAGAAAGTTGACCATAGCTTCAGGCAGATAGCCTTGCTCACGATACTCAGTTATAGAGACCGCCCCGTGCCTTTTGCTCAATTTAGCCCGGTCAGCCCCCAGTATCATCGGCAGGTGAGCAAACTGCGGTGGCTCAAATCCCAGAGCCTGATACAAAAGCCGGTGGCGGGGGGTACTGGACAGCCACTCCTCAGCCCTGAGAACGTGGCTTATTTCCATCAGGTGGTCGTCAACCACATTGGCTAGATGATAGGTAGGGTAACCATCCGACTTAAGCAATACGAAATCATCAATGGTATCGTTTTCAAATACCACCTCGCCCCAGATTAAATCGTTAAACCTGGTCTGCCCGCTGAGCGGGGTCTTGAAACGGACTACCGGGGTAATGCCTTCCGCTTCCTTTTCCACCCGTTCTTTCTCAGTTAAATCACGACAGCGGCGGTCATAGCCCGACGGCTGCTTACGCCTGACCTGCTCCGCCCGCATCTCCTCAAGGCGCTGGGGGGAGCAATAGCAATAATAGGCATCGCCCTGTGAAACCAGGTGCCTGGCTGCCTCGTGGTATAATTCCAGGCGCTGCGACTGATAATAGGGACCCTCATCCCAGTCCAGCCCCAGCCACCGGAGACCATCAAGGATAGCCTCCACCGCCCCCTCAACCTTGCGGGCAACATCGGTGTCCTCAACGCGGACAATAAAGGTGCCGCCGCAGTGCCGGGCAAAAAGCCAGTTAAACAGGGCAGTCCTGATATTGCCCACATGAGGATAACCCGTAGGACTGGGCGCAAACCGCACCCTGACTGAGTTAGTCATATAAGACCCCTCACTCTCTTACCCATTCTACCACCTCGCCTATAAGTATTCTAGAGATTAAGAGGTTGTTTTGGTGACCTCACCCCTTTTAAGCACCCAGAAAAATCTTCGATTTTCCTGGGAACCCGCTTTGCCCCCCCCTCTCCCTGGTAAGGAGAGGGGGGAATTAATGACAAAAGAGAGGCTTTGCCTCTCTTTGACTTTCCTTACTATAATCTAGACCTGCTTCCCTAATTCAGACTTTCCCTGCTATAATTCAGACTTTCCTTACTATTTCTATTTGATATTGAGTAACAGTCGGGTGTTTTACAGGGGCTACGCCCTTCTAAAGAAATTACCTTCCCCCGGCTTCAAGAGAGTAAACTTAATATACAGCCACATCCTCGAAATGAATGGGGACAGCTACCGGTTTAAGGAAAATCTGAGGAGGAAAAGGAAAGATGTGAGTTAAGGCATATATTTTTACCCAAGGTGGTCCCCATTTAGATTGCAAAAAGTGGACACCTTTTCACCTGCCAAAAACAAATGATTATTGTTTTTCCCTTGAGTCTATCCAATATTACATCCGCTTATATTGTTAATAAACACCCTTATAAAGTAAAGAACACCAATCTATTGGGCTTTTTTAAATCCAAAATTTATAAAATTACTTTTTAAACCATCCCTCATTATAAGGGGCAGCAAATTTCATCTCCGCAACCACTTCCTTAAACTTCCATTCTCCATTCACTCTTACATACTTTTCCTCGTACATACCCCCCAGCCACTCTGCCCTTTTTTCTTTACGGTTAGTAGCTGGTACCAGGAAATACCATATTCCGGTAGCGGTATCTCCTTTTACATCAATAGAAATATTATTAAAATTATGAAACATGAAAGAATAGGTAGCAAGCGTTACATCTTCGGTAAACTTGCGAATTGCTTCTTTACCTTCATGACGTCCCCCCCAGGGGCCGAATTCCCATACGGCATCATCGGCAACGAGACTCATGAATCCTGGCACATCTTTAGTATCAGCGAAGTAGGCATATTTACCCTTCAGACGCTTGATGGCTTCAATGTCTTCCAAATTCTTAATCCTGGCTTCTAACTCCTCAACACCCATAACTAAATCCCTTCAAATTTATTTTTTGTATCCCCCTTACCCTAGTTCTTATAAAGTATCAGAGAAGAACCTGCTTCCATGGCTTCATTACCACCCCAAAAGGCACTGAGAGCCTGCTCACTTTGCATCATGTTGTGTAAGTTATGGCCAGATATTCCGGCATAGCAAGCTCTCAGTAGCCCCAACTTGTAACTATTCTAACCAGTCTCGATGGGCGTCAATAGCCTGGTAGCTTTACTTTCCAGGTATAGGCAGATACCCCCAGTCAATAATCGGTATATCTTCCACAGCTACCCCATCGCGTACAAGAACATCCCATGAGAGATTCCATGCCTCTGTGCCTATAAAACTTTGATCGTAAACCACAGAGTCAAGGACTTGATCGCGTTCTGGCAGAGATTGCCCCATGCAAGTATGGAGCAAAAACATCTTAAAGGACTCGCCACACGTTTTATAGGTTGAGTGTTCAATAGCACCATCAATCCAACCCTCTTCAATATAGTCCGGTGCGCGGCCGTCATCATTAAGGCCGGTGACAAAAATGTGGTCAGGGTGACCCACCGGATAAAGCTGGCCTATGGACCTTAAACCTTCAATAACCCCTCCAAGCATCCCGCCTGCCTCAAAGATACAGTTGATTTCAGGATTGGCAGGGACCATAGACATGACAGCATCCGCCGCCGGCGCATCATTCCACATACACTCAGGAGTTTCTGCGATCACCTGAAGCCATTGAGGGTTGTCGTACGCGATAGTTTGGAATCCTAAGGGACGCACAATACCTGGTGTTGCCCCTAAGTAACCATGGACTAGCAGAGCCTTATAAGGTTTATTTAGCTCAGCTGCGCGTTCTATGGCATAGAATCCACCGGCTCTCCCCATGCCTATTCCACTGTGACGCGAACAACCTATAATAGCTGGGCTCAAAATCTCGTGGTCCTCTTGATAGACATCTATACCATCTGCTTGATACTTCTCAAGTATGGGAAGCATCATGGCTTCTTCTATAGACCAAAGAATCAAAGCGTCTGGTTGCAAAAGGTATATGTCTTCAACAATTGCCAACTGCCCCATGGGGTTATATGGTATAGACTGTTCCGTACCAATACAGCCAGCCCTTCTAGAATACTCTTCGAATACGCTATTGCCAAATATGCAACAAGGATGCTCACTACTGAAACAGAGGTGGTGAACCGTGTATGGCGTGCCATCAGGCTTTATCCCCAGGCCCTCAAAAGGATTTTCCGGTGGGTAGATTACTTCTTGTGGCCATCCTCTTGGTAATTCTTCCCCCGGTTCTACCGGTGGTGTCACTGGTGGTGTCACTGGTGGCGTCACTGGTGGCGTCACTGGTGGCGTCACTGGTGGCGTCACTGGTGGTGTCACTGGTGGCGCCGCCTCGGGAACACAACCGGCAAGTATTATACTAACTACTGCTACTGCCGTTACTAACGGTACAATAAACCTTCTCATCTTTCTTTAGCCTCCTTTCTCTAATTTTCTTCACGCTAGTACCTAAAAAGCTCGCTTATCTCATCAATAGGCACCACCTCCTTCCATCATATTCAACGTTGTCTACGCATGTAATCTATGGCCACAGCAGCATATATTATCGCCCCCTTGGCGATAGTATGATAAGCTGGAGCTACTGCCAGTATGTTCATCCCGTTGGTAATAACACCAAGTATAAAAGTTGCGATTACCACCCCGATAACGCTTCCCCTGCCGCCCATTAGACTGATGCCTCCGACAACAGTTACAGCTATTACATCAATCTCAAGACCCTGCACAGCAGCCATTGTAAAACATGCGATACGCGACATTGTTGCCCAAGCGGCTATTCCTGCACAGAGGCCGGAAATAGCAAAGACCAAAACTATTACCTTGTTCACATTTATGCCCGAGAGCCAGGCGCTCACTGGATTGCCACCAACAGCATATACTGAGCGACCAAAGGTGGTATGATTAAGAACAAAATAGGTAATTGCAGCTATCGTTATGAAAGCGATACCTATTACTGGAAATCCGGCGATATAGCTTTGGCCGAGGAAACCTATTGGCTTCGGTAGATTAGTAATGATATACCCACCAGTAATGCGGAGAGCAACCCCTGCAAGGGCTATCCACAAAGCAAATGTTGTTATAAGTGCCGGCATTTTGATACGCGATACTGCTAAACCGGTAGTTGACCCTATAGCCATTCCAACTACTAGCATAATCGCTATACCCGCAGCTGTCGGTTGAAGACCGACTTTACCCTCCATAAACGTTGAAGCCAGAGCCATAGTTAGAAGCGCTACGCTACCGACTGAAAGGTCAATACCGCCGGTTAAAATAACAAATGTTTGACCCATTGCCCCTATTCCTTTAATCGAACTCTGCACTAAAACACCCAGCACATTTTTTCGAGTAATAATATGCCCCTTGGTCAGAATTGCAAAAATAGCTACCAATACGACCAGAATACCGGCCAGAACGGCATTTTCATTTCTGAAGATACGCCGAACAATATCTCTTGCAGTGTCCTTAAAAGATTTGGCTCTTTCTTCAATTTCAGTCATGGCTTACACCTACTCTCATTTCACCACATTAACCTGCTAAAATTCCTCTTGATAATCTTCTAAGTTATTTTCCCGGTGCTGGTGCCTAGCATTGCTGTTAGTAAACGTATAAGTGTGACTAAAATTATACGGACCGGGGGAATGCCAGTCACACCAGCACCAAGGCCCCTGAAGAAAGGAGAGAAGGATGAAAAAATCCCCCGCAGATTTAGCGGGGTCGGGTTGATCGCCCCCCTACACTCTAGTTTCAAATGCTCCTGCCTCAATAAGACGGGATATTTACTCCTTCATTTATACCATGGGTCATTCTACCCAGACAATACCAAGCAGGTATAGTCTTTTTATAGCGACTGGCACCAAAAGAGCTAACTAATGGGGGGGTTAATTTGACATATATGCACAGAAAAGGTAACATATATGGATTACGATTTACTACTCTTTACCCTCTGACTGCTAATAATCATGGTGTAAGGAGGTATAGGATGAAGATGAAGTTACTCCTGGTAGACAATTATGAAGTTTTCCGCAAAGGGTTGGCGAACCTGCTAGAGTCTGAGCCGAACATTGCCGTTGTGTCAATGTCCTCTACCGCACCCGAGGTTATTGAGGCTATCAGGAAGCATAAGCCGGATATCGTGCTTATAGATCCTGAATTATATGAAAGCATGGACGTAATATTGCGTATTCAACAAGTTGTGCCCAAGGCACGTATCATAGTCCTCACCCACTCCAAGGCAAGCATAGACCTCCTTTCCACTATGAGCGCAGGGGCTGCAGGATATATATTGAAGGACAGTAAGTATGAAAGCATCCTTAAAGTGATCACTCTTGTCACCGAAGGGAAGCTCGTTATAGATCAATCCATGGCGAGATTAGCAGCTGATGTATTCAAGTTTATCCACGACCACACGCATATTATGATAAAGCCAGAACAGGTCACCTCACTGACCGAGCAAGAAAAGGCGATATTGGCTTTGCTAGCGAAAGGTGCTACTAACAAGGAAATTGCCACTAGCTTATGTGTCACCGAGAACACAGTTAAGGTACACGTACGCAACATTATGCACAAGTTGCACGCACGCAACCGCCTTGAGGCAGCCATCTGTGCAATACAAGCCGGCTTAGGACACGGCATATATGAAGCTCAAGGTAAAGACAGCACTTATAATTCTGATTGAGGAACTCTGCGAATCTGGCGTTAATGAAGAGGCCTGAATATTAGAGTTTCCCTCCTCTGTACAAGAAAGCACCCTTCTTTGTTTGCCTTGACTAAAAGCAGGGTTTTTTTAATCCAGCCAGCCCCATCTGGTGAAGCTAAACAAGTGGCTTTTGAAGCTATTTTACCATAGAAACCTGCCTATACCCCTGGTTTGATATGGGAAATCTAGGATAAAGGGTGTTTTAGAGGGGCGACAGCCCCTCTTTTCTATTTCTTCCCCCTTCCCCTTAATAAGGGGAAGGGGGATAAAGGGGGATAGGGTTTAATAGAAATCTAGGCGATGTCCTTTAGTGCCTGCTCTAAATCTGGGAGTAGCTCAGAGGTGAATTCCCTATATTCACCGGTGGAGGGTAACTTGAAGCCAAGGCGGCAGGCATGGAGAAACTGTCGGGATAGATAGGCTGACTTCACTCCATACACGCTATCGCCTACCACCGGATAACCAATAGCTGAGAGGTGAACCCGAATCTGGTGGGTGCGGCCGGTCTCAGGCCTGACTTCAACCAGAGTACAGTTGCCCACATATTTAATGACATAATATTGGGTTCGTGCCTCTTTGCCCTCAGCCACCACTGCCATTCGCTTTCGGTTCCGGGGGTCACGCCCAATAGGCGCCTCAATAACCCCCTCATCCGGAGTGAGATGTCCTTTAACCAGCGCCAGATAGGCTTTTACCACCGAGCGGGCTTTAAATTGATTAATCAGATTAGCCTGAGCCAGGCTATTCTTAGCCACCACCATCACCCCTGAGGCGTCTTTATCCAGACGATGCACAATACCCGGTCGCAGTGAGCCATCAATATCAGGCAGGTTGGGCAAGTAGGACAGAATAGCATTGACCAGGGTATGACTTGGGTGTCCCGGTGCCGGGTGAATAGCCAGCCCGGCTGGTTTGTCTATGACTAGAAGGTCGTTATCCTCGTAGATAATATTTAATGGAATCGCCTCCGGAGACAGGGGGCTGGGCGGAGGGGGAGGTAGAGTAATATTTACCCTATCACCAACATGAAGTTTAAGTCCGGCTTTAGCCACATGGTCATTAACCGTGATATTGCCATCGGCAATAAGCTTTTGAGCCTGGGTTCGGGAGAGTTCCGGATATTTCTCAGCCACATACCTATCAAGCCGAACCCCCGGCCTTTCCACCACCAAGCTTAATACCTTGAGAGCGGGTATAGACCTCACCCCCTTTAAGCTACCCTGGGGAAGCCTAATTCTTCTGGGAAGCTATTTTATCTCGCTTTGCCTCTTGCCTCTGGCTAAACGCTAGATATATTAGCCAGCCAGCAAATACGACAGTACCGGCGGTTATTGACGCATCAGCCACATTAAACGGCGGCCAGATACCAACACCAATAAAGTCGGTAATATAGCCCAAGCGCAGGCGGTCAATTAGGTTCCCCACCGTGCCGCCGAGAACTGCCCCCAGAGCTGCCTTGGTTAGCATATTGTTCAACAAGGGGAAGCGACGACAAACAAAAAAGACATAGACGAGAAGAACGACAATACCCACGAAGGAAGCTATAGTTAGCGGGAATGAATAGCCTTGAAACAAGCCAAAAGCAGCCCCCGTATTCTGGATATGGGTTAAACGAAAGAACCCCCCTGCAGGTAACGACTGCCCTACAGCTAAATTGGACCTTATCCATGCCTTGCTAAGCTGGTCGCCAACCACCACCAATATTACAATCAGGGAAAAGACCGCATGCCACCACCGCTTACCTTGAGGACTATCTACCTTTTGCATCCTTTGCCTGACCAGCCTTACAACTCAAGCACAGGTTCGCCTGGGGAAGGGCTTCTAAACGGGCTGGGTCTATAGGTTGACCGCAATTGTCACACAAGCCGTAGGTTCCTTCCTCAAATTTAGATAAAGCGTGCTCAATCTCAGCCAGCTGGTCTATGATACGCTTCTCTAAAGCCAGCCGTGTCTCTAACTCGAGGGTCTCAGTGGCTTCCTCCTCCCTCTTGCCAAAGGGACTACCCTCCCGCCTCTCATTTGCCGGACGCGCGCTAGCTTTTAATTGCTCTAACTCACCAATTAACCGCTTTTGCTCACTCTCCAAACGGGAGCGAAGTAAGTTAAATTGTGTAGTCACTCCTGCCTCCTCCTGCTCACCTGTCAAGTTTGACATAGCCGTTTCGGCTCTTCCCATTTAGAGCTGACAGGTAAGCTATTATACTATTATACTATACTTATTGTTATCTGAGAGAACAAAATTAAGCCAGGCAAATTAGTCCAGCATCAACCGCAATTGACGGATGGTGCTAACTGCCTGCCCGCGCCAGTGATTGTTGGCGAAGACAAAGGTCTTTTCAGCTACACTATCCAGCTTGTGAATCTTGGGCAGCCATTCGCTGAGTTCCTGGGGTGTATAGCTATAATCATAGCGCTCGTAAGCCTGCTCGTGCTGCCACCACTTAGCACTATTACGCCCGTGAAAGCGGACATAGCCTATCTTACTCGTTGCCTCAGCTAGTGGTGGCAAAAGATTGGGCAGCGGTGGTTCATCAACGCAACAAAAGCCTAACTCATTTTGACGGAGCCAGTCAAACACCTCACCTCTCAGCCACCGGGCATTACGGAATTCAATTACCACCGGTAGTTCGCCTAACCTTTCCGTAAACAGGCCGAGGTAGTCCCAATTACGACGATTAAAATCGAAACTATATGGAAACTGAGCCAGAATACAACCCAGCTTGCCAGCAGTAATGATAGGCTCTAACACCTGGCAAAAAGCCTCAAAAATGGCGGTATTATCATCCCGCTGGTGAGTCATTTCCTGATTAGCCTTAAAACAAAATAGAAAATCATCACCTGTTTTCTTTTCCATTGCTTTTAAGTTGGAGGGTTTAGGTAAGGCATAAAAGGACGAATTTACCTCGCAGGTATTAAACTCACGAGCATAATAGGTGAGCCATTCCGCCTTAGGCATACCCGCCGGGTAAAAGTTGCCCACCCAATCGTTATAACTAAACCCTGAAGTGCCAAGGTACATCATATTTTCAGTGTATCCTATTTAGTCTATTTTATCAACTAGTATCAACTAGCCCTTTAGTCCCCCTTAATAAACGAGCCAACAATGGCGACACTATTTATTAACCTCACCCCCTCTAGATATTTATTAACCCACCCCCTTTAGATTTTTATTGGTAACCCTATCCCCTTTATCCCCTTCCCCTTGATAAGGGGAAGGGGAATCAATTATATAAGGGAGGCTCCGCCTCCCTTTGACTCTCTGTAATATGGATATATATTCCTATCATGAGAGGGAAGAGACTTTAGAGAGGGGCTTCGCCCCTCTCTTACCTATATTCCCCCTTCCCTTGTAAGGGAAGGGGGACAGGGGGATAGGTTCTACTACTCTGGCATCCCCTATCTCTCTAAGAGCCCACGCTACTTGCTTCCGAACATCCTCATCCTCGAATACGTGAGATCCACACAATTGCGTGCACACTGAGGATTCCACCCCTGCTTTAATAGCTGCTGAACCGCGGCCGAGGGAGAGATGCCTTTATGAAAGAGGACTCCGATATACAAAAAACGCGCTGTTTCCTCAGACGAATACGGAAACTTGCACGCTGCTGTTTGACTTGTAGAGCAGACTTTGCAGCGCTTTGACCTGGGAGGTGGTTTTTTGTCCACCTTATTATCTGTATTTTTCTGGCCAGAGCGCTTTTTAAAGAAACCCATTTTCACACCTCCTTAATTGGCAAGTAGCATATAAAGGCTATTTAACAACTAAAATTATAACATAATATGGTATACTATATGCCTAAACCGATTGGGGACAGAAATCAATGGCAGGGCTACTTTTTGGCACCGGCGGCGTTCCCCGTAGCGCCAAATTATCATCCACCACATCAGGAATTGAGCGTATTGCCGAGCTTGGACTTGGCGGTATGGAGATAGAATTCGTCCGCGGGGTAAAGATGAATAAGGCGGGTACTTACCCGGTGGCGGAAACAGCCACCAGGAGAGGTATAAAACTATCAGCTCACGCCCCTTACTTTATAAACTTTAATGCCCGTGAGCCAGAAAAGATAAGGGCTAGCCAAGAGCGGCTGTTACGGGCAGCCCGTATTGCCTCCCTATGTGGGGCTGAAAGTGTAGTTTTCCACGCCGCCTATTATCTCGGTGACCCACCGGAGAAAGCCTATAATAAAGTAAAAAAATATTTAGCCGAAACACTAAACCAGCTTAAACGGGAAAATAATCAGGTAAAGATTAGGCCTGAAGTTATGGGTAAGCCCTCTGAGTTTGGCACCCCGGACGAAATATTTAACCTGTGCACCGAGCTAGAAGGACTGGCTCCCTGTCTAGACTTTGCCCATTGGCATGCTCGGACCGGGAAGTTCAATTCCTACCCGGAGTTTGCCTCTATGCTGCTACAGGTCAAAGAGCGGTTAGGTAGAGCCGCCCTGGATAATATCCACATCCATGTTTCTGGTATTGCCTATGGGCTAAAGGGGGAAATAAAACACCTGAACCTGAAAGAGTCGGATTTCCAGTATGTTGAATTTCTCCAGGCATTAAAGGATTACGAGGTCAAGGGTCTGGTTATCTGCGAAAGCCCCAACCTGGAAGAGGATGCCCTGCTTCTGCAGGCAACCTATAATACCCTGCTAAAATCGGAGTAAGACCATTGGCTGAATCTATTTTTCCCATTTACTATTATTTCTGGTATAATATAAATGCATTAAACTGAGGCCAATTACTACTTGGGATGAAGGACGAAAATGAGGTTGAATCGTAATCTCATAATATTTATAGCTATTGCCATTGCCGCTATAGCTCTTTTCGCTTATTTCACGCCGGCGACGGAGAAACCCGAGGAAATCCCTCTAACCGAAGCTATAGCTATGTCACAAAGTGGTGAAATAGCGGCGATTACAGAGGAAAATGATGCCCTACTGATTACTACTATTGATGGCACAGAACTGAAGACAATTAAAGGTAATCTCACCTTGCTTGACCTCGAAGAACTTGGGTTTGTCCTTCCCGAAGGGGGCTATGAGATAACACCGTCGGGCGGATTTAACTGGAGTATGGTGATGAACTTCCTTCCCCTTATAATCTTTGGCGGTTTGCTGTTCTTCCTGTTCCGCAGGGCACAAGGGGCTAACACCCAGGCTATGAATTTTGGTCGCAGCCGAGCTCGATTGTTCCCGGCCCATACACCAACGGTAACCTTTGATGACGTCGCCGGGGTAGAGGAAGCCAAGCAGGAATTATACGAAGTAGTAGAATTCCTCAAGTCGCGTGAGAAGTTTCAGAAGCTCGGCGCCCGTATCCCAAAGGGATTATTGCTAATAGGTCCGCCAGGCACAGGCAAGACGCTGCTGGCTCGGGCAATAGCTGGTGAAGCTGGGGTACCTTTCTTCTCTATTAGTGGCAGCGAATTCGTGGAGATGTTTGTTGGCGTTGGTGCCTCTAGGGTGCGTGACCTCTTTGACCAGGCCAAACGTAATACCCCTTGCATTATCTTCATTGATGAGATTGATGCTGTAGGTCGTCACCGTGGTGCTGGGCTCGGCGGTGGTCATGATGAGAGAGAGCAAACCCTTAACCAGATTCTGACCGAGATGGATGGCTTTGACACCAATACTAGCGTGATTGTTCTCGCCGCTACCAACCGACCTGATATACTCGACCCGGCTTTACTTCGCCCTGGGCGCTTCGACCGCCGGGTAATCCTGGACCGACCAGATATCAGCGGTCGAACAGCAATCCTTAAAGTTCATTCCAACGGTAAGCCACTGGCTGAATCGGTTAATCTAGAGATAATAGCTAGACAGACAGCCGGTTTTAGTGGCGCCGACCTAGCCAATCTGGTCAATGAGGCCGCTATTCTGGCTGCCAGGCAGGGCAAGACAACTATTGGCATGCAGGAGTTTGCCGAGTCCATAGACCGGGTGATTGCTGGTCCAGAGAGGAAGAGCCGGAGGATAAGCCCTAAGGAAAAGGAAATCACTGCCTATCATGAGGCAGGACATGCCCTGGTCGCCAAAATGCTGCCTAATGCCGACCCAGTACATAAAATCTCTATAGTGGCTCGTGGGATGTCGCTCGGTCATACCCGGCTTTTACCTACCGAAGACCGATACCTGACAACGCGTTCTCAACTTAAAGATAGGTTAGCCACCCTTCTGGGCGGCCTGACCGCCGAAGAACTAATCTTCAAAGAAAGGACATCAGGGGCTCATGAGGATATTGGGCTAGCGACCAAGATTGCTCACAGCATGGTAACTGACCTAGGCATGAGCGACAAACTGGGACCACGAACCTTTGGTGACAAGCAGGAGATGGTCTTCCTCGGTCGTGAAATCGCTGAGCAAAAGGATTACGGTGACAAGGTAGCCGACACCATTGATGAAGAAGTCAATAAGGTTATCCGAAACGCTCATAGAGTAGCCAAGAGGGTTCTGGCCGAAAATAAGCCGAAATTAATCCAAATTGCGGAAGAACTCATTACCAAAGAGACCTTAGAGGGTGATGAGCTAGAAGCACTATTTAATGAACCTACATCAGCAGCTATGCCAGAAGCCACAGCAACACCCACCCCCACGCCAGCCAAGGCTACGACCAAAACTAAGCGCATGCCCAAGAAAGCACCAATCATACCTCAACCCTTCCCCAAACAAGCCCCGGCTGCACCCGATATGGCATGATAGAAATTACACAAAAGCCTATTTCCCCTGAGCTTGTGGTTAGTAAAGTTAAAACTGATAGCAGTGGCTGTGTAGTCACCTATATCGGGCTGATTCGTGAATATTCCCACGGTAAACAGGTTCTTTCAGTAGAATATAGCGATACCGAGGGGAAGGCAGAAAACAGGTTGCTGGAGATAGCCAGCAAAACCAGGCAAAAATGGCCACTGAATAATATAGCTATATGTCATAGAATAGGCCAACTAAAAGTGGGGAATATTAATCTAGTTATCGCTGTAGCTGCTGCCCACCGCCAGGAGGGCTTTGCCGCCTGCCAGTATGTTATTGACCAGTTCAAGCAAACAATACCTACCCGTAAAAGGGAAACCTACCACGACGGCAGCATTCGGGTTGAGGGCGAATAGAGAGACTTCACCCCCAATTATTTTCTTCGTTTTACCACATAATCGGCTAATTTTATTAACGACCGCCGACTGGCATTATCCGGCAATAGGCTAAGATTATGACACGCCTGGGCACAATAATCTGAGGCAACAGCATAGCATTCCTCAGTGATTGACGAGTTACGGACTAGCTCCATCGCCAGTTCTATATTTCTTTGCCTATCCTCATTCTGAAACAACCGCCGTACCGGATTATCCTCAGGGTAGCGCTCCAGAAGAAGTATTGCCGGCAGGGTAAGGGTGCCTTGAGCCAAATCTGAGCCTACGGGCTTGCCCATTTCCTCCTCGGTGCCAATAAAATCCAGGATATCATCCACAATCTGAAAGGCGATACCAAGATTATGACCATATCCTTTTAGCGCCTCGACTGATTTCTCCGGAGCCTGACTCAAAATAGCCCCTGCCTCGGTAGCCAGGGAAAGCAGACAAGCAGTCTTACTGGAAATCCTTTGCAGGTATTGCTGACGGGTCTGCTCCAAATTAAAAGCGCTGAAGGCCTGATTTAACTCTCCGCTAGAAATAGTCATAAAGGTCTGGGCAAAGAGCCTTATCACCCGCAGATTTTGAGTATCAGCTACCAGCTCTTTGGACTTACCCAATAGGTAGTCCCCGAGCAGTATTGCCTTGTCTTCACCCCACACCTTATTAATCGTGGGACGACCACGGCGAACCGCAGAGTTATCAATAGCATCATCATGAACCAGGGTAGCGGTATGCAGAATCTCAACCGCCGTAGCCATCGGCAGCAGGTAACTAAGATCGTAGTCGTAAAACTTACCCGATAGGAGAACGAGGGCGGGACGAATCCTCTTGCCCCCGTCCTTCAGGCTATGCTCTAACAGCTTAGACAGCCGGGGAAAATCAACCTCGCACACTGACCTCAGCCTAGCCTCTACCTTGACTAAATCTTCCTGGATAGGTTCATAAATTGTGCGTAACATGCCCCAACCGGCTAACCTCCTCTTCTATCAACCCTTCATCCAATTTAGAAAATAGAGGCTCAGGGGGCAGTAACTTCTGCCCCGGTGATGGGAAATGTGGCTGCCAGCCATCATCTCCTACGCTACCCTCAAAGCCAAGAAACTCATGCAGCTTCTGAGAGCTAAAGGGTAAAAAGGGATACAGCGCTGTCCTGAGGCACGAAATAACTGAAATAGCAACATACAAGGCAGTGGCGGCAGCCTGTTTATTCTCCTTAATTACCTTCCACGGTGATTTCTCTTCCAGGTAGCGGTTAGTATCCTGAGCCAAGGACATAGCCGACCTCATTGCTTCCCTAAAATGGCATTGGGAAAGCAGCCTATCCACTGTATTAAGGGTATCCTTAGCCATATCAATAACCGCCTGACTACGGCTATCAAATTCCCCGGGCGCGGGCACACTGCCATCAAAGTTGCGGTAGACAAAAGTGAGCACCCGATGAACCAGGTTGCCGTAGGTAGCTACCAGCTCATCATTGTTCCGCCGCACAAACTCCCGCCAGGAAAAATTGGTATCCGCGGTTTCAGGCATGCTTATTGATAACAGGTAACGCAGGGGGTCGGGCTCATAGCGGGAGAGATAATCAGGTAACCAGACTGCCCAGTTACGACTGGTAGAAAGCTTACTGCCCTCAATAGTTAAGAACTCATTAGCCGGCACATCATAAGGGAGATTGAGTCCATCGTAGCCCATCAGCATCGCTGGCCAGATGGTGGTATGAAAGATGATATTATCCTTACCAATAAAGTAATAGCTCCTGGCCTCATTACCCTGCCAGAAAGAGCGCCACTTTGCCTCATCCCCACTGGACTTAGCCCACTCCTTAGTCGCCGAGAGGTAGCCGATGACAGCCTCAAACCACACATAAAGACGCTTGCCCTCAAAGCCATCCAGCGGCACCGGTACCCCCCAATCTATATCGCGGGTGATAGCCCTGTCCTTCAGCCCCTCTTCCACATAGCGCATAGTAAAGTTAAGCACGTTCTGCCTCCAGTGGGTCTGCTTTTTCATCCAGGCTAAAAGCCTATCTTGAAAAGCCGAGAGCTTAAAAAAGAAGTGCTCTGAGTCCTTAAACTGGGGAGTGGTAGCGCATAGTTTACAGCGGGGGTCAATCAGCTCGGCAGGGGTCATCGGCTTACCACACTCCTCACACTGGTCACCCCGGGCTCCAGAAAAGTGGCAGTAGGGGCAGGTGCCTTCAACATAGCGGTCGCTCAAAAAGCGCCGGCATTGGGGACAGAAGGGCTGGGACACGGTAGCCTTATAAATATAGCCTCTATTTAACAGGGTGAGGAAAAAGTCATGCGATACCTCGGCATGATTGGCGGTACCGGTCCGGGTAAATAAATCAAAGGAAATACCTAACTTCTGCCACGAATCAAGAAACTGCTGATGATAATGATTGACTATTTCTTCAGGCTTCTTGCCCGCTTGCTCAGCCTTAATTGTTATCGGTGTGCCATGCTGGTCCGAACCCGATACCATTAATACCTCATTCCCCTTAAGGCGATGGTAGCGGGCAAATATATCCGATGGCAAGTATGCCCCGGCAATATGACCCAGATGTAACGGCCCATCAGCATAGGGCCAAGCCACTCCAATAAAAATTCTCTCACCCATAATCTTCTCGACTAATACTCACTCAGGAAAGAAGGTTAGCACCCGCTCACCCTTCTCCTCTTTATAGTGAGCATAACCCTTCTTCAGGCTACAATCCACGCACAGCCTTAACACCACACCATTCGTCTCCTCAATAACCAAATAACGCTCTGAATGTGGTATAACTCGGTGACATTCATCGCACTGCACATCTCCTAAAGACATACACCCTCGGCGCATCTAATAACTCCTCCCTAATCTAATTTTTAATACGTCAAAAACTCAAAGTAGCTTGAGCCAGGCACGATATAGCTCCCTCTTTGATAACCCGGTTTCGCCAGCTACCCTGGCTATCGCTTCCTTAGCCGTTACCCCCGACTGGCGCAGACTATGTAACTGCCGCTCAATAGCCTCAGTCAACTGCGGCTTCTCCTTCTCTCCCTTGCCCTCAATAACCAGGGTAAACTCTCCCCTCGGCTGGGTAAAGTGTTCTATAGCCTGGCTTATTGTCCCCCGGAAAACCTCTTCATGAATCTTGGTCAGTTCACGACAAACAGCCACTTTTCTATCGCCGAGAACCAGTAATATATCATTAAGAGCAGCTCCTAGTCGATGAGGAGCTTCCAGGACGACTATAGTGCCCGACTCATCAGCCACCGACTGCAGAAGCCGCCGCCGGTTACCAGCCTTACGCGGCAGAAAGCCAATGTAGATAAACCTGTCCGTGGGCAGCCCGGAGACCACCAGCGCCGTGGTAACCACCGACGGCCCGGGAATAGGAACCACCGGGATACCTTGGCGATTAGCCGCCAGAATCAATTCATAGCCGGGGTCAGATATGCCCGGCATCCCGGCGTTACAAACCAGGGCTACATCCCCACCTTCAAGGCAATCTAAAATATACTCCAGCTTGGTCCACTTGTTGTGCTCATGATAACTTGTCACCGGTGTCTTAATATCATAGGTAGCCAGAAGCTGCTTCGTCCGGCGGGTATCCTCAGCTGCAATAAGCTTCACCTCCCGCAGGGTGCGCACAGCACGCAAGGAAATATCCTCTAGATTACCAATAGGAGTAGCCACAATATAAAGAGCCGGCATCGCCTCTTATCTTCCTCTAACCAAGCCTATTATAAACCTACACTTCATCACTCGTCTATACTGAGGTCGTTTAGCCACCTATCCCCCTCTCTAAAGTCTCTTCCCCCATGATGGGAATATATATCCATATTACAGAGAGCCAAAGGGAGGCGGAGCCTCCCTTATATAATTGATTCCCCTTCCCCTTATCAAGGGGAAGGGGATAAAGGGGATAGGGTTACCAATAAAAAATCTTAAGGGAGTGAGGTTAATAAACAATCTCTACACTGCTTGACAAAATGCCTATCATTAAACTAAAGTTTCCATTTGACAAATGGTATACTTTTTGTATAATTTTTGGTAGACTTATTTTGACATTAAGAAACAAACTTCGACAAAGGAGGTAGTTAATGAAAGAAGTAGCTGTTATAGTTGACAGTGTTGCCATGATACCACCAGAGGTAGCAGAAAAATATGGCATCTCAGTAGTGCCTTCCCATGTTGTAATGGATGGCAAGGACTACCTAGAAACGGAGATAGATAGGGAGCAGGTCTATGCCCGGCTTAGGACTAAGGAAAACCTACCCACCACCTCAGCCGCCTCCCCGGGAGAGGTCTTAGAATCCTTCAAGAGGGCAAGCCAGCAGGCAAAGTCTATCTTATTTATTTCCCTAACCTCTGCTCTCTCGGCAATATATAGTTCAGCGACAGATGCCAAAAAGTTAGCTCAGGAGCAATTACCCAACACTGCCATTGAGGTATTTGATTCTCTCACTGTTGCCGGCGCCGAGATGCTTATCGCTATTGAGGCAGCCAAGGCAGCCAACGAAGGTAAAAGCCTCCCTGAAGTGACTGAAGTGGCCACCAAAATAAAGCAACGCGTAGCCTCGTTTGGCCTGCGAGAGTCCCTGTTTCATTTTGACCGAATGGGGAGAACAGTTGGGGCTGAAGATTGGGCTAAGGCGGCAATCCCCACCATCACCCTTCTAGAGATAAGCGCCGCCAGTGGCGGAGTGAACAAACCTCTATTAAGAGAGAGAAGCGTGACTAAGGCAATAGAAGCCACGCTTAACCTGGTAGAGGAAAGAATTAAGGGGGGAAGGTTGCGTGCCGCCGTAACCCATACCAACGTCCCTGATAAAGCTGAGGAGCTAAAAAAGAGGCTATTGTCCCGGTTTAAGCCGGCTGAAGAAGTTTATATTGGCGAAGCCATGCCCTTTGTGGGGGTCGTAAACGGGGAGGGTTTGTTTGAGGTTGGATTCTACGCCGAAGGTTAAAAAGGCAGCCCCCCGTCGATAACCATAATCGGCTTCAATGATATAACCTGGCTCGGTTGCTGGATAAGAAAACTATCACCGAGCCATCCCTTCCGGGCGTTCATCACGGCTAGCCTGGCTTGACAAAAGGCTTGTTATCAATCTATTATTGCTCAATATTTTCCCTACGGTATAAGAAAAAGAGAGGTAGCCAGGAGGTTAATAATGAAAGAGGTAATGGTTATTACCGACACTTTATCTGCCATATCCCCAGAGCTAGCCGAGGAGTATGATGTTATGGTAATACCCTACCATCTCATCTTTGATGGCAAGGATTACCTGGATGACACCTTTGATAGAGGAGACCTATTTAAACGACTTGGGTCCTACCAGAACCTGCCTACTCACTCAGCTTGCACTATAGGCGAAATACTGGAAGCCTACAAGAAGGCTAGCCAAAGGGCAAAGGGCATCCTATTTATTTCATTGTCCTCAAGAGTGTCCGCAGACTATAATGCGGCACTACAAGCCAAAGAGGTAGCAAAGCAGGAATTGCCCGACACCGCCATTGAAGTGGCCGATTCCCGCACCGTCGGCGGCGGGGAGCTGCTTGTTGTCCTGGCTGCTGCCAGAGCAGCCAACGAAGGCAAAAGCCTATCAGAGACGGCTGAGATTGCTCGCCGGCTAGCTCAGCAGGTAACCTTTATAATTGTGCCACAGACTCTATTCTTCCTTGAAAGGGCGGGGAGGTCAGGTGGAGAACCGGGCATAGCCAAAGCTCCAATCCCGATATACCCCCTTTTGGCAATGGATGCCGCCTCTGGTGAAGCCGGGAGGAAATTCATCTCCAAGCATAGAACTAAAGCCAAGGCAATAGAAGCGCTGCTGGAAATGGTGAAGGAAAAATGCGAAAACAAGAAGCTACACGCCGCCATCAACTATACTGACAACCCTGAAGAAGCCAAGGCATTGAAGAAGCTCCTCTCCCAGTTTGAAGTCAGCGAACTCCATATCACGGAATGGTCATTAGTAGGCTGTGTGGTAGTCGGACCACGCTGTGTGTCACTGGGATTCCACGCCGAGGATTAAAAGGTTACCCCTCCGTCTATAACCATAATCCGCCTCTAATATAAGGGGAAGAGACTTTAGAGAGGGGCAAAGCCCCTCTCTTACCTACATTCCCCCTTCCCTTAATAAGGGAAGGGGGTCAGGCGGGTTCCCAGAAAAATCATAGATTTTTCTGGGTGCTGAGGGGGATAGGTTGCTAAATAATCTCAACTAAATTTCCTTGACTTTGAACACTGCCTTTGATATAGTTCCTGTCTAAGAAAGGATGGCAAAATGGCTACCCCCCAGTTTAAGCAGCTACGGCATTCCTATGGATTTGATGACGTAGCTATCGTGCCCGGAGATGTAACTATCAACCCCGACCAGACAAACATTGATTTCAAGATAGAGGGCTTTACCTTGTCCATCCCCGTTATAGCTTCAGCTATGGATGCCGTGACCGATGTCAACTTCGCCATCCTGATGAGCCAGCTCGGTGGGCTCGCCGTTCTCAACCTGGAAGGACTGCAAACCCGGTATGATAATCCCCAAGAAATACTATCCCGAATCGCCCAAGCACCTGATGCCGAAATTACCCCTCTACTGCAAAAGGTCTATTCCCAACCGATTAAGGAGAACCTTATTGGTCAACGAATACAAGCGATTAAAAAGTCAGGGGCGGTATGCGCTGTTTCGGTAGCCCCGGCTAACACCAAACGCTTGGCTCCGATAGCCGCTGAAGCTCAAGCCGATATTTTTGTAGTCCAATCTACGGTTACCAGTGCTCAGCACATATCCAAGAGCTATCGCGGGCTAATCTTCTCCGAGCTCCATAAGTCCATAACCATGCCGATAATCGTGGGTAACTGCGTCAGCTATAGCGCCTGCCTGGAGCTGATGAGAACGGGAATCTCCGGGGTCTTGGTCGGTGTCGGACCAGGTGCTGCCTGCACTACCAGGGAGGTCCTCGGCGTCGGCGTCCCCCAGATAACAGCCACCATGGATTGTGCTGCGGCTAGAGAGGAATACCAGCGTGAGTCCGGCAGATATGTACCGATAATTACCGACGGCGGTTTTCGTAAAGGTGGCGATTTGTGCAAAGCCCTGGCTGCCGGGGCTGATGCGGTAATGATAGGCTCCGTTTTGGCTCAAGCCAAAGAGGCACCGGGGCTGGGTTACCACTGGGGTATGTCTCACCCCCACCCGGCACTCCCCAGAGGGACTCGAATAAAAGTGGGGACTACCGGCTCACTAAAGCAAATTCTCTTCGGTCCGGCTTCGGTTACCGATGGCAGTCAAAACCTGGTCGGGGCGGTTCGCACGGCACTGGGCATTTGCGGGGCGCCTACCATCCAGGAAATGCATCAGGTTGAGATGGTAGTAGCTCCATCTATTACTACTGAAGGAAAATGGTGGCAATTATCATCCCATTAGACGGCAGATTGCCACTGCCTTTCAGCCAGTATCTCCTTCAGCTAAAAACTATCCTTGATAGAAGTCCAGCCCTAGGAGACCGGGGCCGACGATTAGCGAGCTGAGTGGGCTATACTCACACAGCAGGACTTCAGCACAATTAAACTGGTCCAGGACTATTTGCTCAAGCCTTTCCGCTTCCTCGGGCACGCAGGTATGCTCAACCATAATATGCACCGGGCTAGTTGTTCCCACCCTTTCCTTCACCATCTCCAGTAAAACCTGGAGCGCTTTCTTTTTAGTTCTAGGTCTGGCTACTACCAGTGGTTTGCCCAGGGAGGTGGATATCCCGCTAATCGGTTTCATACTTAGCATACTGCCAGCTAGACCGACTGCTTTACTAAGACGACCGCTCTTTACCAGATAGGACATGGTATCAAATACACACAGCATGTCTACCTTTGACCTTATATCTTCAGCGACATTAACTACTCCTGCCATATCTTGACCTAAAGCCGCTGCCCGGGCGGCGGCTAGCACCATTAGTCCCAGAGCACCTACCGACGTTCTAGAGTCAAATACCTCTATATTAATATCTGGTAGTTCGCTTTCAAGCATTTCCTTGGCTTGGATTGCCGACTTAAAAGACGCACTCAACTCGGATGATATAGCTACAGTAAAAATATTGTTCACCTTTCGGCTTAGCCGACGATAGAGCTCAGCATACTCACCGGGTGGCGGCGTTGATGTGGTCGGGAACTTGCTTGCTTGTTTCATTAGTTGAAATAGCTCATCAGGGGTCTTGACGTCTATTCTGTCCTTATAGGTCTTGCCATTCATGTGAACCAGAAGGGAAACTCGCTGAATGCCGTATTGCTTAACCAATTCTTCAGGAATAGAAGCGGTACTGTCGGTAACGATAGCTACCTTTTTCATATTAACCCCCCAACTTTTATAATTTTAGTTCCCTGGCAAAGGTAGCTAACTCTGATTTGACGGCACCTATCAAGTCGGCTTCAACCGCCAGCTTAACATGATTTATCTTTACCGCCACGTGAGGGGCTCGGCTAGCCCCGTGTAACTTCCGAACAATGCCGTTAACCCCCCAGATGAGACCGCCACCCAGGTCCTGCTTTTTGTCCCTTCCGGCTAAATCCTTGAATAAGCCTAATGATTCAACGAACTTAAACACAACATTGCCAACAAAACCATCACAGACAAGGACGTTGGCTCGCCCGCTCATGATTTCGTTGCCCTCTACATTGCCGATGAAATTCAAACCGCTTCTTTGTAGGAGACCGTAGGTTTCCCGTGCCAGCTGATTACCCTTACTCTCCTCGGCACCGATGTTTAATAGACCTATAGTGGGATTAGTGATATTCAACAGCTTTTTACAGTAGATAGAACCGATAATGGCAAAGGTCAACAGGTGATATGGTTTACAATCAATGTTAACCCCGCAATCAAATATTACCGTATTGGGAGCCGGGTCAAAGATAGCCCCACCCAGTACAGGACGCTCCATCCCCTCTATCATACCCAGATACTGAATAGCCGCCGAAACTACGGCTCCGGTAGGACCGCCACTAATTAGACCATCCGCCTCCCCCCCCTTCATCATCCTGGTCGCTACCGCTATAGAGGAATTAGGCTTGCGGCGTACCGCCAGAGCCGGATTTTCATCCTCTTTGATAAATTCATCAGCCCTGACACAGCTAATGGGTAGACGAGAGGCATCATACTTGGCTAGCTCGGCTTCTACAATGTCGGTAGGACCAACTAAGGCAATGTCTACATCGCCTTTTTCCGCAGCCAAGACCACACCCTTAACTATCTCCCCCGGGGCATAGTCACCACCCATAGCATCCACCGCTACCCTTACCCTCCGATTAGCTCTCACCATCAAATACCCCCTTCTCACCCTGACTAAGTGATGAACAGAGCTTAACTGTCACCAACAATTAACCTAGTCCAAGGCTTTACAGAAAGTATAGTCAATAAGCACATATGATAACTGCTTGTGTGACCCTCAATCACCTCAGTCTTCACCCCACCAGCTGAAGACGCGAGTCCCTAGTCCTGTATGAATTGTAACCAGAGGACCAATATTGCTTATAAATACCTCTTCACACTGGAACTGTGATAAGGCCTTTTCTTTAAGCTGTTCAGCTTCGGCCAAAGCATCAGCATGATTAATGGCAACATGTAATCTACTACCAACGTGTTGACTCCGTACTAAATTGAATAGTGTGTCAAGTGTTTCACCCTTGGTTCTGCACCTTGCGATAGGGGTGTGCTTCCCTTCAGTGGAAGCATCCAGCTTCAATATTGCTGTATTGCTAATTTTAGAATCTGCCCACGGGCGTGCTTTGTGTATTCTTCCACCCTTTGCCAAATAATACAGGTTATCCGATAAGATAATGAGATTTACCTTTGTTATCATATCATTAGCCAACTTTAATACCTCTTTGCGGTCACTCCCGGCATTAGCTGCCCTAGCAATTTCTAGCGTTATCATCATTTGGGCTCCACCCCAGCTCATTGAGTCAAGCACTTCAATCTTGGTCTTAGCCAATTCATCCTTAACCAACTTCTTTGCAAGCAAAGCTGACTGTACAGTCATACCTAGGTGTTTACTATACCCAATATATACGATAGATTCGTAATCCTTACTTAATTTGCGATATGCCCTCACAAAATCGTCAGGGGAAGGAGACGAAGTCGTGGGCAGCTTGTCTTCTTCTTTCCATTTTGGCATGTTCTCGTAGAATTTTACTAAATCTAGCTGATTTTCAGGATGTGATTCACCATTAATAATGACATATGTGGGGATTATAGTTATATTGTATTTGTCGGCTATTTCTTCCGACATGTAGTTTACAGTATCAGTCATAATAGCTACTTTATTCATAGTAACCTCCCGCCTATAACTAAATAATGCTCTGGTTACTTGCTATCGGCGGGAATGACTATAGCCTACGCACCACTACTGGCTTAACTCGCCGTGCCTCGCCCAGCACATTCATAATAAAATCCAGGGGCACCTTACATATCTTGGCTATCTTCATCACCGCTTCCTGAAGGAGACCATTCAGATACCAGGCATCCTTGCATTTGGCAAGAAGAGTGGTGAAGGCACTTTGTAACTCGCTAATTGATGCCTCGTCTTCATGGAGTTCAAGGCATTGCTCACAATCAGCCGCCACCTCAATAAAGTCCCGCAAGCTGTCCTGAAGCAGTGCTCCCTGGCGGGCAAGAAACTTCTTGGCACGTGCCAGCTTCTCCTTCTCAACCTTAAAACTATAAACGATAAGCTTACCCATACTATCCTCCTCAAAAAGTCTACTAATAACAATACCAATAGTCAACTCCCTTGTCAATCCCAAGCCAGAAAAGCGATAAACGACAAGATTACCCCACGATCCTAAAAAGGGGTCTACCGAAAATAATACAAAAAGGTCTACCTTAAGTCAGAGCTTTGGATAATTCGACTGACAATAGCCTTCGGCTTGAGATGACTGCTGGTTGAGGGTGAGCACAAAAATTACTCTTCTTCTTCTTCAGTGGCTACACCAGGCCCGGCGCTAATGTAAGGCAGCATAGCCTCTGCCTTTCTCCGCCTACGCAGTGGGGGGAAAGTTAATTTATCAATCGCCTGGCGCAACTTCTTTAACCCCCCAACCCCTACCTCCACCACTACACCATCCACCCCTGCTTCCCATAACACCTGAAGCTCACTCGCCACCACTGTTGATGGTACCGAGACTAACAAGGGTTTAACCAACGAATTGGCAAAGCGCCAGAAGTACATTAGATGCTGCCAAGTAAGAAAATAATCCTCGGCCTGTTTGCCGGTGATAAGCACTGCGTCCACCGGCAACTCATCAATTGTCATCAACAAACCTTCAGCGAGCGATGCCTCTACCTCTAATATCTTACCCACTTCAGTGTTTTGAAGTATGGCCAACGAGGTATTAGCTGCCGGGAAAACCACAAAGTCACAACCAACCCTCTTCATCTGTTTCATTTCTCTGCGGCTAATATCTGTTAGCCACCCACCCCAGGGGATATCAGGCACAGCTTGAGCTATTTTCCCCAGGGTTTCCGTTCCCGAACTCAATTTGGCAATAGGTAACAGCCCAGCATCAGCCCCAGCCACATAATCAACCACGCGGTCAACATTAACCTGAGCCAAACTGGCCACCAGCAGCATCTTGGGCCTCTGTGACACCGGTTGCCCCGCCCTAAACCCCATAGGCTGGAGCCCGCTTTGCGAAACCCGACTTAACTTATCTATAAACTTGCTCATTTACTTTTAGTTAAGTATAGCATATAACTAAGTGCCTGATAAAAACTCTGTGTGCCAGGTGGTCTATCAAGGAAAGCTTTGCCGGGCTGAATTTTATTTTTAGTTATGTTAAAATGGATAAAAACTGAAGGAGGTGTGGTGAAAGAGGATATTAAAAGCTTTCTAACTTATCTCAAAGTTGAGAAGGGCTTCTCTGAAAACACGACAGCTGCTTATGGCAATGACCTCCATCAATTAGCTGACTTTGCTGAGGAAGAAGCGGCCAAGCGTGGCGCCGCGGCTTCATGGGCTAGCTTTAATCGGCAAGACATGCTAAGCTACCTCCTTAATCTTAAAGAGAGAAACTATGCTGCCACTACCGTAGCCCGCAAAGTAGCTGCCGCCAGATCCTTCTTTAACTTCATGGTGGCTGAAGGCAAAATAAAAGACAACCCCTCACACAATGTTGGTTCACCTAAGATTGGGAGGGCACTGCCTAAACCCATTTCATTTAGCCAGGTTCGCCGCTTGCTGGAACAGCCGACTAAGCTATCTACCCCAGAAGCCAAAAGGGATAAGGCAATGCTGGAGTTACTATATGCCAGCGGCATGAGGGTGAGCGAGCTAGTATCCTTGAACGTGAGTGATATAGATATAGAGGGTGGCTATGTGCGCTGCTTTGGTAAAGGGCATAAAGAGCGGCTTATCCCTATCTATAGACAAGCCGCTCTGGCAGTAGATGAATATGTAAAAGAATCTCGCCCTCGCCTGACCCGTAACGATATCGAGAGGGCTTTGTTTCTTAATCGCCGGGGTGAGAGATTGACCCGACAGGGACTGTGGCAAATATTAAAAGGCTATGCTAAATCAGCCGAGCTGGATAAAGAGGTTACCCCTCATACCCTGAGACATAGCTTTGCTACTCATATGCTGAGCGGCGGGGCTGACCTGCGGTCAGTCCAGGAATTATTGGGTCACGCCAATATCTCCACGACCCAAGTTTACACCCACCTTACTACCGAGCATATCCGCCGTGCCTATGAGAAATCTCACCCCAGGGCTAAGTAATGTGGAGGCTCTAAATGGCTAACAAATCACGTCGCGCCAGGGGAAAGCATTCACTGCCAAGTAAAAAGAGAGGGAAAAAGAGAATCGCTACCCTCCTCGCTAGTCAACAGCCAGCAGTGGCTCAAACCTACAAGCCGGCTGCCCCCTCCAAGGTGGCGGCTCCTCCGGCCAAGGAACCAACCCCAGCTGTAGCTCGCTTCCCCCACATAACTACTGAGCTACGAAGAATCGGTATTCTAGCCGGGATAATGCTGGCTACTCTGGTAGTGCTAGCTAGGGTTTTGCCCTAATCCTGTCCTAGGAGTGAGTGCTCACTATGGACTTTGAAGCAATGCGAGCCGAGTTAATTAGCCACCTTAGGACTGAAATCAGAGATGAGCGGGTATTAGCCGCTATGGCTCGCATTCCACGAGAACGCTTTGTACCACCAGAAGAACAACACCTAGCCTATGAAGATAGACCATTACCTATCGGCTTTGACCAGACAATTTCACAGCCACTTATTATTGCCCTTATGACCGAGGCTTTAGAACTTACTGGCAATGACAAGGTGCTGGAGGTAGGGACAGGCAGTGGATATCAGGCCGCCATTCTGGCTAAACTAGCCCGGTTTGTGATTACCACCGAGCGCCTGCCACCTCTGGCTGAGGCAGCTAAGAGAGTATTGGCCAGTCTGGGCTATCCCAATATTGAGGTCCACCTAGCTGAGGAGACCCTGGGCTGGCAAAAGAGGGCACCTTATAATGCGATAATGGTTACCGCTGGTGCTCCCAGAGTGTCGGCTGACCTTCTGGCTCAATTAGCCATTGGTGGACGGATGGTACTTCCTGTAGGCTCACGCTATGTGCAAGAGTTATATAAAATTACCAGGCAGAGGCGGAAGAATATAGTTGAGAATTTGGGTGGCTGCCGCTTTGTCTCCCTTATCGGTAAGGATGCCTGGGAAGAGGAAGAATAAAAATCGTTAAAACCTTGCCCTGGTCAAGGACAAGGGATATACTAGGGCTACTAAATACAAGTCTTAAAAGAGAGAAATTATGGAAGGTATCTTATGCCTGAGCTAGGTTTAGCCCTCCCTTTCTGGGTAATTGTTTTGATATGGCTAGCCAGGATTGTAGTGCTCGTCTTCATCTGCATTCTCCTTGCCTGGCTTGGGATTAGGACACTAGATGCCCTTACCCCTCATATTCATGAGCGCCAGCGTATAGGCGAAAGCCCTGTCGCCACCGGCCTATTTATAGGTGGTTTTTTCATCCTGGTCGGTCTGGTCATCCACGGAGCGGCTACAGCCTACACTGCGCTCGGTGGCTCAATAGCCGGCTATATCTTTGATTTTAGAACCTGGGGGTTAGCCGCCATAAGCTTTGCCATAAGTCTGGGAATTGGAATAGCCATACTGCGCATTGTTGATAAACTGACCCCTAAAATACCATTCGTAAACATCAACAAAAGTCCGGTGGGGGTAGGTATCTATGTCTTTGGCTACCTCATTTTCTTTGGCTTGATACTCCACGCCGCATTAACCACACCATTTTAAGGATATGAACAGGACTAAAATTTTACTAGGCTTAATACCTGTATTGGTCGCCGGGTTAGCCGTTACCAGTTATGCCTCGGCAACTCCATCAGCCGATTTCCACGAGGTAGAGGGTGAAGTCTTTGATGACTGGGAAATATGTAGGACTACCGCCTGTGGTGAAGACGGCTTTTATCAACTAACTGAGACCACCTTCCGTCCGGTTATAGCCTACGAGAGCCTGGGCGAAGAAGCGGCTGTAGCCTATAGCCTGGGTGAGCAAATTGCCGCCCAATACCCCGACAAAATACAGAGGGCGGAAGCAGTATTCCGCTTCGTCCGGGATAGGGTAAGGTATACCCCTGATATAGACCAGTTTAACTATGAAGAGTTTGCCCAAAATGCCGATGAGCTGGCGACTACTATTGACCAGGATGGGGTGGGTTATGGTGATTGTGAAGATAGCGCCGTATTACTGGCGGTTATGTATCAGGGAGCTGGATACCGCTCGGCTATAGCTGTTGGCTCCGGTCATACCGCCGCCCTGGTCTATCTACCTGATTATGAAAAGGCAACCGCAGTTTTTGAGCTAAAGGGTGAGCCGGGCTGGGTCTGGGCTGAGGCTACCGGCAAGAATAACCCTCTGGGCTGGGTGCCTAAAGAGCTCACCGGGGTTAAGCTGGGGGCATACGAAATAGGCGAAGAGGAAATAGCCTCGCCAGAACCATCTACCGCCCCCTCAACCGCGGTTACTCCCAAAACCGGCGGGGCCTCCTCATCCGTGCCCATCCCCTTCTTTGGCGTAATTGGTTTTATCTGGCTTATGTCCCTGTTCCGCCGAAGGCGCCGCGTTCACTACCGCCGATAACATTCCGTCACACTGTTTAATCTGATGTTGGCAACAGTAGCTCGTCGGTCTCACAACCAAAAAGAGAGCCCCCTGAGATTTCAGGGGGCTCTCTGAGTCAAGCCTAAACCAGGGGTTAAGCTGGTGGTCTCCTGGTCCTGACTGTCAGCACAATCACTACCACAACCAGTGCCGCACCAATACCAATGATAGCGTATATCCAGTTAGGTGCTATCTGTTCTACTGGTACTTCTACCGTTATCTGTGGTGGTGGTGTTTGCTCAACCGTTACCGGTGGCGGTGGTGCTTCCGGTCTGCCCATGGTGGTGAAGATGCATACCGTCCAGTCAGAGAGGACACCGTCCTTCTCAGCTCTTACCCTCCAGTAGTAGGTCGTGGCGTACTCCAGGTCTTCAGGAGCTACCCAGGCATTGACTGTTGATGAGCCTCTAACCACGCCAGCGGTGAAGGTCTCGGTGGTGGCCAGCTCAATGTCGTAGCCAGTAGCCCCGTCAACCTCATCCCAGGAGAAGTTGGGGGTAAGGATTATGTTTTGACCGCCGCAGGCTGGTGAGCAGAGGTCAACTATGGGAACCAGGGCAGTCTTGAACGTCCTTACCTCTGACCACTTGCTCAGGTATGGCTTACATTGACACACCCTTACCTGCCAGTAGTACTCGGTGCCTGACTCTAGACCTTCAAGGACAATGCATGTGTCCGTATGACACGTGCAGCAGTCAACTCCAGGTATGCACGGCTCAACAAGATCATCACCTTCATAACATGCCACACAATCATACCCCATCGCACAGTCACCGCAAACGGTTATCGAAAGCTTTTCGTCGGGGCACTCGGCGCAGTACTTCCAGAGGGCTACCTCATAGCAGTCAGCCCCGCAGAGCTCGTTCCAGCTAAGGGTAGCACTGTCGGTGGTCGTCAGCTTCTGCTCGTCAATCGGCATAGCCAGGACGATCGGTGCCGCCAGGGTATCCTCCCAGACCCATATAGTCTCCGCGGTACTCCCGTTGTCGAGTTCGAGAGACCAGAGGACATTCTCAGGGCAGCCATCGGCGCTGGTGTCGCAGGTAAGCCACAGATAACCGGGTCGAGCACCTAGCTCTGCATTTGCGTCAAGCCCGTCAACTAGTCGCTCAAAGACGACATCACCCGCATCCTCGGCGTCCGGGTTGAGCGAGCGCAGCACACCGCCATCGGTGGACTCATCATACTCATCCTGGTCAGTGACATAGAGGGCGGTATCGCCGGCAGCGGCTATGCCCCGATAATGATTATCGTCCTCGGGGTCGTGGCAAATCTCTTCCCACGCCTGGTCAGCCCAGTCGGCATCAGGGTCAATAATGCAGCGGGCGATAACATCTCCACCAGCCGCGTAGATGATGCCGTTGGTGGCATAGGCGGGGTCAAAGATAACATAGGCATCTCCGGTGAGAACATCAGTGCAGTCGCCAACCAAGTCCCAGGTCTCGCCGCCGTCCTCGGAGATGAACACCTGCCCTAGGTTTTCAGTACCAAGCAGGACGCTACCCGGGTCTTCGTAGCCCGGCTCCAGGGCAAAGGACTTGGCATCCTTAGCGTCGGTTGCCTCGTATTCACTCCAGGGTCGGGAGCCGTGCCTGGTCGTCTTGAAGATCTTCCCTCTATCGGAGGAACCACGACCGCCAGCAATGACGGTATCCTCGTCTATCACTACCAGTGTGCCAATCTCTTCTCTTGGCGTGCAGGGGAAGGTAAGCTTATCCCAGCTACAGCCGGCATCCTGTGTCCTCCACATTTCAAAATTGTGGTTAGCCAGATAGACCGTATTGGTGTCGTTGAAATCGGGAGACACTTCCACCCACTGGAAAATGGTATCGTCCGATGTACCGGTATCTGCACCGGCTATAAAGCTAGCATAGACCCTCTCCCAGTAGGTGCCATCATACCGGAACAGGCTCTGGACCTCCTCATAAGGGCGGCCGCATATGTCTTGGTAGTCGAAATAGTTGGAACCCCAATCGGTAGAGAGCATGAATATTGTCTCGGAGCCTTCGCAGACGTATCCCGGTGAGTGGTCAATCCAGTACACCTCATCTATATCGGTGGCAATGAGTGAAATCTGGTTCCAGAATTCGCAGGGGAAGTCCTCACCGCAGCACATTGATACGGCACATTCATCGCCCCAGGTTGCCGCCAGAGCCGTATCACCATACCAGATTACATGGGCTCGCTGGTTACCGGTCGGTTCCTTGGCGGATTTATCCCAGCTCCAGCCGCCATCTTCGCTGCAGTAGACAAAGGGGTTGCAGTAAGCGCCAGCAATCAGTCTTGCCTCGTCGGTGTCGCCCTCAATGTCCAGGCT
>Ga0307432_1000329_pt1 | contig 38750 bp, 33 predicted proteins | sample SalMarWE160150MG_FD_202158 | JGI IMG/M metagenome (GOLD analysis project Ga0307432, IMG submission 202158) | Salt marsh sediment microbial communities from the Plum Island Ecosystem LTER, Massachusetts, United States - WE1603-150 | ecosystem: Environmental > Aquatic > Marine > Intertidal zone >...
ACCGGCGGTCCAGGTCTTTTCACTTCTCAGTGCGACGTTTCGTTGGTACGATCTTTGTCGATGCGTGCTACGTCCTTACGCAGCAAGGCTGCGGACATATTCGACCGGACGAGGACTGACTGAAAGGAGTACCCCACAGGCAGCGGAAACGTCCAGCGCATACACAGTTTCAACGGTGAGACGGTACTTCAGGTGACGCGATGATTGCAGCAGCTACAGCGGAGCATCGGATTGTATCCCAACTTGTGAGTGACGGGAGCTTGACGCCCATCGGATTGGCGTCGATGCGTCGGGAGTCGGAGATCGGGGGCCTGCCGCTTGTCGAGGTGCTGCTAAGCCACGGTCTGACCAGCGAGAGCGACGTGGCCAAGGTCTATGCGGACATGGACGGCTTGCGGTTTGTGGACCTGGCGAAAAACTCGCCGGCCCGAGCGTGGATGCTGATGCTTCCCGAGAACATTGCCCGCCGCAAGAACTGCCTGATATACGGCGAGGTCGGCGGGCAAGTTCTGGCGGCCGTTGCCGATCCCGTAGACACCTCCGTGCGGGCCGCGTTGGAAGCGGCTCTCGATCGTCCGATCCAGTTCATCGTCAGCCCGAGGCATCAGATTCGTGAGGCAATCGATGAGGTCTACGGTACCGCTCGCGCAGGCGGCGCACGGCTGCAAACCGTGGCACCCGTCTTCCAACCGGCTGCGCCGACCGCGACGGGCTTGAACATCATCGAGCAGTTCGACAGCATTATCGATGAGGCCGTCGACCGGAGGGCCAGCGACATCCACATCGAACCGGAGGAGGACCGCCTCCGCGTACGCCTGCGCATCGACGGCCGGATGATCGAGTCGAGGGCCTTTCCGCTCGACGTGGCGTCCCCCTTGATCGCCCGGATCAAGGTGCTTGCATCGCTGGACATCACGGAGCGCCGCCAACCGCAGGACGGGCGATTCAGCCACCACAGCTTCGACGAGGACATCGACGTGCGCTTGGCTGTGATCCCCACCGTGCGGGGCGAACGCGTGACGCTGAGATTGTTGTCAAAGGATCGCTCTCGATTGACGCTGGAATACCTGGGCATGGGGACCGAGCTTCGCCAGGTGTTCGAGCGGCTGATCAGCCGGTCTTACGGCATTATCCTGATCACCGGACCCACTGGAAGTGGCAAGACCACGACACTGTACGCTGCGCTTCAACGCATCAACAGCGCCGACACGCACATCATCACGATCGAGGACCCGGTGGAGTATCACATCGCCGGCGTCAATCAGGTCCCCGTCAACCCCGAGCACGGCGTCTCCTTCGCCCGCGCGCTGCGCAGCATCCTGCGGCACGACCCTGATGTGATTATGGTGGGTGAGATTCGCGATCGGGAGACGGCGCATCTTGCCCTCGAGGCGTCACTAACAGGCCACTTGGTCTTCGCCACGTTGCACACCAACTCCGCCGCCGGCGCGGTGACGCGCCTTCTGGACATGGATTGCGAGCCTTATCTGGTGGCCAGCGCGCTGATAGGTGTGATGGCCCAACGCCTGGTCCGCAAGACCTGTACGAACTGCCGCCGCGGCTTCGAGCCGAATGAAACGGAGCGCAAGATGCTTGGGATCCCCACAGACCGCAAGCGCGTGGAGATCTTTCGCGGCGGCGGATGTAACCGGTGTCTGCGAACCGGCTACTACGGCCGGATCGGAATCTTCGAGTTCATCCCGTTTGACGCCGGCTTGTCGCAACTTGTCATGGAAAAGGCGACGACCGAGGAGCTGCACTGCTATGCCGGCGAGCACGGAGCCATTACGCTGCGGGAGGATGCGATCACGAAGGTCCGTGACGGGCTGACGACCCTGGAAGAAGCTCTTCGGGTGATCGCCGGAACGGAGTAGCTCGCGCGCAGAAGGAGGTCATTCGATCATCGCATCATACCCGTCAAACGGCTCGGCATCATCATCGTCGACGCCAAACACGTCGAGCCATTCCCGGGCCTCTTCAGGCGTGACCTTGTCCGGCTTCTCACACGATGTCGGTGGGGCGGATTTGGGCTTCGCTTCAGAGGAGAACAGCTCCGCGACGAAACCGGCCGCGCCGGTATGGAGGCATCGCCGGTAGGCAGCCTCGTGGCGAAGGGCCTTGTCGCTGGAGATCACGCGGATCGTTTCGGGATTCCTGGCCCGTTGAATCATCGCGGCGATCAGGTCGTCCGCCGTGGCGGGAGCGCTGAACCGCACCGTGATCCGGCTGGAGGTCATCTGTTTCGCGAGGCCCTCCCGCGGAACCGGACCGTCGAAGATCAGCGTGACGTCGTCCTCGCTCCGCTTGGCCCAACGCTCGACAATCTTCACGAGGGTTTCACGTCCGATCGTCGGTAACGGCGCGCAGTCGTGCATGGCGTGAAACAGGTTATTGCCGTCAATGATCACGTGCCGGGTCATCGAACATAAGTATGAGAGGTAAAGGGGGATAGGTCCAATCCTGTTCTGCACTCAGATTGCTCTGCCACAGACGCATCGCGCCAGACTTTATTTGCGCTGGGGCGCTTTATGACGCATACTTAATGGTGGATGGCACGGAAGAATAATCCAAAATCAGGGAGAAGGACCTCTACGGCTTCAAGTACTTCACGTTGCTCGTGCCGGTGCTTGAGAGGCTGCACGACGACGCATGCCGGTGAGATCGGACTGGCAATCGCAAGCTCCATTGTGACCAGTACGCTGCCCTGATCCTGCTACTTCTTCAATCCCATTATCAGCAGCCTGTGCGGAATGCAGCAGACCAGTGAGCTGAAGGGAACGCAGCAATTCTGGAGCATCCCAGGCGTGGAGTCCATCCTGTCGCTTCGCGCCTTGTGGCTCTCCCAGGACGATTGATGGGTCCGCATTGGAAACGCGACCGGCCTACCAAAACGCCGCCTAAACTGTCAGAGACCGTGCGCCGTGTGAAGGTGGGAATCTCACCCATTGAAGATTCACGCCTTTGCACGGCGTACTGAGCAATCCGGGCCAGTTCGATTGCGAATTGAAGCGGATCGAGGTTCGGCACGACAGCAGTTTACCTGAAAGCGTCGGCGATTTTTACCGTACGCGGCCGGTACACTCACCTCCAAGCCGTCCGCACCCGGGTCAGTGATGGTGTGTCTGTCTGAGCCTCTGGCTTTGTGATTCAAGCCACCGGACCTTCCTCTGGACCATTTGGAGCACACGGTACCCCGCCCACTGCCCCATCGAGCCGGTTTGAGTGATCGGTGGGACGCACTCAGCGATCAAGGCCTCGACCATAAGGTCCGGGATGCTGAACCACTCCGGCTCCGACAATTCCCCGATCGACTGGTAGCCGGAAAGGAATGCCTGGAATCTCGGCTCGTCGGGATGGTCCGGCCAGGTAACCGGATCACCACCGGCGACGATCGAGAACTGAAGTGCTCCATTGGCCACATCGATCACCCACCGGGACATTCGTGCCGAGTCGTAATCGATGACCGCGACGACCTTATGGTTCCGGAACAGGAGGTTCCCGGGATGCCAATCCGAGTGAGTGATCCGCTCAGGCCAGGATGGCAAACCCGCACGGTCGACTGTTTCGGCTGCGCGGTCGTAGGCCGCGATAAGGAACTGGATGCGTGAGGCGAGTTCGGCTTCGTCACCGGTGAAGCTGTCGTGCGAGCTGAGGCTTGATCCGATCGTGCACAGACCGGTTCGTACTCCCGGCGCGTCATGATAGTCGCCGCGCGGCGTCGGCATCGTCGACGGAGTTGTAAACTCATCTGTGGCCCGGTGAAAACGCGCCAGCACCATGCCCGCATCGTACGCCTCCTGTGGTGTCTGTCGGTACGGCTCGCCGGGGATGAACTCGAACAGTTCGTAGACGTGCTCCCTGATGTGCAGCAGTTCCAGGCCGCAATCACGCGTCGGTACCAGTTTTGGCACCGGGAATCCCGCAAGCATGAGATACTTCTGAACGCGATGCGTGAAACGGATGCGATCGGGATGTGTACGTTCGACGGCCCGTCGCTTGAGAAGGAACTTGCCCCGCTGGCAGACGACACCGACCTTCGGACTTCGACGCGACCCGCGCGGGAAGTCGGTAACGGATTCGATTACGCCGAGGTCGTAGTGGCTTAGCACCACCGCCAGCTCAGCGGCATCGAACATCGCTCGCTCTCGAGGCTGCAAAGCGATTTCCTTTCAACGGTCCGGTGGACAGCACGGCTTGAGAGGCTACGATGATATCGCGGTAGCCCACGGAGGTCAAAAAAGACCACTGAACTCGGAGGTCAAGAATCATGAATCGCGAAAAGGCCTGGGAAGTCCTCAACGAATACACGAAAAATCCTGCTCTGATCCGCCACGCGTTGTGCGTGGAGGCGGCAATGCGTCACTACGCCAGGCTGAATAGCGAGGACGAGGAGCAGTGGGGTATCGCCGGCCTGCTGCACGACTTCGACTATGAGCGCTGGCCAGAAGCGCCCGATCATACCCGCGAGGGTGCGAAAGTCCTGCGCGAGATCGGCTTCGACGAGGAGATTGTCGGAGCCATGCTGTCGCACGTGCCCTGGAACCTGGACGACTGCCCGCGCGATCGTCCGATACGCAAGACACTCTTCGCCGTCGATGAGCTCTGCGGCCTGATCTACGCAGCCGCCCTCGTTCGTCCTGAGCGTCTTTCCGGCCTCAAATCCAAAAGCATTGTCAAGAAGATGAAGCAAAAAGCGTTTGCGGCTGCGGTGTCACGTGAAGACATCCACTCCGGCGTCGAACTGCTTGAGATTCCGCTCGCCGATCACATCTCCAACTGCATTTCGGCGCTGCAGGGTATCGCGGCTGAACTTGATCTGTTACCACCCGATTCTCAGAAAGAGACGGAGAGCTGAAGTGAAATGTCGGGTTTGCTTACCCGACATACTGGATTGTATCCGCCCAAGATCTTGACAACGGATCATATTCGCTACGTACTTTTCGCAATGATTTCTTGCCCATCGATATGGCCGATACACTTGCCGGGTCCTTCTCAAAGATGACGCCGCGTTGATCCGCTACGACCGACGACGCCCGCATAAAACTGAAACGAATATACCCGCAGATCCATCAGTGAACGTGCACTAGGGCGGCCCCTCGCGGATCGCTCTAATCCACGCAGCAACTGCGGCAAGGAATAGAAGTACGACAAATGGCCAGCGGTCCGGCGTGACGAGACCGGCAGCCGACAACGAAGGGAAGAACACAGCCGCGAGCACGGCCAGACCAGTCAGGAGTATCGCCACGCCAACGCCGCGCACCTGCTCGGTTGGTTTCCTCGGGGCAGGTGCTTCTGGGAGGAACGCTTCAGGCCCGTGGAGGTCCAGCAAGCGCTGTGCGCGATGGAACGCGGCGCCACACCTTGGGCAACATCCTACATCACCAAGGCCGGTGAGTTCATATCCGCACGCCTCGCAGTCAATAGGAAATTCGACCTCCGAAATCCCCGAGGTGTCAGGAGACGTCCAATCGGGAGTCACGTCCCACGCTGGATCGCCGGGTGGCTTCCCCGAGCCAACGGTGTGGGAATGATCTGCCGGAGTATGCTCAGCATCGCTGCGCTGCACTTGGTCGTGGCATCTGACCGATAGTCGCGGCGATTGTGAGACCAGGCACCTGGCCGTGCTCTTTCTCCGATAGACGCACAACACTCGGTCCAGCCTCGCATGATCCGACTCGAGGTCGTATTCATACTGTTCATGTTTATGGAATTGCAGCTTGAGTGCCAGTGCATTGGCTGCATTCTGCTCATTCACGTCCAACGGCGCCGTTTTGTAGGCTACGAGCCGGCTACCTTGTGACACGTGTTTGGCGGTCTGCTCGAGAATCTTCGGCAGTGGGGCCACGGCGCGACACACAACAACGTCGAACGTGCAGCCCGGTCGCCAGTGTTGCGAGTGAGCGTGCTCGCAGTGGAGATTCCCCACGCCGATCGCGGCGGCGGTGCGGCGGAGAAACTCGATCTTCTTGCCGGTCGCGTCAATCGCCGTGACGGACCAATCCGGCTGCATGGCGGCCAGCGGAAAGGCGGGGAACCCCGCCCCGGTGCCGACATCGAGAACGGTTCGCACGGTGATCCCGCACTTCCGAACCCATGTCAGCAACGCGAGCGAGTCGGCATAGTGCTTGACGGCGGCTTCAACGGGATCGGTGATCCGCGTGAGGTTCATCACGCGGTTGGTTTCGACAACCGCCTCAAAATGAGCGCGAAGCCGATTGAGCTGACTCAGCTCGATCGGCAGGTTCCAGCGTTCAAGCGCCGTCTTCAATGCGGTGTCGAATGTGTCCGATGCGCCGTGCATGGCTTCATCATGCCCGATTTCACAAGTTCAGGCCAGCCGAGCGCTGATCGGCAGACGCTGAACGGTTTACTCACACATCCTGACCGATGTAGCAGGCGGCCGGCGTCACAGGCGTCTCCGTGGCCAGCGTGCATGACGACCGAATTCCGGCAAGCGGGCAGTCGGCCGGTTTGCCGGTCCACCGTCCGGTTGACGTTGATCCCGCATCCTTCCCCGCCGTAGTGCTGTCGTCGTGGCACCAGAGCGTAGCGATCTTTGTCCGGGTGTCTCAAATCTTCTGTACCCGTGTCGATATCGTGTCGCCGGATGTGTGAGTTCCTTTGGTACGCATCAGGATGTCACGGTACAAACACTCGTGACGGTCGATGAACAGATCCGGATTCCAGTTCGTCTCGGCATGGCGCCGGGCGGCTTCGCCGGTCGCAGACAATCGCGTAATGTTGCTCAAGAGTTGACCGGCCGCTTGCGTCAGAGCGGATGTATCACCGATCGGCACGAGGAAACCCGTTTGATCGGCTGTAATCTGCTCGTTGACGCCGTCGATATCGAAGGCCAGGACTGGCGTACCACACGCCATCGCTTCCTGAATCGCGCATGGGAAGTTCTCGGCGAGCGAAGTAAAGATAAATAGATCGGCGGCCGCTTGACATCGCGCCACCGCGGCGGGATTGGTGAGGTAGCCAAGCGGCCGGACATCGTGCATGGAGAGCGCCTCGACGATGGGCTTAGCGTCGCCGCCGCCGACCAGCAGTATACCCAAGTCCGGCACGTCGATCTGCCGAAGCGCCGTGGTCGCGTGGTCAATGCCTTTCCGTGGATCGGTCAATCCTTGTGCGGCCAGCAACACCACGGGGCTGTCTGGCGAGAGTCCAAGCTCCTTGCGAGCGTCGTTGCGGCCTGGGCGAAAGGTCTGTGTATCGACGCCGTAAGGAATCGTGTGGACATCGGCCTTTGCAAAGACGCCGCTGCGTTTCACAGCACTTGTGAGGTGCCGCGATGGTGTCACGATTGTAACGGGAAGGTTCCTGAAAGTCTTGCGTTTGATCGACTGCATGCGTCTCGTACGGTCGAACTCGGTTCCGATTGGATATACCCCCTGTTGCGGGCAGGAACCGCACCGTGACATCCATCGGTCACACTCTTGCGGAAAGACGCAACCGCCGGTGATCGGGAAGAAGTCGTGAAGCGTCCAGACCAAAGGTACTCGGTCCGCCAGACGCGGCAGGGCTGTGATCGAGAAGTAATGCCCGTGCAGGTTGTGCAGGTGAATCACGTCAATACCGGACAGGACCGGTGATTCACAGAAGCAAAGCGACGACGGGAGCCCGAGACTAAAGAAACCCTTTCTTGCGTAGCGCTTCGCCGCCCGGTGTTGAGACGTCGTGCACGGTATCCGGCGGGTGTGCCCGGCGTCTTCTTTGCGTCGCCGACGACCAACCCATAGGACGGTTCGATGTCCACGAGCCCGCAGACCATCCCGCAGCATTCGCGCGACGCTCTCGGCCCCGCCGGCGTAATCGGCAGCATTCAAAAGCGAAACACGAAGCGACCTTCCTTTGCCTGTCATCATTGCCTGCGTTATCGGCCAAGCGCTGATTGAGGGCACAACCATTGCGCTTGTGCGTCAATGTAGTCGTCCGATCGGTGGCTTTATGGCAGTACAGTTTCATAGAGCGAAGCAGATCTCCGATGAAGCCTGAGTCTACATTGTCCGATAAGAGTCGAAACAACGTGTGCTAGTTCTCGGACCTTTCATCGCAGGCAGGAGTTACTGAAGGTGTCGCAGCAATATATCCAATAATGCTTTCATGCGGACCTCATATGTATGAGCCTCAAGGGTACGTCGCTGTCCGGCCCGGCTGATCGCGGCACGCTCCTGTTCATGATTCAGCAGATATCGAACCTTCTCGATACAATCGGCCTCGTTCTCGTAGGCAACGACCTCGCGGCCCGGCTCGAACATTTCGGCAAGGTTTTCCTTGCTCTCGGTAACCAGGCATGTGCCAACCCCGGTGGCTTCGTAAAGCCGCATGTTGTTGGCAAAGTCTGTGGCGACGCGACTGCGCACGTCGATGCGGGCGTGCCGGTTGAGCGTGATGTGGGAGCGCTGGAGCACTTCATACATTCGCCATCCCCACGCGTGTCCACGGTGATGTGAACGGACGGGCGATCCCTCCGCCAACTGATCGGCACCATAACCGAAGATGTCGATGTCGAGGTTCTCGAGAAGCCGCGTGAGCCACTTGATCCGATCGGGATGCGAGGGGGCGAATCCGCCGACGAAGGTCACGTCGTACCGGGCGGGTTGAACGACCAGGCGATCGAGCACGCGATGATCGAAGCCGAGTTTGAGCGGTTCGGCGGCAATCCCCTCACTGCGGAAATACTCCACTATGGGCGGCCAGGATGAGATCATCAGATCATACGCTCCGAATGTACGATTATCAGGCAACGGGGAGGCGATTTGCCCGACCAGCAATCGCACCTTTGATTTGATCTCTGACAGGAATGTGTCACCCAGCGGACACCATTCGAACACGTAAAGGACGTCCGGGCGGTAGTGGTCGACCTGTGCGGCGATGATCTGTCGCCGCTGATCGTGTATGTTGCCCTGGAGTCTCAACCCGCTTTGCGTTGCCCAACGAGCCTGCATCGCGTCGGCGTTTACGATCAGATCGCAAGCTTCGCATCCGACGCGGCGAAGACCGTGGGAGTACGCGTCAGCCAGGCAGAATGCGGTTTCCAGGACGTGCTGCCGTTGCCGGTCAAAGTCGAGGTCGGTAAGGGCCGGATCGTCGGCATACAGGTCTTTGAGGAACTGGGGGTAGTAGGTGTGAACAAACAGGACGCTCGGTTGCACAGCAGCCATCGGCTGGCGGCCTCCTACGTTGTGGGATGCACACGGTAGTGTCTCTTAAAACACATTCCGTTCTCGTGTAGCACGTTTCGGGTTGCGAGATCCTACCGGCTAGCGAACGATCCGCGCGGGCTTCAATCCTTGACACGCGGTGCAGCTTCGCTGCGGGGCTTCGCCCCGTGGAACCGCTCGTCAAGGACAGGTCCCGCGGCTCGCTAAACAAGAATGAAAAACGAACGCTCTAGACCAGGGCGGGTACCGTGCGGCGGAGGCCTGCATCCAGGTCACCATGCTCCATGAGCGTCTTGAGTCTGAGGGCTCGACGGTATCGGTCCGATCGCAGGTCGCCGGGCGTAAGAATCGAGCCGAACATTGCATTGCGAAGCTGACGAATGCCGATCGGCAACGTCCAGCGAAACGAAAGCTTCGGGAAGGTTCGCTTCAGCTTTGAACCGTCGACACGATAGCTCGGTTCATCGAACACGAGTTGATTGACGGACCGCGTGCATTGCGGAACCAAGTCGGTGACCATATCGGCAACGTCGATCAAGCGGTGGTTCTCGTCCGTGCGAGCGACGTTGAAGACCTTGTTGTGAACAAGCTCGTCCGGCGCTGTGAGCACGGCAGCGTACGCCCGGGCGATGTCCTCAACGTGAATAAGTGACCGCCACGCACGGCCGTCACTGGTAAGAACGACACGTCCGCAAGCAATGGCTGAAGCCACGAACTCGTTGACGATCAGGTCCATGCGCAACCGCGGCGACATCCCGTATACACCGGCGTTGCGCAAGAACACGGGTGTGAACGTATGGTCGGCAAGCCTCGCCAGTTCGCGTTCGCAGTCAAGCTTCGAGGCCGCAAAGGAGGTTGTCGGCGCCGGCGGACACTGTTCGTGAAGCGGCTCATTACCGCCGCGTCCATAAACGCTGCATGCGGAGGCAAAGAGAAAGCGAGAGACACAGGCCTCTTTGCAGCACTCCGCCAGGCGAATCGTCGCTTCCTCGTTGATCGCGCTTACGATGTCCGGGTCGAACTCACCCGACGAGTCTTCGGGCAATGCAGCCAGATGGATCACCGCATCGAACGAGAGGAGATCGGCGGATTCGATGTCGCGCAGGTCGAAGTCGTAGCTCGGGATGGTCTCGCGAACGCGTCCGAAATCACAGCCTTCATAGAAATCACAATCCAGGCCGACGACATCGTAGCGCGCATGCCGCAAGACGGTTACCAAAACCGATCCGATGTAACCCCGGTGGCCGGTGACAAGCACTCGCATAATGGACGAAACTCCTTCGGGCCGCACCATGCGGCGTCAGACCTCTCCGTCAACGTGCATTGTTTCGGGATATCGGTTTGCCCGGCGAGATCACTTGATGTTGAAGTCGAGAGTTGGTCGATTGTCCAATTGACTGCGATTTCACCACTGAAATCGCGGATGCTTCTGCAAAGGCGCGATACCTGGACACGCCACGTATGTCATCATCGAGTCTGGAGAGGACCGCACGGGTCCGCCTGCAGCGGACCCATGGCACCCGGCGCTTGGGGTTCTGAGCAGGGACAGGTGGCGGAGATTGAGGGCGCCACCAACGTCACTCGACCGCTGCGAAGGTTTCGTCGAGACAGTCGGCTAGGAAGTTCACGTCAGCCTTCGTGATGCACATCGGCGGGTTGATCCGCAGGACGTTGCCGTAGACACCGCCCCGACCTGTCAGTAGCCCACGGTCTTTGGCGACCTCGTGTACGTTTGCCGCCTCCTCAGTGGCGGGCTCCTTGCTTATGTGGTCGCGCACGAGTTCGATACCGAGCAGTAGCCCGCGGCCGCGCACCTCTCCGATAAGCCGATGAGACCTTTGGAGATCAATCAGCCGTTCCTTCAAGTAACCGCCGACTTCGTGGGCGTGTTTCTGGATGTTCTCACTGTCGATGATCTCAAGCGTCGTCAATCCTTGGATCATGGAGACGGGATTGCCGCCGAAGGTGTTGAAGTGGAGTTTTTGCTTCATGCACTCGGCGATATCGGGCCGGGTCGTGACCGCGCCTAGCGGGACTCCGTTGCCGATACCCTTGGCCATGACGACGATGTCCGGTGTCACGCCGTACGCTTCGAACCCCCAGAAATGCGTACCGAGGCGTCCCCACGCAGTCTGCACCTCGTCCGAGATGCACAGTCCGCCGTGCGCCCGAACGATGTCGTAAACGATCCTGAAGTACTCGGGCGGCGGCGCGATGATCCCGCCTACGCCTTGAATCGGCTCGGCGATAAAGGCCGCGATTTGCCCGGCGGTCTCGTACTCGATGACCTGCGCCAGATTGTGAGCGCACTTGAGGCTGCAGTCGGGATATTCAAGGCCGAAGGGGCAACGATAGCAGTAGCCGGGTGTCGTGAACCTGACACCAAACGAGTGAGGAAGCGGGTACTTCCAGTTTCCAATCGCGGTGAAGCCCATGGTGGTCTGCGTACCGCCGTGATACCCGTTGCGCAGGGCGATGATCTCAAAGCAGCCCGTGTGCAGCCGGGCCAACATCGTCGCCAGCTCGTTCGATTCACTGCCCGAGTTCGTGAAATACGTGACTTTCAGCCCGCTTTCCTTCGGGAAATGATCCGCCAAGTTCTTGGCATATGTGGTGATCGTAGGATGCAGGTAGAGGGTTGTAGTGTGCGTCAGCTTACCCACCTGGTCCCGGACGGCTGATACGATGCGCGGGTGGCAGTGCCCGACTGAAACGGTGACGATCCCGGCGGCTGCGTCGAGATAGCGCCTGCCCGTCTCATCCCAGAGATACTGCATATAACCCTCGACAATCTGCAAGGGTTTTTTGTAATAGGTGAAGACCGCCGGTGCCACGTATTGTTGCCGCAGTTCGAGCACCTCGTCGCGCACGGGACCTTTGTATGTGGTTGGTTTGTGTGAGCATGTGGGCATCTTGGTTTGTGGTTTCGTTGCGGACATCGCCGTTCTCCTTCTGGACGTTCATATCCAATGTTTATCCGGGCATGGTGTCCGAGTTCGCTTCCCGCAGAGACTCGTTGTTCCAGCGGTGTGTAGTATCGTCGCTCGTTGATGAAAAGGGAAGGGCGTAACGCCCGTCCGGTAGCACGCCCCATAAACCGTTTCCACAAGTACATTGTGAGAATCTTGTTGGCGCTGTGGAAGAACACGATGGCTTCGCTGTCCGCGGTCCTGCAATCGGGTGGTCATCCCTTGCTCCGGTAACGCTCTCATCGGACTGATAAAGGAGTCAAATGCACGGGCTGAAGTAACCACGTGTGTTGGCCGCTGTGGTGGCCGACGGCGTGAAGTCGTTACCGGTCGATGAACATGCTTGCAGTTCCGGCATCTCACGCTGTTGAATCGGACGTTGCCACATCCGTACAAGTCAAGCCCATCTGCCACACAAACGATAAGGATGTCATGCATCTTATGGTGTCTTGTTCAAGCCGACGGTGATCGTATGCAATCGGGGTGGAGAACGTTTGGACGATTCTTGACCGCGGAGGAAGTACCGCGCTGGTTCGGATTGTCGATCGTCCTGATTTATCTGGTCGGTCTCGGCTCGGTGGCGCAGTTTGGGATCGTTCAGGCACGTCGAGAAGGCGCATCCCAATTCCAGCGAGGCAGTCGTTACACCGTCAAGGTTCTGGGGGAGCGACTGTCCGCGCTAAACGGTGCTGGGACGGCCGATCCGGCGGTGGCGGGCGCCTATCAGCGTGCACTGCACGAGTTCGCCGCCAACGTACCCGTGCGATGGCTGCGCGTGGTGGATGATGAGCGGCGTGTTCTGGCATCAACGGATCCGAGCCAGATCAATACGATCGTCGGTGATGACATACCGAGGGATTCGAAGCAAGCCATACGTGAAGTCATGTCCCTACCCGTGCCCGGACAAAAGGCCCCTGACGTGCTCGTTCGCGTGCGTTTGACTCTCGAGGTCCCAACGCCGCAAGAATCGGTCGATGATCAGCCGCCTCGTGGCGGTGCGGTGCTTCATCTGGAGGCAAGGCTGCCGCCGGAACCGTTCGGCGTTTCGGGTCCGGCCGATCAGGCCCGAATGCTTGCCATCGTGCTGGTTGTGTTAGGTGCGCTGTTTGTGGTGTATCGGTGTCTGCGGGAGCAGCTTCGAAGTATGTCGCGGATTGCGGACCGATTGCAGTCTCACCGAGATCGATTGCAGGAGGACCTCGGTTCACTTCGGATCGGCGACTCGCTCGACGGCGTGACGACGGCCTGGAATGACCTCATTGACCTTACCGAAGGGCTTAGCGAGTCGGTTCAGCACAGCGAGGCCGACGAGGAGCTGTCGCGAGTCCTCCAGTGTTCCTGGGGTGGTGCCCTCGCCGAAGCGCTCAGCGCGGTTCCGGACGGGCTCATCTACATCGCGGATGAGATCCGTTTCGAATACATGAACTCAGCCGCGTGTCGCCTCTTCGGGTGGAATGTGCAAGACGCCAAGGGGATGATCCTACCCGAGGCGCGGGCGTCGGGGATCGGAGCGAAAGTGCTCGATGTGCTGCGCGGCGCCTTGCAGACCGACGGCTCGTTCGAGGTACGGACGGATGTGCTGGAGGCGGACGACAAAACCGGCTGCGACCACAGCACCTACCGTGTGCGGATACTGCCACTGCAACGGGACCATCACACCGGCGAGTGTGTGGTCGTAATCCGTGATGTGAGCCAGCAGGTCCGTGCCGAACGTTCCCGTGAGGAGTTTATCACCCACGTGACGCACGAGCTGCGCACACCGCTGACCAACATTCGCGCGTACGCGGAGACTCTTTCAAGCGGAATGTTCGAGGACCCCAATGTCATCACCGAATGCTACAACGTGATCACCAAGGAAACCCGTCGTCTCTCGCGTCTGGTGGAGGACGTTCTGAGCGTTTCCCAATTGGAGGTCGGGACGATCGACCTGCAAATCGCTGATATCGACCTCAAGACACTGCTTAGTGAAGGGGTGCGCGACGTCCGGGGGCTCGCCGATGACAAGAACATCGATGTCCAGTTGGTGCTGCCGTCCAAGGTCGAGCCGATCGCGGGCGACCGCGACAAGCTGGCGGTCGTGATCAACAATCTGCTCGGCAACGCCATCAAATACACGCCGCCAGACGGCAATGTGGTGGTTGGCTGCCGGTTCACCGGCCAGGATGTGGCAATATCCATCAAGGACAACGGGATCGGTATTGATCCCGCTGATCACGGGCGGGTGTTTGAGAAGTTTCAGCGGTCGTCCGATCCGGATGTGCAAAACGAAACCGGCAGCGGCATCGGTCTGTACACCGCCCGGGAGATCGTGCGCCACCATCGTGGTGAGATTGAGCTGATCAGCGAAAAGGGACAGGGTTCCACGTTTTTGGTCCGACTGCCACGTCAAGAGACGCGCGCCGCTGCGCTGAGTACGGCGAAGGAGGCCTAAGTGCCATGCCTACAATCTTGATCGCGGAGGACGAAGCTCACATCCTGCGTGTCCTGGCCATATGGCTCAACCGTCACGGGTATGACGTTCTCGAGGCGCCGAACGGCGCCGCCGCCCTCGAGCTTCTCGACCACAAAACCGTCGACATGATCATCTCCGACATGAACATGCCGGTTATGGACGGGCTCGAGCTGGTCAAGACCATCCGCGAGGAACGCGGGATTAACGTGCCGTTTCTGCTGCTGACCGCGCGATGCGACCATGACCAGCTCGCCAAACGAATGGAGGCGTACCACATTCACCTTTATCCGAAGCCGTTCGTACCGTCACGTCTCGTCGCTGACATTGATAGCCTGCTGAGTGAAGCCAAAGCATGGGGGTAAGCAGCCGTGCACACGTCGGAAGTTGTTGAAGCTTTGTCTGTAAGTTCCGGGTGCGGCGCCGATGTGCACCAACGATTGGAGACGCTGCGCACCCGCGTGGCGACGCTTGATCCGGACGGTACCGTCGAACGGGCGCTGTCGGATGTATCCAAGGCCGTCGAGCGACTCGCCGTTGAAAACACGGGGATGGCCGAGGAACTGCTCAGTGCCTATGAGCAACTCGGAATCATCTTCGAGGTCACGCGGAAGCTACCCGGCGTGCATGGCGAGTCGGAAGTGATCGACCTGTTCATCGACAGCCTTCGTCACAACTTTCAGGAGCGGGAGGTTTTCGCTGCTCATCCGCGTCGGCCGGTGCATGGGTTACACACGGAAGCACCCTGGTCTTGTGAGGATTGGTTCGAGCATTTCACTGATCGCGCCCGCGATTCGGCGAGCGTCCTTGTCGAATGTCCGCCCGTCGGGGCCGTTCCGGTTTGCGTGGCTGAGGTCATGGCCGGGCCGGTGTTCGCGGGCGATTCCTTCGTGTACACCATCGTCCTGACACACGGCGCGAACGTCGAGACCTTTCGCGCCGGCGACATGCTCCTGCTGGAGTCGCTTACGAAGTTCTGCGGCGACCTGATCCGCAATCACCGGCTCTCCCACGAGCTGGGCGAGATGTCCATCGCAATGGTGCGGTCACTGGTCAACGCGGTGGATCAGAAGGATGCATACACGTCCGGGCATTCACTTCGCGTCGGATACTTCGCCACGCTTTTGGGAAGGGCTTTGAACCTTGGGGACGAAGACCTGCAGATGCTCCAGTGGAGTGCCTTGCTGCACGACGTCGGTAAGATCGGTATTCGCGATGATGTGCTCAAGAAAAAGGGCGAGCTGACGGACGAGGAATTCGACCACATCAAGGAGCATCCGGTCCGCAGCCACAGAGTCGTTCAGAAGGTGCCGCAGCTTGTCAAGGCACTCGACGGCGTGCTCCATCACCATGAGCGGTTTGACGGGACCGGGTATCCCACCGGGCTTTCCGGTGAGGATATTCCGTTGCAAGCCCGGATCATCCAGATCGCGGACGTGTTCGATGCGTTGACGTCGGACCGCGCCTACCGACCGGCGTACACTTGGGGCAAAGCGCTTGACATTCTCAATGACGAGGCGGGCAAGACGGTTGATCCGCGGCTCCGTGAGGTGTTCGACCGGTTGATCCGCGAAGCGCTTGGCGACGATCCCAGCGGTTGGGAGAAGATGGTCCAACGCGCCAAGGAGTTCGCGCAGGACGACGTTGATCATCCGGTCGCATCCGATGGAGGATGACGTGGCTCTGACACTAATATTGCCGTGGTTTCCGATCCTTCTGGCCGTCGGTGTCGGCGGACGTCTCCTGGGGCGTACCCGCGGAACGTTCTTGGGCGTCGTATGTGCGATGTTCTGGGTGGTGTTGTCGCAGACGTCGGCCGGACCACGTATCTGGTCGGACCCGTGGACCGTTATGGCGATTATAGCGGGCGCGGTGGCCATCGCAGCCATGGGCTGCTGGTCCGGGCAGACGCTCATCGAACAATCCTCGCCGGCCGCATCATCGTGCCCGTCAAGCGGCGACAACGTGGATGAGCGGTCAAACGAAGACCAGGCCGCATTCCTGCAGCTCTGCGAGGCCATTGACCGGTTCGACGACTGGCTGGAGGAGCACCGCGACGACGGCAATCCCTGGCCTAGGTTCGATGAGCTTGTCCGATCCGTGATGTACCGGTGCTGTGAGGCGAGCCATGTCAAGCCTTATCGCCTTCTGAGCGAGGGCGAAGAGCTGGTTCCGCTTCGTGAACCCGACCCGCTGGCGGACGTGGAGCGGTTGTCGGCCCGTCGGGGAATCGTGGGTCATGTCGTGACGACGGGGTGTTCCTATCTGAGCGGCGATACGACCCGGGGAGAGCTGATGGACAAGCTCGCCGGAGAGTCGCAGGAATCGGTCGCATGGTGTTTTGCGATCCGCCAGGGCACTCGCCGGCTCGGCGTCGTCGTTACCGGTCAACTCGGCATTCCCCCGGAACATTGCAAACCACTGCTGTGTGCGATGGAGCGACTCGTCAACCAGTTCTGGTGCATGCTCCACGAGACTATCCAAAGCCGATCCGCGACGCAGGATGATCCCGTGTCGGGGTTGCCGACCCGATCGGCGTTTCTGCGAAGCGCCGAGCAGTCCCTGAGCGAGTCGTACGAACAGGGAGAGCCGGTGGCGGTTGTAGTAGTCGCACTGGAAGGGCTTCGAGAGCTGACCGACTCCGGGCGGTGGGACGTAGCGGACGAGTTGGTCCGGGAGGTCAGTGACGCCCTGCGTCGGAAAGTTCGCATGGATGACCGTTTGGGGCGGTTTGACGGCCACGGGTTTATCCTCCTGCTGCGGCGTGTGGACTCCGAACTGGCTTCATTGATCGTGAAGCAACTCATGTCGCGTTTGACAGCGGTGTGTGGGGACGATGCGCGATGGCGGGCAACGGTCGGCGTGAGATGCGGTGTGGCGGGGAGTGGTACGGAGGAACCTGATCTGCGAACGTTGGTTTCACGGGCATTGAACCAAAGCCGTCGTGCCCGCCTCGACGGCGTTTCCATCGCCAGTGACCTTGGTTCGATATCGGTGGCGAGCGGAGCAGCGGTGTGAAAGTCGAGCAGCAACAGGTTGGCACCGTCGATGTATTCACGCCCATCGGCGCGTTGGTGGACCAGGAATCGGAGAGCTTCTCAGGGCTTCTGCTGGAACGGGTGAAGTTGCCGAACCCGCGCGTCGTCGTCGCGATGCGCGAGGTTCCCTATCTGGACAGCGCCGCCGTCGAAGGGTTGCTGGCTGCCACGGAAGAGCTGGCCGACCGGGCGACAAGCCTCAAGCTGGCGAATGTGCCACAAACGTGTCGCGAAATCCTCGAACTGACCGGTGTCTCAGGGCGGTTCAGATTCTTCCAAGACGTCCAGGATGCCGTCAGGAGCTTTTTGTGATTGTCGATTGTCGATTGATTGGGGATTGGCGGATTGAAAGGTTGTCCTTGACACACTGCCGTTTTCGGAACGAGCGATTGATGGCGTGTGCCCGCGCGGCGAGTCAAGGGTATGTGTAGGATGGCGAATCTTACGATTGAAAACGCGGTTCGACTCGGTGATCAACTCGTTAGAGACGGGCTGATCACGCCCGAGCAGCTTGCCGAGGCCCTGGCGAGGCAGCAGGAGGCCGGCGGACGAATCGGCAGCGCGCTTGTCGATATCGGTGCAATCAGTGCCGCGGCGATGGTCCAAGCGCTGTCGAAGCGGTTGGCGGTGAAAGGGTGCGTACTGCACCACGGGCTGATCGACCCGAAGGTAGCTAAGTCCATCCCGAAGGAGGAGGCTGAGCGTCTCCGCGTCCTGCCGCTGTTTCGTGTGCGCGACGAGCTGACCGTCGCGATGGTGGAGCCGCAGTCCCTGCCGGTGCAGGATCGCCTGCGCAACCTGACGGGTTGCGCGATCCGCCCGGTGCTCGCGCTCGATGAGAACCTCCAGGAGTACCAGCACAAGTACCTGGCAGCGGAAGTCAACGTGGATTCGTTTCTCGCCTCGATCGAGGAAAGCGACGTTCACATCTCCGAAATCGAGGCGATTGATGAGGGCCCGGTTGCCGACCTCGACAAAATGGTTGAGGGCAGCCCCATTGTCAACCTGGTCAATCTGGCGATCCTGACGGCGCTGCGGGCCGGTGCGAGTGACGTGCACATCGAGCCGGATCGCGACGGTACTCACATCCGCTACCGGATCGACGGTCATCTACGCGAGATGCTTAAACCTCCCAAAACGACGCACGCCGCCATCGTATCGCGCGTCAAGGTCATCGGGCGGATGGACATTGCCGAGAAACGTCTTCCGCAGGAGGGACGGGTACACATCGTGGCCGACGGACGCGAGATCGACCTGCGCGTGTCCACCATGCCCACAGTGCTCGGCGAGAAAGTGGTTCTTCGAATCCTGGACAAGGCGAACCTCAGCTTCGAGCTTGAATCGCTCGGTGTGCGCGGGCGGGACCGCGCCGCGATCGAAACGATGATCCGCAACCCATACGGCTTGATGTTGGTGACCGGACCGACGGGGAGCGGCAAAACCACGACACTTTATTCGGCGCTCGACCTATTGCGGAATGAGGCCACGAACATCGTAACCATCGAGGACCCCGTCGAGTACCAGCTTCCGTTGATCAATCAGATCCAGGTGAATGAGCGGATCGGCCTGACGTACTCGCGCACGCTGCGATCGGTGCTTCGCCAGGATCCGGATGTGATTATGGTTGGGGAGATCCGTGACGAGGATGCAGCCCGGGTGGCGATCCAGGCTGCACTGACAGGCCATATGGTGCTCTCGACCCTGCACACCAATGACTGTCCGGGCGGTGTGATGCGATTGCTCGACATGGGTATCGAGCCGTATCTGCTCACCGCGTCCGTGCTCGGTTTTGTCGCCCAGCGTCTCACCCGGACCATCTGCCTGTCGTGCAAGACGTCGTACTATCCCACACCCGATCTTCTCAAGAATGTCGGATGGGAGCACCGCACGAACGAGCTGTTTCAAAAGGGCGAAGGATGCCGCGAATGCAACAATACCGGCTTTCGAGGGCGGATCGGCATCTATGAGGTCATGCTGCTGGATACGGAACTGAAGCGACTGATTCATCGGGGCACGTCGGAGACGGAAATCCGCGTATACCTGGCCCAGACTGGGTGGCGCACGTTGCGTGAAAAGGCGCTGGACCTCGTAGAGCATGGTGAGTCGACGTTGGAAGAGGTGATGCGCGTCACCCGGTCCGAAGCGTTGGATGTGGGGGATCCTACGGGCATGGGAGCTGAGGTGCCGATATGATCCTCACTTATGACGCCATTGATGTCGATGGATGCCCGGCGAATGACACGATCGAGGCGTCCAGCACGAAAGAGGCCGTCGAGAACCTTCGGCGTCGTGGGCTTTACGTCACCCAGATCGCCGAGAGATCGGATCGGAAGGCCCATGCGGGCACCGCCGGTTCATCCAGGACTAACCGGCTGCCGCTCAAGACACTCGTGTTATTCACGCGACAAATGGCGATGTTGCTGCGCGCCGGCAGCGGTGTCGTACCGGCGATCATGGCGATCAAGCGGCAGATGCGCAAACCTGGTCAGGCCGCGCTCCTCGAGCAACTCATCGGCGACCTGGAAGAAGGTGCGAGACTGACCGACGCATTCCGCAAGCATCCCCACACGTTTGATCCAGTCTATTGCGCGGTTGTGGCGGCCGGTGAGGCGAGTGCGACGCTGACGGAGATGTTCGAGCATCTCGCTCTGAGGGTGGGAAGGCAGCGCAAATTGCGTAACAAAGTCCTCGGTTCACTTGCCTATCCCGCGCTGCTGATGTGCATGTGTGGCAGCATTCTTCTGACCATGCTCTTTTTCGTGCTTCCCCGGTTTAACGAGATGTTCGTGCAGCTCCACGTCGAGACCCCGGTGACGACGAAGCTGCTGCTCTCGATCGGCCAGTGGCTTGCGGACTATTGGTACGCGGCGATTGGTCTTGGCGCCGCACTCGTCGCTGCATCCGTGTTGGTGTTTACCAGTGTTGCTGGGCGGCAGTGGCTGAGCAACGTCCAGGTGCGCATACCGATGATCGGGCAGGTCCGATCCCGCCTGATTCAGGGGCAGGTCTTTCGGACGATGGGAATGTTACTGGAAACGGGCGTCGGCGTGTTGGATACGCTGGAGCTCGCCCGCGAGTCAACGCGGAACAACCGCTTTCAAGCGCTGTTCGACGATTTGGAGAACTCGGTGACCTCCGGTGGGCAGCTCAGCAGTGCCTTCGAGCAATCAGGCATGGTCGAACCGTTCATCTGCCAAGCGATCCGTACGGGCGAGGACAGTGGGAAGCCCGGCGGCGCCATGACCTACTGCGCCGACATGCTCGACGAGACGAACACCGAGTTGATCGATGCGTCCATGCGGCTGATCGAACCGGTCATTCTGATCGGCATGGGTCTGGTCGTCGGTTTGGTTGCGATTTCGCTGTTCCTGCCGTTGTTTGATATGACGTCGGCCATGCGCTGATCAACGGAGCCACCCACAATGGTATCGCTGCTAGGCCGTCGACACAAACGAACCCCGATCGGGCTGGATATCGGGGCAAATGGTGTGTGCGCAGCTCAGCTTACGTGTTCAGCCGACCGGTATATGGTGACTCATATTGCGGAAAGTGAGTGGCCGGTCGAGGCATCGGACAATGATGAACATGCACAGCGGCGAATCAAACGCATCCGAAGCTGCGTGGAACAGGTGGACTTTCGAGGGCGCAGCGTTGTGGCGGCCCTGAACCCACCGGATGTTGAGTTTCATGCCCTCGAGTTACCGGCGGCGGTCTTGGCGGGTGAGGATTCCAACGCATCGCAGGTGGTCCGTTGGGAAGTGGAGCGCCTGGCGAACGAGCGGGGCAAAGACCTCGAGACGAGGCACTGGTCCTTGCCGCCGACGAAGGTACCTGCTCCCAATGCCATTGGAGTGGCAGCCGGTCGTGACGTGCTCGCACAAACGCTCAAGACGTGTGGTGACGCCGGTTTGCTGTGCACGCGCATCGACGTCGCCGCTGCGGCGCTCGCCAGATTCGGCGCGCACCTGAGTCCGCGGGATCCCGCGGAAGTGTGGGGCGTTCTGGACGTTGGCCACGCAGAGACCCGGTTGGTTTTGTGTGTCGATGACGTTCCGGTTGTCGTGCGCCGGGCGGGTTCGGGCAGTAACACCTGGACCGAGCGAATCGCGGGCTCGCTGCAATTGAGCACCAAGGCCGCCGAGGTTCATAAACGTAAGCACGGCATCGCCCTTACCGGGCGCGGTGTTCGCCGGGGGTCGAGAGACGCCCCTGACCACGACGTGGGAGCGATCCTGCTGGCAACGGTGCGCAGCGAACTTAAAGAACTCGCTTCCGAAGTGAAGCGTTCCTATGAGTACGTGCTTAGCTGCTATCCGCGTCGTTCGGTTGGGGATCTGATCCTGGTCGGCGGCGGCGCGGTGATGCGCAATCTGCCGGAGTTCCTGAGCGCTGCCTTGGGAATCCCGGTGCGGCGGGCTTCGGGCTATCTCGACGGCGATGGCTACCGGTTGCGCTGCACGGCCGTCGGACAACAACAACGATTGGAGGTCCTTGCGCTTGCCATAGGGCTTGCGATCGGACAGTGAACGAAGCATGGTCCGGATCAATCTCATTTCGGAAACCGTGCAGCTCGCCCAGGCGAAGCGCCGCCGCATCAAAGCGTGGGCCATATCGATCCTGTTGGCGGCCGCGGTCCTGGCCGTACCGCTGACGATTGACCGGGTGCAGCGGGCGGAGGCGACTGAGCTGGGTCTCCAAAACAGACGGCTCCAGGCGGAGTTGACGAGAATGCGCGCCGATTTAGCGGCACTGACAACCCTGATGGATGAGGTGGGCTCCCAGCTTGAGCGTGCCGCGGCTCTGCGATCGAAACGTCCCTGGTCAGCGATGTTCGCGATGATTGACCAATGCATGCCTCAAGGTTGCTGGCTTGTTTCGATTGCCACGGACCCAGCCGCACCGCCGCCCGGGGGTGGAAGAAAGAAGGTGGTTCGCGTTCGGGACTTAGACGCGGATGAGATACCGGCTGTTGTCGTGATCGACGCGCCCCGCATGTTGCGAATCGCAGGCTTCGCCATGGACGCATCCGAGCCGCTGGCGTTTGCAAGCAACCTGAAGGAGACGGCGGTGTTTACCGGGGTGATACTGGAGCATCTTCGTCTGGAGCCGGTGCTGGATGGTTCCTATTTCCGCTTCGAATTGATTTGCGAGTGGTAGCCATGCGTGCAAAGGTTAATTGGCCCGTGCGTATTATTGACGCGCTGTGCGGATGTGTGGTTGCCGCCTGCCTGATAGGATTCGTGTGGCTGACCATGGTGCGAGAGAATCACACCAATGCCGACATAGGGAGGCTGAAGCGGTTGATTCATCAGGCGAGGCAGGATCGCCTGACTACGGAAGCTGCGAGTCAGGAGCAGCACGCGGTTCTGGCAGGCCGTCAGGCGGAGCTGGCTAAGACTGGACGATTGCCCACGGAGACGCCGATCGAGACGTACTTCCAGGCTCTTTCAACGACTGCGTTGCGCCATGGGCTTCGGATTGTGAAACACCATCCATTGTCGGCGCGACAATACCCCGATCTGCTCGAGCAGCGGTATGCGTACGAGGTGACCGGTTCGCTGCCCGATCTGGTGGAGTTCTTGAAATCGATTGAGAACACCGACTTCTGGGCGGATGTCAGCCACCTCAAGGTTGATCGTGGAAAAAGGCGCAAAGATGCAGTCTCCGATGAGCGGAACGCCGCGCTGACTATCAGTTTATTCTCGGCACTGACATCGCAGACACCGTCTGACAAGGGGGGTGCGTGATGTCGCGCCGCAAGAGATCGACGTACCTGGGTGTGATGCTCTGCGTGGGAATCGCTCTGATTGTTGATCGGTGCTTTCTGTCGAACGGCACCGTGGAGCCGGCTGTTGCCGAGGCGGTTGAAAAGACGCCCTCCGCGGCAACGATCTCGATGTCCCCTTCGGATGTCGCACCAACGCTGTCGATGCCGGAGCTGCCTTTCCCGCGCGCCGTGGCGGTGTACAACGCGCGGTTACCGATCCGCGATTTGTTCGCCCCGCCCGAGGCCGTGTTGAACCGCAATTTGCACGGGACCGCGACCGATAAGAATCACCCCGGTTTCAATCCCATCGAGCAACGGGGGCGCATGGGACATGCCACATTCGTGACGCTGCACCGTCTGAACGGTGTGATAGCCCAGGAACGTCTGAAAATAGCGATAGTGGACGAGGCCTGGCTGCGGATCGGGCAGTCGGTCGATGGTTGCACCCTGACAGCCGTCTCGGGGGATGAGGTCCGATTCGCATGCCACGACGGAGAGGCTATGCTGAAGGTGAACGATGCAGGAACCTTGACACGAGACTAAAGTAGAATTCGCCGGGCAACGATATCTGATTGTATGCGTCGGTGTTGTCCGATGTTGTCCTACGTACATAATCCCCGATCCGACCCGGTCGGGTATCGAGTCTTATTGGAAGGCGAGTGAACGATGATGAAAAGGGAATCACGAGCGCGGGCGTTCAGTCTGGTCGAGTTGGTGATTGTGGTCGTCATTATCGGCGTGATCGCGGCCATTGCCGTGCCCCGTATCAGCCGCGGTGCACGAGGGGCGGGTGAGTCGGCTTTGCGGGGTAGCCTCGCCAGCCTGCGAAACTCCATCGACATGTACGCCGCCGAGCATAGCGGCAACTGGCCGGGAACGCCGGAGAATACGGAAGCCAAGCTGATCGAGCACCTCACGAAAAAGACCGACGCGTCGGGCGCCGTAGGGACCACAGCCGGCACGCACATCTACGGCCCCTATCTGCGCGGCAGCTTCCCGCCGATCCCTGTGGGGCCCAACATCGGCGAGAAGGGCGTGATCATGTCCACTGCTGCGGATCTGACCACTGCCGTCGACGAAACCACCGACACGACGATGGGGTGGGTCTATAACTACCAGACGGGCGACATTATCGCCAACACCGATGACGAGGATGAGAAGACAAACAAGTATTACACATACTAGTCCTAGTCGGCTTGCCGCGCAGGCGGCAAGACCGCGTGTGTCCCTCCGTGCCGCATGATACGCTATGACGCCGGGTCCGGAAACGGATAGAATACGACACGGCAATCCAGGCCGCGTGGTCGAGTCCGACTGCTTCTCTCACGCGGCCTTTTCGCTGCGCGGCCCACACAGCTATTGTAAGCTTCTCACAGGAGGCGCCATGGGATACGCCCGACCACGCACGGCGACTCGAAGTACAAGGTACGCGTTCAGTCTTGTCGAACTCGTGATGGTGGTGACGATTATCGGAATTATTGCTGCCATCGCAGTACCTCGTATGTCGGCCGCCACAAGCCGCGCAACGGCCAACGCCCTGCAGGCGACGCTCACCAACGTGCGCAAGGCCATCGACTGCTACTATGCCGAGCACGGCAAGTACCCCGGCTATACTCCGGGAACCGATACACCCGATGGTGACAAGTTCGTCGACCAGCTCCTGATGTACACCAACGTTGCGGGCGAGACTAAGTCGACGTACGGCAATCCCTATCTCTACGGTCCGTATCTGCGCAAGCCGTTCCCAGTGAACCCGACCAACAACCTGGACACGGTCCACGTGAAGGCGATGCCGGCCGATGCCGACCCGGCCGAGGGGTCCGTCGGGTGGGTCGCGGTCCTTTCGCACGGCTATTTCGGGATCAGCGCGACCGATTCGGATCTTGGCGACGTCGGCGTCACAGATCCGAAGAGGCTGATAGAACTCCGCGGGGGTGGGAGTGTGGCGGAGTGATCGGCTACGAATATACTCCTGATTATGGCTCCAGCCCGGCGGCATTCTCGAGGTTCGCAGCCTGACAAGAAAGAGTCTGTGGGACGGACTTTCATTTTGTGGGACGGACTTCTTCAATTGGCATTAGCCTCTCATGGTGAGGTATGAACACCAGATCACACAAAATGCACGTTCGTCGAGATCCTCGGCCGGCGTTTACACTTGTCGAAGCAATCCTCGTAGTTGTGATCGTCGGCATCGTCGCCGGCATCGCCGTGCCACGGTTCGCCAACTTCCTTACACAGCAGCATATCGACGCCGCGACGAAAAGGATCATAGCTGATTTCGGTCTTGCCCAGCGACAGGCCAGGATCACCAGCACCGCTCAGACCATCGACTTTGATGTGGGCAACGATTTCTACACGCTCGTCGGCATGCAAGACCCGGATCACCCGTCTGAGCCTTATACAGTGTCGATATCCGACGAGCCCTATGCCTCGACGATCACGTCGGCGGATTTCGGGGGTGACACCGAGGTCATCTTCGACGGCTACGGTGTACCCAGCAGCGGTGGAACCATTATTGTGGCCGTCGGTCAGTATCAAATAACTCTCACCCTGAATGCACAGACGGGTCGGGTCACCGTGTTGGAGGCCTCCGAAGAGCCCGAAGAGCCTCTCCCACCGGAAGTACCTCCTATTGAAGAAGAGTGATGACGCGCGGAATCCATCAGCGACAACTTGCCGTTACATTGGTCGAACTCACGGCGAGCGTGGCCATAATGGGTATTCTGATTGGCGGACTTGGATCGGCCATGGTTCTGGCCAGCAGGGCCATACCCGATGGCGAGAGCCCGGCTCGGACGACGACCGAGGCGTGTTTAGTGGCCGAGCAGATCGCCGGCGAGCTGTTCTGCGCTCAGACGTTCACCGAACGTTCGGCCACGGTGATCGAGTTCGCCGTGGCTGACCGCAACAACGACTCCAGTCCCGAGACGATCCGATACGAATGGTCGGGGACGCCGGGCGATCCGCTCACGCGCCAGTACAACGGCGGAACCGCGGCGGTCGTAGCCGAAGATGTCAACGACTTCGCGCTTTCCTACGACATCATGACGCAGAGTGAGACAACGACCCAGGATGGGACAACATGGTCGGATGAAACCGAGCTGGCCTACTTCGATGGTTGGGCCGGGGTCTCCGCACTGAACCAATCACACACCCTCGGTCCGGGTCACGCTGACTCGGAGTACTTTGAGATCACGCCGCCTGACGGTGTTGACCAGATAAAGATCACGATGGCCAAAGTCGTTCTGTCCCACACTGGCACGCCGCCTGCCCAGGGCGTTCAAGTGAGCATCCGCCGTTCCAAGGGTGACGGCAGCTATGAGCCTAACGGAGCAGCCATCGGAACGCCTGCAACAATCCCCGGAGGCGCTCTGACCACATCGCCGCTCTGGACCGATGCGATGTTCTCCGATGTTGTGGTCAGTGATCCCTCCCGGCATGACTACTGTCTTGTTGTCGAGGTTCCGGCCATTCCGCCAGCGTATGTCTATCACTACTACTCGAAGAGCGCACCTGACGATGGCATGTACCACCGCTGGACCGAGGATGCGGGAGCTACCTGGGATCCCAGCAAGAATATCGACGACCAAGATCTTCGCTTCTCCGTCTACGGCCAGTTCGCAAGTTCCGGGACTCAGGAGATCACTGTCGACCGATACTTCGTGGCCGCAACGAGAATAGCCCTGCAGATCGGAGCGGACTCCGCAACGCGCGTCGAGACTTCCATACAGAATCTCAACAGTCCGGAGGTGGCATCGCCATGACCGTCAGCCTCCCGCACACGACACGCCAACCTGGTTCGCGCTATGCTTTCACTCTGGCCGAGACCGTCATGTCTGTAGTGCTGGTCGGCGGGCTGCTCGTTGTCGCATTGAACACGGTCGGTGACGCGACCGTCGGGCAACAGAAGACAAGTGACCGGGCGGTGGGGCTTCTGCTTGCCCGAGACCTGATGGACGAAGTGCTGCGCAAAGCCTATGAGGATCTTGACGGTTCCCCACTCTTCGGACTCGAGGTTGGGGAGAGCAGCGTATCGCGCGCCGGGTTCGACGACGTCGATGACTATCACGGCTGGACCGCGTCGCCGCCCGAGTATCCGGATGGAACGGCTCTGCCGGATCGGACGGGGTGGGAGCGAAGCATCGTTGTAGAATACGTGGATGCCAACAATCTGGCAAAAGTAGCCGGCAGCGACCAGGATATCAAACGGATCACCGTGACCGTTGCACACCATGAGGTAGTTGTCTGTTCACTTGTGGGTGTTCGGGCAAACACAGTGGCTGCGTCCCAGCCTCAAAGCTAAGACGAGGACACTGATCGAGGAATCTAAAGGTGCGCCGAAGTAAGCACTATCGTCGACGCGGCAGCCTGTATGTTGCGGTCCTCGGCTGCGCTATGGCCGTAACGGTGATCGGTGTGGCGGCTCTGACGGCGTTGCGGGTCGAGCGGCGCTTTGCGGAAGGGACGGCCGACTTTGCCCAGGCCCGGCTTCATGCCCTGTCGGCCGTCGAGATGGGCTTGCACACGATTGCCAACGATCCCGACTGGCGTACGAACAATCCCAACGGCGTCTGGGAGACCGACCGGCCGATAGGCAGTGGAACCTACACGCTCGAAGGTGTCGACTTCGACGACGGCGACCTGACCGACTTCGATACCGAACCCGTCGTGCTGACTGGCACCGGTTGGCAGGGCGACGCGCGGTACAAGCTTCAGGTCACGGTTGTCGCGAAACTCGATCCCTTGGAAGTGCTGAGCACCTGTCTTCACGCGGCCGGTGAGGTCCACGTGAAGGGTGGCGATTCTATCACTGTTACGGATGCTCCTTTGTCGACCAATGGGAATCTGCGAAACGATGAGATCGTTTACGGCGATGTCCATGCTGCGACTCAAAGTGGTGGGGGCACAGTCACCGGAGTCGCGACGATCCCCGCACCACAAAAGGACCTCCCGGATCCAACGGTTTTTGACATGTACAAGAGCATCGCCACCGTGACCCCGATAGCCCCCCCCGACCTCAATGAGAACGTGATTGGACCTGGCTACACTCCCTGGGGGGTAACCAATCCTGACGGTGTCTACTACATTGACATGGCTGGGCACGATTTACACATCGAGAAAAGCCGTATTCTCGGCACACTGGTGATTGACTGCCCAGGCCACAAACTCGAACTGCGGGATCCTGTGTTCATTCAACCCTATCGGTCGGATTATCCCGCCCTGATAGTAAACGGCGATGTAGAGTTCAAGTACAAGAGCGACGAGACCGTGTTGTCCGAATCGGATTCTGAGGTCAATTACAACCTCCCTGGTGTGCCCTATGAGTCAGTCACCGATGACGATCAGCTTGACACGTATCCCAATGATGTGCGCGGACTGGTTCATGTTTTCGGCACAATAGACTTCATGGAAAGTGCGCGCGTTCGCGGCGTAGTCATTGGGGAAAGCACCGGAACAGACGCCGTTGTGTGTGACAAGGATAATGAGATCGTGCACGATCCCAACCTGTACGCCAACCCGCCCATCGGATACACAAAACCTCCAAGCATGGTAATTAGCCAGGGCACTTGGCGGCAGGTCGTGGATTAGAAAGACGCCCAACAGAACCGGGGGGATGGGCACGAGGCCCTATGCAGTTCTCTTGGGCGTCCTGAAGCTTACGCGGATTACTTGTCTGTCAGCGCCGCGTTACGGGCAGTCGACCCAACCCTCGGCGACGTCCTCGCTCCCGTCAACGGCGCGGCCGTAGGTTCCGTCCTGCTCACGCCAGATCTTCACCGTGATGCCATATTCATTCCACAAGCACAGGTCGAAGTTGAAGGAGCCGTGGAAGTTTGCATTACCCGAAGGATTGGCGACTTCGGGATAAGTGACGTCGCCGCCGGGGATGACCCAAGCGCCGTACGTCTCTCCGGGGATGAAGTCCGTGATGGCCACAGTTGCTTCCGTGTCGCTGTTGTTGTTTGCACCATCATGGTAGTTGAAGATGGCCATCCCATCCGCATCGGAACCCTCCTCCAACGTGCCCCCCAGAGGGGTGATCTCCCTCATTTTGATTGCTTTCCCGAACGCTGCTGCGACCACGACACCAACCACTAACACAGTCACTACTCGATTGAACCTGAACATCTCAACACCTCCGTTAGATAATGTGCTTACAATCACTGGGCGAGGCCACGCACCCCGACCGCTGGCAGGTATTGTCGCCAACCGTATGCGAAACGCAAGACGGGGATGCGCCGGAAGCTATACACGAGCATCGTGTGGCAGACCGGCCAGCGGACACCCGTCGCACGCGGCGAGGGTGCGGCAATGTCGTTTGCCGACCGCGACCAGCAGGGCGTGGTATTCGTTGTAAAGCCGCACATCCGGTCGCAGCGCTTCGTGAAACAGCCGGTGCACCGCTTCGTAATCGGCCTTGTCGTCGATGACGAAGTGACGGCGCAGGATGCGTATCGTGTAGGCGTCGACCACGAACGTGGGGCGTTTCCCCGCGTACAGGAGAATCGCGTCGGCTGTCTCCGGACCGATCCCGCGAATGCTCAGCAGCCGTTCTCGGACGTCGTCGATTTCACCGTCCAGCATCGACTCCAGTGATCCGTCGTGGTTCTCCCACAGATAATCCACAAACGCCTTGAGCCGGGCGGCTTTGACATGATACGTACCCGACGGCTGGACCAACTCCGCCAGGTCGACCTCGGAACAGTTGCGCAGGGCGCGCCAGGTTAGACACCTTGCCTTCTTGAGGTTCCCGATTGCCCGCTCGACGTTCTTCCACGCGGTGTTCTGGGTAAGAATCGCGCCGATGACGACCTCGGTCGGCGTCCGTGCGGGCCACCAGTGCTGAGGCCCGTACGCCGACCAGAGACGGTCATACATCTTGCGGAGGACCTGGTCTACGGGAGTCTGCATCCGTCAGCCGTTCGTATCCCGTGAAATAAACAATCTCCAACGCCATTCCGAGTTCCAAGCGCGAGCGGGGGATTTTTGTCTCGCTGTGCCGAAAATCTCGCTGGGCCGAGAATCATTTCTCGGCCCATTCGTGCGAGAAAAGATTCTTGCACGAGTGTTTCTCGCACGAGCGTATGGAACGTATGTTGATCCGTTGCTCGCAATCAGGGCTCGGATCAAGTGCTTGCAAGTCGCCGCCTGAGTCCGCACGATACGCCGACGATGGCCCGGAAACAACCAACCAGTGATCCGTCCGCAAGACGAGGCCTTGTAGCGCGTCCGCTGGAGGCCCTGGTGTTTCTGTCGCCGCTCATCGTGTTCTATGAACTGATTTCGTTCACGCGGCAGCAGAATCGCGTGATCGCCTTCGATCTGCTAAGACGTTTCTTCGAGCTGTTCGGACACGCCGGGATGTGGGCGCCGGGGCTCGGCGTGATAGCGATCCTGCTCGCGACGCATATCACCTCGGGCGAAAAGTGGTCCATCCGTTGGAGTCGCGTGGGGCTGATGTATCTCGAGGCGGCCGGGCTCGCAATTCCGCTGCTAGTTTTGAACTGGACGATTCCGCTGGCGGGGACGGAGTTCGTCACCACCGGCCTGCTCAACAAGATCGCTATGGGAATCGGCGCCGGCATCTACGAGGAGCTTGTGTTCCGGTTAGTGGTGATTTCCCTTGTCATCATGATCGGCGTGGACTTACTGCGGTTTGACCGTGTCCCCGTTGCCGTGTGCGCAATTGTTCTTTCGTCGCTGGCCTTCGCCGCTCACCATCATCGCCCGATCGGCGTCGAGCCGTTTGACGCAGCGCCGTTTATCTTCCGCACGATCGCGGGGATGTATCTGGCGATCATCTTCTGGTATCGCGGGTACGGACCGGCCGCCGGTTGCCACGCAGCGTATAACGTTGCTCTTGCGTGCCTTACGCCGGATGTTGGCTGACACATATGTGTCAGTCGCTTCGCGTATAGACGATCTTGCCGCCGAGGATGGTCTGATCAACCTCCACTTCGCCGATCCGCATCTTTGGTATCGTCAGCAGGTCTTCCGAGAGAATGACGAAGTCAGCCAGTTTGCCGACTCCGATCGTACCGAGGCGGTGCTCCTGATGGATCGCCTTTGGTGGCAAAACCGTGTATGCACGAAGCGCCTCCTCGACCGTTAGCGAATGGGACGGTAGCCAGACCTTACCATCCAGCGTTCCGGCGTTGACGGCGGAATCGATGCCCGCAAACGGGTTCAACGTCACGACCGGCCAATCGCTGCCGAAAACGACCAATGCTCCCGCATCGACGAGCTGGCGGTAGGCATACGAACCTTTGAGCCGCTCCTTGCCGAGCCGCTGTTCGGCATACCGCCCGTCGTCGGCCTTGTGGAACGGCTGCATCGACGCGACTACACCAAGCCTTGCGAAACGCTGAATATCCTCGACGTGGAGATGTTGAGCGTGCTCAACGCGGTGGCGTGCGTCGCGCCGTCCGTTTCGCTTCAAGGCATATCCGTACGCATCGAGCAACAGATGATTCGCTTCATCGCCGATCGCGTGCACCGCCATCTGCAGGCCGCGCGAATCGACTAATGCAACATTCTGCTGAAACGATTCGGGCGGATCAGCCGTCGCGGTCAGTTGACCACGAGGGTACGGCATCTCGGGCGTCGCATCGCTGTAGGGTTCTCGCATATACGCGGTTCGGCTGCCCAACGAACCGTCCATGAACCCCTTGAAACCAACCAGCCGAAGCATATTGCTGTTGAGTCCGTACGCGGGAATTTCGTCGACGTGCGATGCCCAATCAGTGACACCCAGATACACCGTGATACGCACGGTCAGCGTGCCCTCCTGCTCCGCGCGGCGGAACGCCTCCAGGTCACCTACGGCGAACATATCGTGCATCGACGTGATCCCCAGCGAGTTGGCATGCTGCATCGCACGACGAAGCGCCTCATAACGCTCGTCCGGCGTCGGGTCGGGAATGAGCCGGCTCACGAGGTCCATGGCCGATTCCTTCAGAATCCCCGTCGGTTCGCGCGTCTTGGAGTCACGCTCAACCTCCCCGCCCTTCGGATCAGGCGGCCCCGATGCGTCAATCCTCGCCAATCGCAGGGCGGCTGAGTTTACGATCGCCGAATGACCGTCCATTCGGCTCAGAAAGACCGGCACATCGCCTGTGACGGGGTCGAGCCAACCCTTGTTGGGCGGCGACGGGTCGGCCCAACTGTCCACGCTCCATCGTCCGCCAAGAATCCACTGACCCTTCTTTTTTGTTTCCGCCTCCGCTCCGACCGCCTGTGTGAACTCCCGGCGATCGCGCGCATTGCGCAGATTTAGGCGGGCCAGTTGAAACCCGCCGCTGACGATGTGCACGTGGCTGTCGGTGATGCCGGGTATGACGCGGCGTCTGAGAGCGTCAATCACTCTCGTGTTGGTCCCAATCCATGCCCGCACAGAGGCATCGCTTCCGACCGCGACGATCTTGTCACCGACGACGGCCAGAGCGGTCGGCTCACCGGATGTGCTGGGATTCGCCGCGCGGTCGATCCCCGTCCAGATTCCGGTATTGAGTATCACGAGGTCCGCGAATTGACCATCCGCGTTTCTCTCCGTCTCCGTGACCGGTGTCGAGGGTGAACACGCGCCCACCCCGACAGCCAACAACGTCCCCACGACGACCCTGACGGCTTTGGAACTCCGCCTCTGTTGTTTGTTGCCTGACATTCGTTCGATTGACATGGTTGAATACCTCCCAATAGAAGTCCGCGAACTGCGCCCGAAAGGAAACGGATGACCGTCAAGTTAGTGGGCAGAGTCTTGAACCAAGCCCGAAGCGAGAGCAACGGGTTGTGAACGAGTGACCAACACATACCCCGCGCCGGCGCTCGAGGCTCGGATCAGCGATCCAAACGCAGTTTGCGCCGATTAACCCTATCGAATCCGCGTTTACCCTCACCCAAGAATACCCTTAGGCATGGACGCACTTTGCTGCAAGTGGGTATAGTATCGTAACCGGTGCGCGGTGGGAACAAACAGCCAACGCGACAATGTGTCTTCAGCGCAGAACGTTGACCTTTATCCGCATGGAGGCGCCATCGTGAGCGAAGAGCATCGTCGATCTGAGGAGTCGGCGACTGAATCACGCGAGCTGCTTTGCCCGCAATGCGAAGCCGGCTATCTGGTTTATCGCCAATGCACACGCGTTTGCGAGCTATGCGGCTACGTGGAGAGCTGCGAGGACAACTTCGTGCCCACGCAAGCCAATCCGCAATGAGGTTTACGCCGGTTGGATCGCGTCACGATGGCATCCGGGAGCAAATGCCGGGAACCTATGCTGCAAGAAGCCAACCATGACAGCTTGCTGATACGCGGCGGCTGGATCATCGATCCGTTTTCGGATCGAGATGAGGTCGCCGACGTTGCCGTCGTCAACGGCCTGATTGCTGAGGCTGCGCCGAATGATACTCACGTGATCGACGCGACCGGTTTGATCATCTGTCCGGGCCTGATGGACATCCATGTTCACCTTCGCGAGCCGGGTCAAACGCAAAAGGAGACGATAGAGACGGGCACAGCCGCCGCAGGCGGCGGCGGCTTTACGTTCGTCGCGTGCATGCCCAATACGACTCCACCGCTCGATCACCCCGATACCGTCCGCCTGGTCGTGGACCGAGCACGAAGCGCCGACCACTGCGACGTCGGGCCGATCGCGGCGATCACCCGCGGCAGAGGCGGAAAGGAGCTCACCGATTTCCGAACACTGGAAAGTGCCGGCGCTGTGGCGTTCAGCGATGACGGCGACGGCGTCGAGGATGACTCGGTCATGCGTGCGGCATTCGAGCAGGCATGTAAAGTCGGTGCCGTACTCATTCAGCACTGCGAATACAAGACCATATCCGCCGGTGGTGTGATGCATCTCGGTGAGGTTGCTCGTCGGCTCGGCATGCCCGGACTCGATCCTCGCTCCGAAGAGGCCATGATCGAACGGGACATCGCATTGTGCCGTAAGACTTACGGCCGATACCACGTCGCCCACATCTCCACCGCACGCGCCGTGGACCTGGTACGTCAGGCCAAGGCGGAGGGGCTACCCGTAACAGCCGAGGTGTGTACGCACCATCTGACCTTGACCGAGGAGGCCTGTGCGAATGCGGACCCAAACACAAAGATGCACCCGCCACTGCGAACCCGAGCGGACGTTGAAGCCTGCCGTCGCGGCCTGCTCGATGGGACGATCGACTGCATCGTAACCGACCATGCGCCGCACACAGCCGAGGAAAAGGCGGCAGGCTTCTTGAATGCTCCACCGGGTATCGTCGGACTGGAAACCGCCGTGGGGGTGGCTGCTCAGGCGATGATCGAGACGAATCTTGCGGATTGGCCGCAGCTCATCGCATGGTTCACAACCGGCCCGATGGGCGTGCTGAACCACAAACCCAAAGCAATCGAGGTCGGTGCGGCAGCCGATTTGACCCTGTTGGATCCCCACGTGCATTGGACGGTTGACCCGCAGCGGTTCGTCTCTATGGGCCGAAACACGCCGTTTACCGGCTGGAAGCTGACGGGACGGGCGGTTGGCACCATTCGCGGCTCACGGGTGGGCCTTCTAGGCGAGGTGAGGTGATTCTAAATCCGCCGGAGCAGTTGGTCGAGAAAACTCAGTAAGTCTTTGTAAAGATGAACCCTCCAGGCCTTGACGAGGCCGCCGTTTATGGTATATTGCAAACTTGGGCGTATTTGCCCGCCCTGGGAGAAAATTCCCATGCTCACTCCCCTTGCTCAGGAAGGCACACCGGCCCCATCGACGAATCCTGCCGCTGTGGGTCTTGGCGCGACCGTTGACGACCGACGCACCTCGAAACGTTTGGATCGGAAGATCGGCCTAACACTGACGAGTATCGGCAGTGCCGGGGCGTGCGACTGCATCTCAAAGAACATAAGCGAGGGCGGCCTGAGTGTGCACGTACCCCCGGAGTACGGATTGAGCGTCGGACAGCGATGCGAGGTGATGTTCGCAAGCGAGGGGAAATCAAAAGCGCCGCCGAACCTGGCCGGTGAGATGCGTTACGCAACCGTCGTCCGCACCGAGGGCCTCACCGACGCCGCTAAGCCGCAGATCGGCGCCAGCCTGCGATTCGACCGACCGCTGTTTCTCTAATCCTGTTTGTTTCGGAAATCTCGCAACCACCTGTAGCTGCCAGCCTCGTCCGCCGCTCCTAATTTCGTCGGCCGAAGACAAGTGATGCAAAGTACAGCATCTGCATAATCGCTGTGATCGTGGCTGCAACGTAAGTCATGGCTGCGGCGTTGAGGACCTTGGCAACAAGCTTGTTCTCTCCGGCTGTGACAATACCCTGACTCAGCAGAATCTCCCGCGCCCGGCTCGATGCGTTGAACTCGACGGGGAGATTGACGAGCTGAAAAAGCACGACAACGCCGAACAACCCTAGACCGGCCGCAGCGATTATCTGCCCAAACGCTCCTACCATATACGTCAGCACGATCCCGCCGATGACCAAAAGCACCGCGAAGTTGCTTCCCACCGAAGCCATCGGAACGAGCCCGTTACGCAGGGCGAGCGGAGCATACGCCCGCGCATCCTGTATGGCGTGCCCGACCTCGTGAGCGGCGATGCCAAGCGACGCCAGCGACCGGCCGTGGTAGACCTCGGGGCTTAGACGCAGCACCTTGTGTCTCGGGTCGTAATGATCGCCTAGAAACGATTTAATCGGCTCGATCGCCACATCCGCAATACCGTAGGCGTTGAGGATCCGCTGGGCCGTCTCCGCACCGCTCAACCCACTCTTCGCAGGGATCCGCCCCGCTCGGGCATAGGCGGACTTCACCATCATCTGTGCCCACAGTGCCAGAAGGATCGCCGGCCCAACGTAGACCAGGTACATCGGATCAAAAAAGTAGAACGCTAGGATTTCCATAGCTCACCATCCTATCGTGGGTGTAGACCGCCCGCCAGGTAATCATAATTCCATCGTACGAACCCCCGTTTGCGCAGGTGTGTGAGAGCCTGGTGGGGTGGAAGATGAAGGCGCTGGGTGGGACGTAGGCGCGGGGCGGAGACGATCGGGCGGTTGGTGGTCGCTTGGAGGCGCCGGAGAGGCTGTGGGGACGCCGATAATGGGGCGGCAGAGCCCCTACGCCGCCTGATTCTGCGTTTTTCGCGCAGTCGCAGTACCGGAACACGGGCGACTTCATCACCCAGGAGCTTGAGAAGATCGGCAAGCGGCTGCAGGCGCTGGAGGCGCGGTTCGATGCGCTGGAGCAGGGCGTAAAAGCGGTGGTGAACTGAGACCTCGCAGCTACCCGTCCTCGACCTGCTTTCTAGTTCTGCTCATCGCCACTTACGCCGCTTGCGCCACCCGCCTCCTCACCATCACCACCGTCCCTGCTGTCAGCACGAGCAGGGCGATTGGCATCAACTAGCAACCGGACCATCACGCGCTACGGAGGGCATGTACCCGGGCCGGGGAACGGATACGGGTAGCCCTTGAACGCATCGAGAATCTGCGTTACGTCCGTCGATATATTGACCTTCCAATCCGGGACATTCGGGTCAACATCAGCCCGCGCCTTGATCGGAGCACCAAGCATGTTCTTGAACTTCTCCAGACACGCGGTGACATCTAGTGTCACATCGATGCTCCCATCCGGCCCGCTCCATCCCGAGCCGTCCCAGAGACCGCATATATTGCCCCACGAACTCGTATTGATCGGCAGCGGGTCCGAGTAGTTCCCTTCGTTGCCGGGGTCGGCAGCGCAGTCGATGGCCTGTACGCTGTAGGTGGCTCCTGGAACGATCTCGCAGTCGGTCACGTGGAGCAATCCCACTGAGCCGAAGTCCGCGCAGTACTGGGTCGCTTGCAGGTTTGCGGATTGCATCGTGAGTGGCGGACCGCCAATCCACGCAGGGCCGCATCCCCCCGGCGGTGGCGTACTCTGCCCGCTGTTCTCGCATATCTCCAACGGTTCACCAACCCACACCTGCGTGCCCTCGTAGGCTGCGAACTCGGGTGGCAGAGTCGTCAGGGTCACACGCAGCGCGGTCTGCAGCCCCGGATTGGCTGGCACGAACGAGATATAGCGATTTTTGTCGTACCCCGCCTCTCCGTCGGGATGAGCCGGAGGATCGGAGGCAATGCATTCGTCGGGTTTGCCATCACCGTCCAGGTCTTCGCTTGTCTCGTTGAGAATGTCGCATACGTCGGCGTTACCGTTGTCATTGCAATCCCCAGGGAAGGCGTAGGCGTAGGCGGCACCGGCGTCTGAAATACCAAGGGAATTATGGCGGCTGGCGCCCGCCAGGGCAACGAGGTCGCCCAGCGCGACCGCAACCCCGAAGGAATCACCCGCCGCCGCATCGAATGCCGTGAGCCTCGCGTCTATCCGCCAACTGTCGTCGATAAGCCGCGCGATGTACGCCCTCCCACAGTTGTTCCCGGCAGTACAATCCACCGACGATGCCCCCACCATGACCACGTCCCTGTGAACGGCCACAGACCAGCCGAACACGTCGCCGGCCACCAAGCTCACAAGCTTGCCTTCCTCGATCCAACTCGTACCCGACCAACGATAGATATATGTAGCGCCGCAGCTCAACCCGGCGCTGCAATCTACCAGAGGCGCCCCAACCACGACGAGGTTGCCGCTCACGGAAACGGACCACCCAAACCAGTCGCCCGCCGCAGCGTCCGAGGCGGTGAGCTTTTGCTCTTGAATCCAAGCGCTGCCGCTCCAACGGTAGACATACGCTGCGCCGCAATCGTTCCCATCCCCACAATCAGCATTGGCCGCCCCCACTACGGCGACGTTGCCGCTGAGGGATACGGATCCACCAAACTGGTCACTGGTCGAGGCGTCCGAGGCGGTCAGCTTGTCCTCCTCAATCCAGTTCGTCTCGTTGTACCGGAACACGTACGCAGCCCCGGAACCATCGGAACCGCCCGTGTTGCCCTCGTTCTTGGCACCAACGAACGCAACATCGCCGTCGATTGCAATGGATGAACCAAATTGGGCATTCGCCTCGACGACGGAGGCCGTAAGTTTCTGCTCTTCGCCCCAAGCACTGCCGCTGTACCGGAAGACATAAGCCGACCCCGCATCGGCCTCTGCCCCGAGATGGTCCTTCGGTGCTCCAACGACGGCCGCATCACCGCTTACTGATACGCTGCTGCCGAACATGTCGCCGGCGTCCGCGTCCGACGCGGTCAGCTTCTGCTCGTTGCCCCAGCCATTGTCCACCCACCGATATGCGTAAGCTGCACCGCACTGGGTGCCCCCCGCGGCACACGGGTCGATGCGCGCCCCGACGAGGACCACCTGCTGGTCAGACGACACGGCGTGCCCGAACTGAGCTCCCAACGCCGCATCCGATGCTACGAGCTTGTTCACGTCACAGGTCT
>Ga0307432_1000330_pt1 | contig 38553 bp, 31 predicted proteins | sample SalMarWE160150MG_FD_202158 | JGI IMG/M metagenome (GOLD analysis project Ga0307432, IMG submission 202158) | Salt marsh sediment microbial communities from the Plum Island Ecosystem LTER, Massachusetts, United States - WE1603-150 | ecosystem: Environmental > Aquatic > Marine > Intertidal zone >...
CCGCAGAGATACTATACTAAAAGTCAAGTAAAAAAAGTTATTTAGAAATTTTCGGGTTAAAATTTTCATGATTTTTAAGTAAGAAGTAAATAATTCTCAAGAGTTTTCTCATAGTAGCAACGACAGCAACAAGTTTTGGTTTCCCAGAATCAACAAGTCTTTTGTAGTAAGGAAAGAAAGGTTCTATATGTTTGCTGAGTATACACATGGTTGCCATAAAGAGTTTGTGTCGCACAATTGGATTACCCTTTTTCTGGAGATAACTTTTTCGTTTTGATTTTCCGGACATATTAACAGTAGGATTCATACCAAAATAAGCAATGAATTTTTTAGCGTTTGGAAATTGATACACGTCGCCTATATAGGCTTCTAAAGCGATGGCTGTTTCTTTGGTAATTCCGGGGATAGTAGCCAGAATGCTTTCATGTTCTTTGACATAATGATATAGTTCAACCAGTTGTTGTTTTAGGTGTTGGACTTCCAGTTGGGATTGACTGAGACGCTGGATCAGGGACTGTACCACAAAGCCTGCACCAGGACCATGCTTGTGAGCAATACTGTTTTGTGAAATAGTCTTGATTTTCTTAATAAAGTTCTCAGGCAATCGCCACTGATATTTCCCATACCGAATATCAGCAAGTTCTTCAAGGGAGGCATTTTTGACATCGAGAGCAGTTGGGTATTTTGCGAGTAAGGCTAATATTTGTTGGCCCTGAAGACTTTTAATTGCTCTTTCGATTTCTGGTGCTACCTTTCCCAATTCAATACGTAACTTATTGGTGATCATAGTTTGCTGTTTTTTAATCAAGTAGATTTGTCGGTCAATGTCCCTAATGTTCTCAAAAATATGGGGTCTATCAACGGAAGTTTCAGGTCTTTTTTCGACCATGAACTTAGCAATATCTTTGGCATCAATCGGATCAGTCTTGGCACGTCTAAGTTCTGTTTTGGCAAAATTGTAAGTACATACAGGATTGATGACCGTTACGATGAATAAATCTGAATGATTTTTAAGAAAATAGTAGAGATTTTTCCAATAATCGCCAGTTGCTTCCATACCGATATGAAATTTACCTGTTTTGAATTTTTTGGATAATTTGTTCAAAGTATTGCTGAAATATTGATATCCCTCGAAAGAATCTTGAATGACAAGTTGTTTTGATACCAACTTTTTAGACTCATTCATAATGGCGATATCATGTTTAAGTTTACTTACATCAATGCCGACAAATAGATGAGGATAGTTCATCTGATTTTCCTTTCTTTAATATTAATGAGAGGAAACCCTCGAATTTCCATTACCAATTAAACTCGCAAAAATCCAGGCTCAATCTAGCAATTGTTGACTGGCCTAAGATACTTCATCCAATCTTAGGTAATAGATCGAGAGTAACAGTCTCTGCGACGAGCTCTTAAAGTCCCACTCGCAATCAGTCGTTCTCTCTCATATTGTTTTGAAAAATCTGTTTAAGAGATAATGATTGGCCTCCTCTTATAGTAGAACCGGTGAAAAAAGATCGTTTCGGTGGTATCTGAAGAACTTGAACCCTTCCTTGTTTATAAGCAACAAGATACCTTTCAATCAGACGATTTCGAGCATTAACGAAATCATCAAGTGATATTTTCAAGTACTTGCAAATCTTATCATAGCTATAGAAACTGACGCCATTTTTGTCACTGACTAAAACCAGGAAGAAGTAGAGAAGAATCTCATGTTGCGACATCGAAAGAATGAGTCCTTCCAAAAGAATCCGATGGTCTATCCAACTAAAAGAGCCTGTGATTTTTCTGATGCGATCTGGTCGAATCGGTTTTTTAGAAATCAAAATCATTCATCTCCATGATATGCTGATAATAATTAAACGATTTTTAGTTCAAAAGGTCAATCTCGTCTTGTATATCAAAGAACTGATAATCATCTGTAAATCAAAGGGTTAACTTGTCTTGTATATCAATTTTTGAGTGTTGACAAGATACCTTTTACATCTTGTTATTATAGAACTTAACTCGTCTTGTATAGCCAAAGTTTTGTTGAGCAACGGTAATACTTTGTTATTATTAAAAGTTAACTTGTCTTGTATATCATTTTGTGTTATGTTTATCGATGAATGTCGATTACGTCGCTTTCTTTGATTTTTAAGAATTTGCTCTTTTAAGAAAGGGTATCGTCCTTTGAAATAATCCGGATTTTGCGAAAGCCATTTCTTTTGTGAAAGTCTTTTACGTTCTCTTTTGCAATACAGATTATTGCAGACTTTCTGTCGATCCCCGACCCGTGGATCTGGAATAAAAGGTTCTTTACAAATGATGCACACTTTGGCAGATTTGATTCTTTCTTTCATTATTAACCCAAGTTTTAATTAAAAGAAAACTTAATCTACCCGGGTTGTTAGTGCAGAAATAAATCAAAATCAAAATCATATTTTCAAAGAACAAAACGGAGTTAAATAAAAAAATTACAAAGAATAAAATACAGATTTTTAAAATCTCTCTTTCACATGAATAAGAACACTTTTAGTATATGAGAACGCAGAGAAAGGTTTTGATGTTGTGATTGGGAATCCGCCGTATGTAGAGTTCAAGCGTTTAAATGTGGAAATTAAAAAGCCAATAAGAGAGAGATTTGAGTCAGCTAAAGGAAAATTTGATTTATTCATTCCTTTTATTGAGCTGGGAATTAGAATAATAAAAGAAGGGGGGTGTATCTCCTACATTTGCCCTTCAATGTTTGTCAAAAGAGATTTTGGAGAGGGTATAAGAAAATTTATTACAGATAATGTTCAAATAGCAAAACTCACTTATTTCAGTGATTTTCAAATATTCGGTAAAGTGACCAACTACCCTATCATATTTGTTTTTCAAAAATCCAAAAACATCAAGAAAACAAAGATTGAAATTTTTACTAAAACAAAAGGTCTAACGCATGCAATGGTTGAGAAAAGACTACAAGAAAATAAAAACACGCCTTTCTTTAAGACCTATACTGTCAGTTCAAATTTTTCTGAAGAAGCATGGGATTTTAGCACATATGACTATAAATTGTTAAGGGTAAAATTAGAGACCTCTGGGAATTCAAAAAGACTGGGTGAGTTGTGCAAATATATATTTGAGGGCATAGCGTCTGGAAAAGATGGGGTTTTCTATATAAATTCAGATGTTATATCTCAATTCAACTTAGAAAAAGACATTATCCACCCGCTTTTTAGAGGTGAAGATATAAGGCGATATTTCAGCCGTTGGTCTGATACATGGGTTATCTATCCATACGATAGAGAAACAAATGAAGTTATTCCGGAAAGGGACTTGAAAGAAAAATATCCTAATGTATATAGATATTTGCAGGACAAGCGGGATAATCTGAGGGGAAGGAAATATTTCGATAAATCAAAGAAGAAGTGGTACGAACTCTGGTGTGAAAGAGCATATAAAAAATTTAAACAGTCAAAAATTATTGTTGCTGAGATTTCTCCAGAGAATAGATTTTGTTTTGATACAGAGGGGTATTTAGGAAACACAAAAACATTTAGTCTGGTTTTAGAGGATAATCAAACGATTGATTACAAATATCTACTTGGGATATTAAATTCAAAATTGATGAACTTTTATCATAGGCTTGTTTCTGTTCCCAAAGCAGGAGGCTATTTTGAGTATAAAACTCAATTTTTATCGCTTTATCCAATCCGCACCATTGACTTCTCAAACCCCACAGAAAAATCCCAACATGATAAAATGGTGGTGCTTGTTGAACAGATGTTAGATTTGAATGAGCGTCTTTCATCTGCACAAACTCAGCATGAAAAAACGCTTTTGCAGCGCCAGATAGAAGCCACCGACCAGCAGATAGATCAGCTGGTGTATGAGCTTTATGAATTGACAGAGGAGGATATACGGATTATAGAGGATAACTCCTTGCATATGCAATAAATCATAAAATAATATTGATAGGAAAAACGATGGTTAATTTGTCTAAATACGAAGAGAAATTGGAAAAAAGAATAAATCATAATCGTGGTGTTACACACAAAACCGGTGAAAATTTAATTAGAGCTTTTGCCGGAATAGCACCGCCATTTAAGGTAATTGTTGATATGGTATTTTCTCTTGTAGATGCTGAAAGAGATCAGGCAATTGAAGATTTTATGGATTGTGTACAGGATAGATTTATTGAAAATGGTATTGATATTTACAAGCTTGGCAAAAACCAGAACGACATTCAGGAAAATCTTGAAAAGCAGGTAAAGGATCAGAATTTAAATATAGAAGAATTACAGAGAGAAATAACTGAAATATATCGTGATGCAAAATATTTAAATACTGATGAAAAGGAAAGATTGCTGAATATTTCAATGCAAATAAAAAGCACTATTGATGTAGTAAAAGGCGATACTGCAGAAATAAAAGAGCTTCTATATGCCGAATTTAATTCGATACATGAAACATCAAAAAATGCCAATGATAATTTAGAAATCATTGATGTTTTGGGAGAACTTAAACAGCTCATTAAAAACCAACAAATAGAATCAAATGATGAGTTAATAATTAAATTTGGTGATGTCTTAATAGAAAATGTTGAATTGATGATAGATAGAGGAGAAATAAATAACGCTTATGATATTATGAAAACCCTGGTTAATCTCAAAAATTTTGAAAATCTTGATAATAATATTAAAGTTAATCTACTCGCTATATATGGAAGAATTTTGTTTGATTTAGAAAAAGTCAAAGAATTGAAAATAATTGTTAATCAATTACTGAGTATTGATACCATGTCTAAAAGAAAATGTTTTTTGATATATATATATTCTGTTGAAAGAAAAAATAAAAGGTTGTTTAATTATGCTCTTAATGGTTATAGAGAAATAGGTGTTAAAGATCCTGAAATTGAAGTCTTATCACAATATTTCTATTTTACAATGGGGAAAACAGATAAAATTATTAAAGCACTATGCTATAAAAATGCGTCCGGAGAATACAACATAAAGCCCAAATATCAAGAATTTAGAAAATCATATGAGTATGTAGGATTAGAGTTTTTTATTAACGAGGACTTTGTCAATTCTAAAAGATTTTTAATAAAAGCAAATGAATTAAAAGAAACACCTTTTTATAAATATAGGATCCTTTTTTGTAATGCAGGCATCATTTTAAGTCGCATCGGCAGTATAAAAACATTGACTGATTTAGAAAAGCAAACATTGTCAGACACGTATGATGGATTAACTGGTGAAGATATAATTAAATACTTTGCTGAGCGCCCTTCTGAAGTATCTATGGAATATTGGAGAATAAGGTTAATTATTCAAATGTATTTAAATAGAGAAAAAGCACTTAAAGAATATGATCTAATTCCGGACAATGTTAAAAAACATCCTGAAATTCAATTAAAACTGGGGGATTTACTTTTATTTACCGGAAAAACGCAAGAAGTACAATTGATATACAGTGAATTATACGAGAAGAATAAAAAACCAGAAATATTAGCAAGAATATTTGATTCCCTACTAGTAGAAGAAAAATATACTAACATTCTAGAGATGGCAGAGACTATTACTGATGAAGCACTTTATGAAAATGCTTTTATTTGTAAAGCCATTGTGGCTGCGAATTTTTTTACAGAGGGTTTTGAAAAAGCCAATCGGTTGGCGGATGGCTATTTAAGTAAAGTCAAAGACCCCACGATATTACTATTCGAAATAGGACGTTTAAATGCAAATTCTAATCATTTAGAACTGGCAAAAGATTACTTTGAAAGATGTAGTAATTCAATACCAAAAGACGATTATCCCTTAAGAACAGAAATTGCCAGAGAATGTACTTACCATGGGTTTGATGATTTGGCAATAAAAGTTCTCATGCCATTTATCAAATATAATGAAAATGGGAAGAAACAATATATCGATATAATATTGCATTTTAGAAAAGAAAAATTATATCAGGAAGCGGAAGAAATTGTCAATGAGGAATTAGCAAAATCAATTGATAAAAAACCCTGGCTGAAAAGAAAAGTCGATTTGGAGAACTTCCAGGGACATAAAAATACTGCGCTTAAAACAGGAGAAGAATTATTTAAATTAAATAAATCGCCTGATGTGGCATATAGTCTCATGGTTTTAAAAAACGAACTGGGATTATCAGATTATAGTAAATATTCTGAAATATTGTCTGTTCAAAAAGAACCGATACATGTAATGGCGGCAGCTATTTGCTATAAACTTGATGGGAATATTCGACTTGCAAAAGAATTTGGATACAGAGCATTAGCCTTAGACCAAAGTGATTTTAATGAAATTCTCTTTGTTCAATATATTCAATTACATCTGTTGAATTTTTCCAAGGAAGAAATACCTAAGATTGAACGGGTTAGATCAAATACATCGGTTCATTTGAAAAACGGAGAAGATTTATTGTGGATCACGATTGACTCCGACAAAACGTTATTTGGTAATTTAGAGCCTTTTAAATTCGCCGGTTCAATGCACTATCACGAAGAACATGATGATGTTATTGATTTACTCGATAAGCATCTTGGTGAAAAAGTCAAATTAAATGGTAAAGAATATATAATCACTGAAATAATACCCAATTATGTTTCCGCATTCCGATACTGTTTAGGAACCTATACAAAAAATGTTCCCGATTCTGACTTTATTTGGAGTATTCCGGTAGATTTTGAAAATCCGTTTAAAAATATAATTCCTGAATTAGAAAAAAATAGAAAATCTGATTCGGAAATGATTAACCGTTATAACAATATCAAAGAACTCGGAATGCCATTGTGGATATTGGCTCAGAAGAAAAACAGAAGTCTTGCAGATGCAATGATATTTATTATTGGAAAATACGCCCAACCTTATTATACAGGGGAAATAAGAAGATTTGATTTTAAAAATATCAATATTGTGCTATCACCAGCGTCTATTTTAATTCTAAGTTTTTTAGATAAGCTTAAAATAATTACATCGCATTTTAAATTATTTATTACTTAATCAACAAAAGACTATTTTAAATCTTCAATTCAAAATAACAGAAAAGATGAAAACACATCGGCAATGCTGGGTATTAATGATGACGGAAGACCATTTTATGAAGATATGAAAAAGGAAAATTGGAATAAAAGAAGGGATTTTCTTAGGGGTATTTATGACCTGTTTAAACAAATGAACGTTCAAAATATTGAACTATCGCCGGAAGAATTAGATAATAAGAAAAAAATAATCGATCTAATCGGAAAACCGGATTATGAGAGTATTTTGCTCTCAAAAGAAGTAGGAGGAATATATATTGCCGACGATCTGTTTTTAAGAAAAATCTTTAGGATGATACATCAAAATAATATGCACTCGAACTCAATTTCTTTTCTCTTTGAACACTATCTAAATAATATTGATAAATTTGTCGAGATTCAAAAGAAGTTATCGGAATGGGATTATCAGTATCTTTATAATGCAGAGATGATAATTGATACAATTGAAGCATTAAATAATCAATTTCACTTAGTTGGACAAGGAACAGTATATGATTCATTTGAAATGGTTATTCATAATAGTATGAGAACCCAAATTGGATTTTCTATCTATGAAAAGGAATTGTTAAGTGCAATATTTTCGCTTTATGATTTTAGATTGGTTCTACATTATGAGCATTGCTTCAAAATAATTTTAAAAAAGATTGTTATGTATTATTCGTTTTATGGAAATAACTTGTTAGTACTAAAAGCAAAAATCAAGTTTCTATTAGGTAAATATCCTTTACGTAAGCGATATTTTTTGGATTTGCTTGCTGATGTGCTAAGAATATATGGAAAATTTTAACGTACAAATGAAACAATCACAAAATTCGCTAAAATTGTTTGATCTTTGTTGCAATCAGTTAGATCGTCAGATCAAGATTACCGATCTCCAGATCAACCGGCTGGTTTATCAGTTTTACGATTTAACGTAGGAAGAGATACGCCTGATCGAAAAGACGGTTGATAGGTAAAAATTTATGGGATTGAGGTATGAAAAAGGAATCTATAGACATTAAGAAATTTCGTTCAGCAATACATAATAAACGAATTGAATGGAGAAAGCATATTCTTCAGCGAATGGCTGAACGAAATATAAAGCAGAGTGCAGTAATTAAAGTGTTACTGAATGGTGAGTGTATTGAAGAATATCCTGATGATAGCCCATATCCAAGCGTTCTGTTTTTTGGTTTGTCTGAAAAAACACCCATTCACGTTGTTGCATCATTTGATAAAGTTAATAGTATTGTATATATTATTACAGCATACAAACCATCGTTTAAAGTGTTTGACGTTGATTATAGAAAGAGGAGAAAATCATGAAGACAAGTGAAAATAAAAATCTTTGTCCTATGTGTGGTGGACGAAAAGTTGAAGGAAAGACGGTATATAGTGTGGATTTAGGAAATAGCCTTGTAGTTGTGAGAAATGTGGTTGCCCAAATTTGTGAGCAATGTGGAGAAGAGTGGATTAGTGATAAGAATGCAAGGGAATTGGAGCGGATTGTAGAAGAGGCGAGAAAGAAAAAGCGTCAAGTAGAAATTATGGCAATGTGAAAATACATTGTGAGAAGTTTTTACGGATGTCTATGACTAATGTTGAGATTCGTTTAGAATTGCATAAATGTCTTTCATCAGCACAAACTCAACGTTAAAAAAATGCTCTTATGGTATTTGATATATGCAACCGACCGGCAGATAGATACGTTAGTGTATGAGTTGTATGGATTGACTAATGAAGAGATTCGGATTGTGGAAGAAGGAACAAAATAAAACCAATTAGGCTATCTACCCACGCATTAAGTTATGCTGAAAAAAGAGGTTTCTCTGTAGAAGAAGTTAAAGACACGATTTGTAATTCCGGTTGGGAACCTTCTGAATTAGGTCGGCTTCAATGTCATAAAGATTTCAATTTCGAAAAAGAGTGGAACAGTAAATTCTATGCTACTAAAAGAGTTCGTCCTATTTTTGTTGAAGAAAAAGAGGAATTTGTTGTTATAACGGTTTATACTTATTATTTTTAATAGGAGGTAACTATATGAAAATTATCTATGATTCAGAAGTTGACGCACTAAGCATCACATTTCGTGATACCACAGTTAATACAAAACACATTGCCGATGGTATTGCTGCAGATTATGACAGAGATGGAAAATTAGCTGGTATTGAGATTCTCGATGCCATCAAACGCTTCGGTGATCAAAACACGTTGCGGCAAGTAACGTTGGAAGGTGTTGGTTTATCGCCAAATAGCATATCATAGTTGCCATATCAGTAATGTTATTTTACTCGCTAGAACATCATTAAATATAAAATGAGCCTCTATTCTCGGATATCCTGGATAATGGCCTGGTATTTTTAGATTGTCTGTCGAAGACCTTATGGATAAAATAATGAGGTTAAATGAAAATAGATATCTTTGTCCACTTTTTGGCGGATGTCTATAACTAATGTTGAGCTTCGTTCAGATTTGCATAAACGTCTCTCATTCGCGCAAACCTAACATGAAAAAACGTTTTTACAGCGTCAGATCAAAGCAACCGACCGACAGATTGATCAATTGGTGTATGAGCTTGTATGAATTGACTGACAAAGAGATTTATCTCATTGAGAAAAATGCCTGATGAAATGTAATGGATAAACCATTTGCTAGAGGCATCTCTTTCTGCCAGGGGGTAGATTTCTTCAAGTGGAGAGAAATGGTTATATCGTAATGGTTTCAAGACCCCGCAATTAAAATCGTGGGCTGGTATTATGGTTTTTTATTATGGTGAGAAGTCCAGCCCATTATTTCTCTGCGGAGTCTCTTCCTCAGAGAGGTCTCTTTCCCAGCGGGATCTCTTCGAGACGAGATGAGAAAATCATGGACATATATACAAATTAGAACCGAAACATCTTGCCAATTTCATAGCTATTAGTTAAACTTTTCACCAAGTTATATGAAAGAAAAACCTACACTTTATTTAATAGATGGCTCCGCAATAGCCTACCGCTCATATTTCGGTATGATCAGGAATAGACTTACAACCTCGAAAGGTCAGCCTACAGGTGCGACCTACGCTTTTGTAAAGTCACTTCAGAAAATCGTAAATGAGAGTAAGCCAGATTATATCGGAATGGTTTTTGACGCTCCGGAAAAGACCTTCAGACATAAAATATATCCTGAATACAAAGCAACTCGTGAGGCAATGCCAGATGATTTGGTCTCACAGTTACCGCAAATGTTCAAAATTACCGAGGCAATGAATATACCTGTGATTTTATTTCCCGGATATGAAGCCGATGATATAATCGGTACTTTAGCATTGGAAGCGAATAAAAAAGATATATCGGTATTTATGGTTACCGGAGATAAGGATTTTATGCAATTGCTTGGTGATGACATGTATATATATAAGCCTGCCAGTGGTCATAAAGAGGTAGAGATCATCAGCTCGGATAAAGTGATGGAAAAATGGGGAGTTCGACCTGATCAGATAGCTGATTATCTCGGGCTAATTGGTGATAGTTCTGACAATATTCCGGGAGTTAAGGGAATTGGACCGGCAAAAGCAAAACCGCTTTTACAGGAATTTGGCACAGTAGAAGGTGTAATAGATAATTTAGATAAAATTGAAAATGCACGCGTAGCGAGTATGCTGAAAGAGGGAAGTGAAAGCGCTAAATTTTCGAAAATGCTGGCAACTATTAAAACCGATGTTCCTCTGGATGTAAGCATTGATAACCTGAAATCTGCAAGTGTGAATGAGTCGTCATTAAATAAAATATTTGAGGAGCTGGAATTTTTCACTCTTATAAAATCATTTCAAAAAATTGAGGAAAAGGAACAACCGGAAAAACAATATAAAACCGTCTCTACACTATCTGAATTAAAAGAACTTGTCAAAACGCTATATAAAGTGCCATTATTATCCGTTGATCTGGAAACAACATCAACCAATCCAATGGAAGCGGAAATAGTAGGTGTTTCCCTGAGTTGGAAGATACATACAGGAGTGTACATCCCTGTACAATTTCCCTTAAAGCAAAAAAGTCTCTTTAAGAAAGAAGATAATATTCAATTGCTGAATGAGTTGAAACTTGTTTTAGAGGATGCTTCTATTCCAAAGTGTGGGCAAAATCTAAAGTATGATATACTGGTTTTACGGCGAAGTGGAATTGAATTGAGGGGTGTTGAGTTCGATACAATGGTTGCTGCTTTTTTAATTCAACCGGATGCTCATTCTTATAAATTGGACAAACTGAGTCAACAGTATCTGCACTATACTATGCAGCCAATTGAGGAACTTATTGGCAAAGGCAAGAATCAGATAACAATGGATCAGGTTGATATTGATACAATTACCTTTTATGCAGCTGAAGATGCGGATATAGCATTAGAGCTGGTTCCTGTTTTTCAAAAGAAATTGAAAGAAGATAATACATGGGATGTTTTCAAGAATATTGAGATGCCTTTAATCCCTGTTCTAATGCAGATGGAACAGAATGGTGTCTATCTAAAAGTGGATTATTTTAAAAAAATGTCTGAGGAGCTGGTAGGACAAATAGCATCTTTGACACAGAATATTTTCGACACTGCAGGTGTACAATTCAATATCAATTCTCCGAAACAACTTGGTGAAATTTTATTTGATAAATTGGGTTTGCACAAAGTCAGAGGATATTCAACTGACGTTAAGGTACTCGAAAAATTAAGGGATAAACATATTCTGCCAGCATTAGTCCTGGAATATCGCGGTCTTGTAAAATTAAAAAATACTTATCTCGATGCCTTACCGCTTTTAGTAAATAAAGAAACTGGTCGGGTTCACAGCTCCTTCAACCAGACTGTTGCTTCAACAGGTCGTTTGAGCAGTAGCGACCCGAATTTTCAAAATATTCCAATACGGACTGAAATAGGTAGAGAAATCCGCAAAGCGTTTGTACCGCAAAATTATGACTGGAAAATACTTTCCGCTGATTATTCGCAAATAGAATTAAGGATTATGGCACATCTTTCTAAAGACCCGGAATTAATCAAGGCGTTTAACGAAGGTGTTGATATTCATAAACGAACGGCCGCTTTGGTCTATGGAGTAAATGAGGATGATGTTTTACCGGAAATGCGGCGAGTTGCAAAGGTTGTCAATTTTGGGATTATGTACGGTGCTGGTCCGTATCGAATGTCGGAGGAACTCAAAATTCCAATGTCCGACGGAAGAAGTTTAATAAACCAGTATTTTAAAACATATCCAGGAATCAATAACTATATAATTACTACTCTTGAAAAAGCAAGAAAGAATAATTATGTAAAGACTCTATCCGGAAGATTGAGATACGTTCATGATATAAATAGTAGCAATTTAAATATAAGAAAAGCAGTAGAACGTGCGGCTATAAATATGCCAATACAGGGAACTGCTGCTGATATGATCAAAATAGCGATGGCGAGAATTCACAAGAATCTTTTGGTCAATAAAATGCAGGCAATGATGATACTGCAGATACATGATGAATTAATTTTTGAGGTTCCGGAGAACGAGATAAAAGAGTTAAAATCCATGGTTATTTACGAAATGGAAAATGCTCTTCCACTCGATATTCCTATAAAGGTTGATGTTGGTATTGGAAATTCATGGTATGAGGCACATTAATGGAAGCATCTGTTACATTAAAAAATGTAAGTAAACATTACAAAAAAAAATATGTTCTGAGTAATATCACACTTGGTATTGAAAAAGGCTCTGTATTTGCAATTGTTGGCCGTGATGGAGCAGGAAAATCTACTTTACTGAGGATTATCTCAACATTACTTAATCCGGATAAAGGCACGATATATATCAATGATAAGGATATTTCAAATCAGCATTCTGAAATAAAAAAATCTATTGGATATCTTCCAGACCATGATATACATGATTCATGGTTAACCGGATTAGAAAACCTTAAACTGCGAGCCAGGTTGCTTGGTATTCAAGAGGAGGAATTTGAAGATAAATTGAATCCTCTGATTAAAGAATTTGATATGGAAAGTGAAATAAATAATTATCCGGTAACATACTCTCGAGGAATAAAAAGGCGTCTTGATCTTATTCAGGTTTTGATGGGAGATCCAGAAGTTCTGATTCTTGATGAGCCAATATTAGGTATGGATTATCATGCTCGTGTTGTCTTATTGAAATATCTTTTGAAAGAAAAAGGTAAAAAGACGATTATAATTGCTTCGAATGAATTTACTGAGATACAGACTATTGCCGATAGGTGGATTGTGCTTCATAATGGTAAAATAAAGTTTGACGGGACTATGGAAAAAATGCTTTCACATGTTAAAATCCCATTTGTTGGTAATATTGAAATAAAAAGTGGGAGTTATGATGTTATACAAGCTCTACGAAATTATAAAAATATTAGTAAAATTCGTGAGTTAGGTAAAACGATACAAATAGCTACAAATGGACTGAAAGATTTTTACTACATTCTCGAAGAAATTGATGCGGATAGTATTATTGGTTTTTCGGGTCATTCTATTAGAATAGAGGAATTTTTAGATCAACTTATTTCAGATGAAGGTTATTAAGGTATGAATTCAATATGTCTTTTAATTAATAATGAGTTAAAACCTATTAGAAAAAAGGTTTTGTCAGGTTTAGTTATTAATCTGCTCGGTGTTTTTTTATTTTACTTAGTATTTATTGTCGGATTAAGTACACTGCTGCCAAGAATAAATTTTATTGATACCTCACAATATATGTTCCCCGGTATTATTGCTTTTATATCCGGAATTATTGCGTATGGTTTGTCTTCAGTTAATACTTGGAAAATGTTGAATGTTCCAGGAGTGATGGATCAGATTAGAACTTCAAATTTATCACTCTGGCAAATCCATTTATCGAAATCTATTACTTATGTCATCAAGACGTTAATCCATACGGTTTTACCAAGCATCTTTCTTTATATTATGATTGGCTTTTCATTACCCTTTGCTTATATATTATTTTTTTGGATTTATCTCATTTTTGGAGTGTTTTTTATTCTTCAAATTGGAATAATGATTGGAACTCTTATCGTTAATCAAAGAACCCATTTCTTAATTATTTTTTTCATTGTTTTTCCATTATTTTTATTATCGGGTATGATAGTTCCTATAAATTATTTTCCTGAGATATTCAGTAAGATTATTTACTATTTTCCGACAACTGCTGTAATTGAAGGAGGTAGAGAGCTATTTATTAATCATTATTTCAATTTTTTATATTTTTTATATTTAATTGTATTAGACATAATAACATATTTTGTTAGTTACTTAATATTTAAAAGGAAGTTGGAAAGATGAAAGTCTATTTATCCGGTGCTATTGAGCATGCTCCTGATAGTGGGAAAGAGTGGAGAGACGATATTTCAGCCTTTTTGAAGATGGAACTGGGGCATGATTGTTATAACCCCTTGATTGAAGAAAAAAAGTATTTATCACAAGAAGAGAGAGAAATATTTCGTTCTTTGAAGAGTACCGATTTAAATGAATTTAAACGGATTGTAAGAAAGTTAATGAGAGGTGATATTAAATCTCTTAATAAAGAAATAGACTATATGATTTGTTTTTGGGATTCTTATGCAGTAAAAGGAGGTGGAACTTATGGCGAGCTCACTTTTGCCCTCTATAAAGATATCCCGGTTTATATGGTAACGAAAGAGGAAGTTAGCGAAATCAGTGCGTGGGTTTTGAGCTGCACTACGAATATATTTGAGAGTTTTGAGGAGCTGAAGGAGTTTTTAAGAGAAAGATATTTACCATCAAACGGCTGACGGAAACTATATTAATTGTCAATTGCTTGCCCCGTCTCATAGAGATCCCTAACGGGATAAGGAGCATGCTTGCCCCGTAGTGAAGAATGAGTGTATCGGGGCGACTGTACGGGGTTAATTGATAATTGATAATTTTTTACAAGTTTTGCACATGGTAAATATATGATATTATGATAAGTACAATTAGAAAATGGGAAATTGATATTAGCTCCTCCGTAGGAAACCCTTTGGATCGAAGGAGTGTGTCAAAGACATCTCTATGAGAAAATGATTATAGCAATGGGAATAAATAAACATTTTAACCCTGCAGGGGTGATATGTTATTGGTGTATTTGCATATTAATCAATTACATGTCAATTCCATCGGAGTTAGGGTTTGAGACCTTGATAATCTTCAAAGAGGGACTGCATTACTAAAAAATTATGATATATAAAAAGGTAATATTATGAAGCCTTATACAGTTGCTGAAATAAATCTGAAAAATCTTGTATATAATCTCAGGAATGTTGAGGGAAAAGTTAAACCATCTAAAGTGATGGCGGTAGTGAAAGCAGATGCTTATGGTCACGGTGCTGTTCCTATTACAAAAACACTTGTGAATGCAGGTGTGAAATTTTTTGCTGTTGCCCGGTTGGCAGAAGCATCGGAACTTCGTAATGCAGGAATAGAAGAGAAAATATTGATTATTGGAAGACTGCCTTATAATGAAATTCCTGCAGCAATTGATAATAATATTAGAATAACATTGACAAATGATGAAGATATTGAAAATGTATGCAAAATAGCGAATAAAAATAATAAAACAGCGTATGTTCATATTAATGTGGATACAGGAATGGGACGTACAGGTTTATTATATGATCATGCCATTCCCTCCATTCTAAGAGCTAAGGAACATAAAAACATAAATGTTGAGGGACTTTATTCGCATTTTGCAACTTCTGATTGCAAGAATAAAACTTATGCTTACAAACAATTAAAACGATTCCGGTTGATAGTTTCTGAATTGAGGAAAAAGGGTATTAAAATACCTATAATCCACATGGCGAATAGCGGTGCTGTTCTTGATATACAGGAATCTTATTTCGACATGGTTTGCGTTGGTATTTCTTTATATGGTCATTATCCTTCAACTGAGACTTCGGAATCTATCACACTGAAACAAGTAATGACACTCAAAACAAAAGTATTGCAAATGAGGCGTCTTCCGAAAGGGGTTAACGTTGGTTATGGTAATCGTTATACAACTAATAATGAGACAAATATCGCCCTCCTTCCAATTGGCTATGCAGATGGAATTCACCGTGCTTTCACAAATAAAGGTGAAGTGATGATAAATGGAAAATTATATCCAATGGTAGGTACTGTGACAATGGATATGATTATGGTTAATGTAGGTGATGATCCTGTAAAGATTGGCGACGATGTAATTTTATGGGGGGAAAGTCCAGGTGGTATTTTGCAAGCAACAGAAGTAGCCGCAAAAATAGGGACAATTTCCTACGAACTTTGCTGCTCGGTTTCTAAACGGGTTCCGAGAGTTTATGTTTGAGTAATTCCGCTAATATTCTTAGTGTTGTAATGAGGAAAAAATGTGAAATTCCTGCTAATTGATTAGTTGGTTAAATTGAAAAAATCAGTTTATCAATCCACTTATTTTTTACTGATAAAATATTTTAAAATTTTCAACATATGATGGATTATTAATTATAAAAATAAATAGTCCCATTGCAAAAACTATTAAAGCTACTACCAACTCCCTTATAAAGTTTAGTAGGGTTATTTCATATTTTTGAGTTTTTCCGTCATAACATTTAAGTGTGTAATTATCCGATTTTATTATGAAACACTTATTAATAATGTAATTCTTAGACATCAAGATTCCATGGATTATTGAAACAAGATAAAATATTGCACTTATAAAAAGAAATGAAAAGTTTTTGAATAATATAACATGAATTACTAAACCTAAAATATAAGGGATTATTGATGATATTATAAATATGAAGTAGTCCAGATTTGAATATTCAAGATTAAAAAAGACATACGAAGTTATCAATAAACTACTGCAAGCCAGGAGAAAATAAACTATACCAGCCGAATAAAGAAAAACATCAATACTAAATATATTGTTAACATCAGAAGTAAATCGAGAAAATTGAAAAAATGAAAGTGCTAAAATGAAAAGAAAGAATACTAGAATAATTTTAAAACATATTTTTTTATAATCTCTTTTAAAAATTGCAGAATAGAAAAGCCCGCCAATAGTAATAAAATCTGCAATAATAATGATTACCATAAAAATATTAATACAATTGATAGTAAAGGATTTCATACAAACTCCGTTTTATTTTTAAATATCTAACATAAGTTTCAATTGCACAATCTTCAAATTTAGAGGTTTTTCTGTAGACTAACTTTTTTGAAAAAATTCTTTAGAGACAAACTAATGAACTTATTTCTCTTTTCTTTCATGTATTTAAATTAATCATCTGTAATTCCATTTTCAAGTTATAAAGCAATAGATTCACGATACGGAAGTGTTTCCATATCTTCTTATGTTTATTTCGCTGAGAACCGGTTGATTAATATATTTTTTAGTTGTTATATTTATTACTCAAGTTTCGCACATGCTAAATATATGATATTATGATAAATACAATTAGAACATGGAAAATTGGTATTAACTCCGAAGGAGTGAGATGATTATAGCAATGGAAATAAATAAACAATTTAACCCTGTAGGGGTGATATGATAGGTTATTGGTGTATTTGCATATTAATCAATTACATGTCACTCCTATCGGAGTTAAGGTTTGTAGACCTCGATAATCTATGCCAAAGGCATCCCTTACGGGATAAACATGCTGCCCCGACAAGTCGGGGCTATTACCTACTAATGCGATTACGCGTACGTTTTTTTATATGCGCTAAGCAGGTTCTATACGAAATTGAATTGGAAGATTATGCGAAACTTGAGTTTATTATTCTCGATTATGCCGTTTTTTTTCAATAGTAGTGTGTAAACAGATTCTCTCTCCAAATTATCAGGTAAGCCATTGCAATAATGGCTGTTTATAATGTGCATTTAGGAAAACATTAGAAATTATAACCATGATTTATTAATTTTATACAATGAATTTATGTATCTTTATCAAAACAAATGTAAATAAACCTGCTAATAAATTAACCTGAACTGAAGGAGTTTTTATGCCAAATGCCAAAATGTCAGTCGTGGTTGTTTTGCATTACACATGTCATTTGCCTTGTCCGCCGGAGAGAATTTCAAATATTTTAGATGCAATAATTAATCAGAACGAGGAGGTTTCCGAATTAATTATCCTGAATAATGATGCTGAAACAGATGTGGATTTCGATATTACATCGGTAAAAACCACAGTAATACCGACAGCTGATATAACTGTGGCGGCGCAATTGAATAAAGCCATTGAGACTGCGAAAAGTGATTTTATTCTTTATATTGATAACCTTGCCGCTGAAATTTATTTAAAACGCTCCTATATTGAGGCTGCTCAGTTGATCGTTGAAAAATATCCTCGTCTTGGAATGCTCTACGCTGACTATGATCTTGTTAAGAATGGAGAAGTAAAAGAGATTCGTTTATTAAAACATCATAAGGGCAGAGTTCGTGATAATCAAGATTATGGTAAGGTATTTTTCTTTTCCAGAAAAGCACTTCAAGAGGTCGGTTATTTTGATGAATCTGTGAAATATAATACTCTTTATGACATTCGTTTGAAATTGTCCGAAAAATTTGAAATAATTCATATTGCTAACAAATCTGCCGGTTCACTTTACCAGGTACTTTCAGAGGGGGAAAAGCATAATGTATTTGATTATCTTTTAGCTGGTAAAGAGAGCCAAAAAGAGGCAGAGGATATTCTAACTGATAATTTAAAAAGGATTGGTGCTTATCTTGAACCGGGAGAATATTATCATAAAAGACCTGAAACAATAGAAGAATATAAATTTTTGGCTTCCGTTGTTATTCCTGTTAATAATAGGCCTGATTTTATAGAAACTGCTATTGAAAGCGTTTTTCAGCAGACGGAGCAAAATATCGAGATAATAGTTGTCGTAAATGGTGGTTTTGATGATCCAACAATTAAAGCAGTAGAATCCTATATGCCAGGAGGGGTGAAGTATAATCAGGCAAAACCAGCTGTAACGTTAATTGTTTCGGATATTAACAATATCGGTTTGTCTCTGGATTTGGGAATAAAAAAGGCAAGAGGTAAATATTATGTTCAGCTGGATTCTGATGATATATTAAAACCTGACGCAGTGGCAAAGATTGTTGAAGTGTTTGACTCCGATAAGCAAGTTGGAATGGTTATTGGCTCTTATGAAGTCTGGGAGAAAAAAGATACAGGTGAATTGATCAGAGTAGAAAGTATCCCGGTGGTAACACATGATGAATGGACTGAGGAAAACGGCAGGAACAATTTACTTCGTATTAATGGTGCAGGTGCACCAAGGTCTATCCCGATTCAGATAATTAAAGAGATGGGATATTTTGGAATTAACGACGAACCTTATGCACAAAATTATGGTGAGGATTATAACCTTGTTTTGAGAATTAGTGAGGAATACCGTATCGGTAGAATTTGGGATCCGATTTATGAGGTTGTCAGACATTCCGGTGGAACAGACCATAGCATTGATCAGCATACCATTGATAGAAATGATGAGGCAAAAGACTATATGAGAATGAAGGCAATTGAACGAAGGATTAGGATAAACGAACAGACGTCATAAGGTTGTCACCAGTCATTGGTCACCAGTCATCAGTCATTAACAATAAATCGGGAGCCGTTAATGAAATTAGAGGAATTACGTATTTATCAATTGGCTATGGAAATAGGTGAGATTATTTGGGTGCATGTGCAGAAATGGGATTATTTTTTTTACCCCGTGAATTATCGTAATAAAAATATCTATACAAGTAGAATTAATAAAATATTTCACGGGGCAGGGGACACAATAGGTAAACAATTGGTAAAGGCAGTAGATTCAGTGGCGGCAAATTTAAGTGAAGGATTTGGAAGGTATTTTTATGTCAAAGACATCTCTATGAGATAAAGAGAGTAAGCAATTCGGATATTATTCGAGAGGTTCTTTATATGAAACAAAGACTTGGCTAACAAAAGCGCATAATAGGGAATTGTTAAATGATAAAAACTTTGAAGCACTTATGAAAGAAACCAATTCTCTTGGAAAGCAATTAAATAAATACATTAAATCTATCGGTGAACAAAGACCAATAACCAATAACCAATAACTAATGACCAATGATCAGTAATTTTTATGAAATATCTAATAATGTTGACTTAGTGATAAATTGAGGTATAATTAATGGAGAATTATTTCCTGTTAATTGGTATTGACGGTGGTGCAACAAAAGTTAGCGGATGGTCTGTGAATATCGGGGATGAAAATATATTTTCTTTTGGTAAACTGCATGCAGAGAAATTATACAATGAAATAGATGGATATCTAAAAAATTTCAAGCCTGTTGATATCACTGAGCAGCTTGCTGAATTTCAAAATAACAATATTAAATTAACTGAAGAAGAAATCCAGCATGGTAAGACTTATATTGAAGCCACTGCTCAAGTTATTGAACAAATAGTTGCTAAGAGTAGTGTTAAAAAGGTGATTGTCGGTATCGGGATGCCCGGGTTGAAAACTTCGGATTTACGAGGTATTGCAGTGATGGCTAATGGTCCGCGTATGATAGATTATTGTAGAGACCTCGAAAATCGGCTTACCTGCTCAGAAATTCAATTTGTGTCCCCTATTGCAGGTCTGGGAAGTGATGCGTTTTACTGTGGAATGGGAGAGGAATATGCCAGAGAAGGACAATTTCGCTCTGTTGCAAATTCATATTACCTTGGTGGAGGGACAGGCGCAGCAGATGCTTTAAAACTTGAAGGTTCTCTGATTCGATTAGAAGATGTTAAAGACTGGTTTGCAAAAACGTGGGAGATGAAAAGCGATGAGGATTGTTCGTTAGAAAAATATGCCTCTGCTAAAGGAATACAATCCATTTATAGTGATTTATCAGGAATTTCTTTGAATGACTTAAATGCCAACGGTATATATTTACAACAAATCAGGGAAAAAGCAATTCAAGGCAATAAACCTGCTTTAGAAACTTATAAAAAAATAACTTACTATCTTGCACTCCTTTTATATGAGAGAATTTCAACTTTAAATGCTGGTTGGCAGAATCTGTTTTCTTTTGTTAATCCGAATAAGCAAAAGCTATCAGGTAAGCATCCTTATTTAGGAAAGGTTTTTGATTCAATAGTTATTGGTCAACGTTTAGGCGATTTATTCGGGTCTTCTAAAGGTGATGAAATTGTATGGAAACCATTTTTCAGGCATTTATCTGAAATGATTGCGAAGTCTGATGTGTTAAATGAAGAAGTAAAAGAATATTATTGTCCGGATGGTAAATTTTCTGAGGATTTACTCCAAATATCAAATCTACGAGAAGCTCCTGCTATTGGCGCTGGGATTGATGCCTATTTAACCTGGAGGAATAGATAAATGCTCGAACCTGATGTTATTCCAACAACGGAACCGGATTTACGAGTTGGTATCATTTTACCTGAGGATGAAGAGGATTCTATTAAAGTGGATATTCCCCTGGAGCCGCAGTATCAGATGTTTTCTGAGAATAATAAAAAGTTTGATTTGAGCAGCGGTGATCAGATAGAATTCAGTCTTTCTGAATCAGTTATTTCGGTTTTAATTAATGGTAAAGTAGTAGGAGAAAGCAGTAGTTGGTCAATTAAGCCAATGAATATAGAATATAGAATTGGCAATAAAACCGGCATTAAAGTAAAAGATGTTGTTTCAGGAAGAGATTTCCACTGGAAGAAATTCCTAGATGTTTATCTACTTGGTGGTATTGAAGTAAAAAGGTTGGGAAATAGAATTATTCTAATTAATGAGTTGCCGATTGAGCAATATCTTATGTGCGTAGCAACTTCTGAAATGGGAGCAGCATGTCCTGAAGCATTAATAGAATCTCAAACAATTGTTGCAAGATCGTGGATGTTGGCGAATGTTGAAATGAAACACCGTTCGCTGGGATTTGATGCTTGCAATGATGACTGCTGTCAACGCTATCAGGGGACTACACATTTGACGGAACACTCTATAAAAGGCGCTTTGAATACTTCTGGCAAGGTGCTTATGTATAGAGACAATATATGTGATGCCAGGTATTCTAAAAGTTGTGGTGGTATGTTGGAAACCTTTGAAAATGTATGGGAGGATAAACCAGTTCCGTATTTAAAATCAATACCAGATGCGCCATCTGGTTTCTCACATCCTGCCCTACCTTTAAATTCGGAGGAATCAGTAAGAAAGTGGATTGAGAGCTCTCCTGAGACATTCTGCAGCCCTACATTTATTCATGAAAAAGATTTGAAAAAGTACCTAGGAAATGTAGATGAAGAGGGTGAATATTTCAGGTGGAGTTTTAAATATTCGCAGGAAGAAATCACCGAACATTTTAATGAACAATTGAATTTAAATGCAAAGGCAATTAAAAATATTAAACCTTTGAAAAGAGGAGGTTCCGGTCGTATTATTAAACTTAAGATCTATTATGTTAAAGATGATGGTAGTATTGATAGTAAAGAAATAGACAATCAGTATTATATACGTAAATATTTTCATAAGAAATTCCTCTATAGTTCAGCATTTATTGTTGATGAAGAAAAGGGGACAGGTGATTTTCCAAAATCATTTACATTTAAAGGTGCTGGATGGGGGCATGGAGTCGGATATTGTCAAATAGGTGCTCTTGGTATGGCATTGAAAGGATATTCTACTGAGGATATAGTAAATCATTATTTCCCTGATACAATATTAAAGAAATTATATTAACCCTACAACGTCATTTGGGAAATATGATACGATTGAAATATCAACTGTCGAAGCTGTGTCAAGAGATCAGGTCCATACGGATCTTTAGGACAAATATGAATATCTTCAGATATGTGAATCGACAAAAGAAGGAAAGAGAGTAAAACAGAGAGTAGTTGCCACAATAGGAAGGATGGATAAATTACAGAGTAAAGGTATATCAAATCACTATTTTGCCTTATTCACCCATTATAACCTGAACGAAGTGTTCTTTCTCATCACCAAAACATGGAACTAAGTTACCATCAATTGATTTACCATCAACTTTTATTTGTTTGATTCCTTTAGAAATTGCATTGCGGTTTATAACATCGATTATGTATTTATCTCCGCGGAATGTTCGATGGACTGTAAATTTTTCCCAATTTTTTGGTATACAAGGATTAATTCGCAATCCTTTATAATCCGGTTGTATTCCTAGAATATATTGTGAAATAGCTACAAAAGACCATGCAGCCGTTCCAGTTAACCAAGAATTCTTTCCTTCTCCAGGTGTAGGTGCATCAGGGCCAGCCGTCATTTGTCCATATACGTATGGCTCAGAGCGGTAAATTTCTATCTGCTCTTCTTTAGTTGGTGGGCAGATATTCTTATAATACTCCATAGCTTGATCACCATGCCCAACCATCGTTTCAGCAATCTGAATCCAGGTATTATTATGAGTGAAAATGCCGGCATTTTCTTTATACCCTGGAGGATAAGAACTAATCTCACCAAGGTTGATAAAATAAGTATGATAAGCCGGTTGTTGTAGAATGATGCCATTAGAATTTGCCAAGTATTTTTTGACACTTTTTAATGCTTTTTCAGCATAGCCGTTTTTAAGGCCCGCTTTCCCTAATATGCACCATGCCTGGCTGGTAGCAAATATTTTTCCCTCTTTATTTTCTTTGGAGCCTATCTTATTGCCACTGGCATCATAGGCTCTTAGAAACCATTCACCATCCCAACCATAGTCGTAGATAGCCTGGTACATGCTTTCCGCTTTTGTAGTTATATCTTTTATTTTTTTGTCTTCACCTAGTTGATTATAGAGATCAATCATCTCCCAACACGCTTTACAAAATAACCCGGCGATCATCACTGATTCTGCAATATTACCTTTATTGACATCACCTGTTAATTGGAAGCTTTCATCCGGATTTGTTGAAAAACAATTCAAATTCATACAATCGTTCCAGTCAGCGTGACCAATCAAAGGGAGACCATGAGGTCCCAGGTTGCTAATTGTATACTGAATGGAAATTTCCAGATGATCCATTAAAGTTGCTTTACTATCTTCACTATTAGCATACCCGACTTGTTCATCAAGAATGCTAAAATCACCAGTTTCTTTTAGGTATGCAGTGGTCGATAGAATTAGCCACAGCGGATCATCATTAAATCCGCTGCCAATCTCAGCATTCCCTTTTTTAGTTAAAGATTGATATTGATGAAAACAAGTTCCATCACACAGCTGAGTAGAAGCTAAATCCAGGATACGCTGACGAGCCCGTTTCGGTATCATATGAACAAATCCTGAAATATCCTGATTGCTGTCTCTAAATCCAATACCGCGTCCTATACCAGACTCATACATTGATGCCGAACGTGACATATTAAAGGTCACCAAGCACTGATACTGATTCCATATATTTACCATTCGATTGACAATCACATCACCAGTAAATACTTGATAATTCGCCAATAGTTTTGCCCAATATTCTTTCAATTCTCGATAGGATTTTTCAACGGCATTATCTTTTTTAAAATAGCAAATAATTTTATAATACTTTTCCTTATTAAGTTTATTTTGAGATGTAAACTTTTTATCCGGATCATTTTCCTCATAGCCAAGAATAAAAAATAGATTCTCTTCCTGGCCTGGATCTAATTCTACATCAATTTGATGAACTCCAATAGGTGACCAACCGTGAGCGATACTATTATGACATTTACCTTCTATTACCGCTTGAGGCGCTTCCAAACCATTGTGGATACCTACAAACTCATCTCGGCTTGTATCAAATCCGGAAATCTCCCTACTACATGCAAAATACGCATAATGATTTCGGCGCTCCCGGTAACCTGTGATATGAAAAATTGCCTGATCCTCAACTTCTACTTCCCCAATCGATAGATTACGTTGAAAATTAGTCATATCATCATAAGCATCCCAGAGACACCATTCAATAAAACTCCAAAGGCGAATTGATTTCTTTACATTCATTTTATTTTTAATGTTGACAGTCCAAATTTCGTTGGTTGATCCCAGGGGGATAAAAAAGTTTACTGTCACTACAAGTCCATTTTTAACCCCTTTAATCTTAGAATAGCCAAGTCCGTGACGGCATTCATATTCATCTAACGCAACCTTCATGGGTTTCCATGTTGGATTCCAAACCGTATCACCATCCTTTATATATAGATAACGACCATTATTATCTATAGGAACATTATTATAGCGATAGCGCGTCAACCGCCTCAAACGTGCATCTCTATAAAAGCAATATCCACCACCTGTATTTGAGATAATTCCAAAAAAATCATCATATCCTAAATAATTTATCCAGGGTAATGGTGTATCTGGTCGTGTTATAACGTATTCCTTGTTCTTGTCATCAAAATGCCCATATTTCATATTTTCCCTTTCCAATTTTATTTACAAATATTATAAACAATTTATGCAGTTCATCTCTAAATTAAAAAAGATTTATTTATCATTTTGAATAGATAAAACAAATCTTTATAAATAAATCCATTTATGGAAGTTGTACCGAAGTAATAGAATTGTAGAACTTCACAAATTTAATTATGTCAATTAACCCTACAACGTCACTTGCAAAATTCAGTACTATATGTTGTATTGCAGTCAATTTAAATATACTATACGTTATATTAAAAACATTAAATTACGTAGTAGGGTTAAATACTTAGTTACTTTTTTAATAGAAATTTTCATCCATTTTAGTGGAAATTCCTTTGGCAAAAGGAAGTCCTTGAATCTAAAAAGTACTATATGTGAAGTAAAACAATTCAAGACTATAAGATTACAATGCCACACTACACCCTGCCCGATTGCCAGGCGGGCAATGCTCCGATATTATTATTTTCAACATTCATTTTTCTACATTCACTCATTTATAGAAATCCCCTAGAAAAGAGAATATATAAAAGGAGCTATAGCAGACCCTTCGGTAAGTAATATCATAAAACCAAGCATAATGAGAATAAATACAATTGGTCCCAACCACCACTTTTTCCGCACTTTTATAAACATCCAAAATTCTTTTAAAATAGAGAGTTTTGCCATTTTACCTCCTAAAATTGATGTTCATATTGATCAGATTTCACCTGATTATTTTCTCTGTAATTCCAGTAGGAATTCGATAATTTATCAAATTTCAAGTCTAAAAAACGCTTCCCAAACAATTTAAGTATATTACTAATTAACGTAAATATAACATAAAATAAAATACTTAAAATTATGTTGCTCATTATCCAGCCAAGGATAGTTGCAAATGTCATCCATATAAAATACAATGGCTTTAAAATAATCGGTGCTATAATTCCAGCGCCGAATAGAAAAACACTGATTATCAAAAAATATTTATAAATATCTTTACTTTTCCAAAAAAGAAAAACTCCAATTACCGCAAGTGCAATCCCGACCGTAATAGCGAATTTACGAATATCTTTTTTGCTGATTCTCATATTTTTTATTTCTGAAATCATTTCATTAATCCAATTCAAATTCTTTACGCCAATCGGTGTCTGCTTTTAGTGGTTTTTGATCTTTCTTTTCCAAAAGATAATTCCCGATAATCAGATAATCCATTCCCGTACGCATAAAACAGAGATAGGCGTCCTCCGGAGTACAGACAATTGGTTCTCCACGCACATTAAACGATGTATTGACAATTATCGGACAACCATATTTTTTATTAAATACAGAAATCATGCGGTGATAGCGTGGGTTAGTGTCCCGGTGCACGGACTGAATTCGGGCGGAATAATCCACGTGTGTAATTGCTGGTATTTCCGATCTGACAACATTCAGTTTGTCCAATCCAAAATAGTTGCGTTGTTCATTGGTCATCTCAATCTGTTTTTCTTTCTTCACATCTGCGACCAGCAGCATATAAGGGCTTTGGCGATCAATTTCAAAATAATTGGAGATTTCTTCAGCTAAAATTGAGGGAGCAAATGGTCTGAAACTCTCCCGGTATTTGATTTTCAGGTTCATAGTCTTCTGCATTTTTGGTGACCTTGCATCTCCGATTATAGAACGCATACCTAAAGCACGGGGGCCAAACTCCATGCGCCCCTGAAACCAGCCGATAACGTTCTCACCATCTATCAGATCAGCAATTTTCTCCGGAAGCTCACCATCACTCAATTTTTGATAAGGGTAATTATTTTTCAATAGAAAATCTTCGATTTTACCATTTTCAAATTCCGGCCCCAGGTAGGAGCCTTTCATCGAATCATGGCGTTCGTCCACTCTTCTCCAGTTACCAAGATACTGATGCCAGGTAAATAGGGCCGCACCAATTGCGCCACCGGCGTCGCTAGCCCCTGGTTGAATCCAGATATCATCGAATAAGCCTGTACTAAGCAATTTACCATTTGCTACACAATTCAAAGCAACACCACCAGCGAGACAAAGATTTCTCATCCCTGTCTCTTGTTTGACGTGCTTAGCCATTTTCAGGATAACCTCTTCAATCACCTCTTGAACTGAGCGGGCTAAATCCATCTCTTTCTGAGTTAACTGGCTTTCAGGTTTACGAGGTGGGCCACCAAACAATTTGTTGAATTTTGTATTGGTCATCGTCAGTCCGGCACAGTAGTCAAAATAATCCATGTTCATTCTGAAGGATCCGTCATCTTTGGCATCAATTAAATAATCATAAATCAGGTTTTTGTACTTCGGCTCACCGTAGGGTGCTAAGCCCATCACCTTATATTCCCCAGAATTGACTCTAAAGCCGATATAGTAGGTAAATGCTGAATAAAGAAGCCCAAGTGAATGTGGAAAATAAATATCGGCAATGATTTGAATTCGATTATCTTTCCCTACTCCAAAACTTGTGGTTGTCCACTCACCGACGCCATCCATCGTAATAAACGCTGCTTCCTGAAACGGTGACGGAAAGAAAGCCGAAGCAGCATGGGACTCATGATGTTCGGGAAATATAATCTTCCCTGAATACCCTAATTCCTCTTTGATCAGGTCTTTGAGCCAGAGTTTCTTTTTGATCCATAGCGGCATAGCTTTTAGAAAGGATTTAATTCCAAGTGGTGCGTAAGCCAGGTAGGTCTCCAGAATGCGCTCAAATTTCAGAAAGGGTTTTTCATAAAAGGCTACGTAATCCAATTCGCAGCCGTTAATTCCGGCATAATCTAAACAAAAGTTGATGGCATTGGTTGGAAATGAGTAATCATGTTTCTTGCGGGAAAAGCGTTCCTCCTGTGCTGCGGCAACAATCTCGCCGTCCCGAACCAAACAGGCTGCACTATCATGATAGAAGGCTGATATTCCCAAAATATTCATATAAACAATCTATATTTATTTTGTTAATAACATCTTTTTTGCTAATACTTTATTTTCTGTGTTCAAACAGTAGATGTATACCCCGCTTGATAAATTATATCCGTTAAAATCTACTTCATATATTCCGGCTTCCTGTTGTTTATCTACCAAACAACGCACTTTTTGCCCTGATACACTTTGCACAACTATCAACAAATTCGATGTTTAATTCCGGATTTTTTAAATAAGAACATTTTAAACCATTTTGAGCTTGCAAACTACAGAAAAGTAGTAGAAATATTATGATAAATCTTTTTTCAATTTTATAGAGTTGATTCACTTGTTCCTTAAAGTTTAGCTATTACTTCGTTGATTTCCAACATTTTTTCTTCGGGAATCAGATTGCTCACAAGTTTTTCGCCATTTAAAATTAATTCTTTTATTCCCTTCTGTGCGCCCTGTTCATTAATAATTTTTATATTTAAGATTTTATTTCTGAATATACGTACTACAGAAAAATTTTCCCAATTAGACGGAATACAAGGATCAATCCTTAATCCTGAATAATCAGGTTGAATGCCAAGAATGTATTGTGTTGCGGTATAATATGACCAGGTGGCAGAACCGGTCAACCAGGGTAAGCGTGACGCTCCACACCGGGGGCTGTATTTACTATGAGTAAATTGGCAATTAACGTATGGTTCTATCTGACGGATTTCCGCTCTAGTATTGTAAGCGGATGGCATAAACGCTCGATAATACGCAAAAGCCCGATTCCCATTACCCAATAAGGTTTCCGCAATGATGGCCCATCCCTGGGTATGAGAGAAAATCGAAGCGTTCTCTTTCATTCCTTTATTAAATAACGATGCTTTTACTACTCTGTGGTCCGTTTTCTCGTAAGGCGGATCGACAATAATGATTCCAAATTCTGTTGCCAACCTCTCTCTTATGGCTTTGGTAACCATTTCCGCCTGTGCCGGCGAAGCGTGTCCGCTGAGTACTGACCAGGACTGAGGATTAAGCCACAGGCTACCTTCCGCGTTTTCTTTTGAACCGATTTTCATGCCATCATAACGATAGGCCCGAATAAACCACTCGCCATCCCACGCATGTTTGTCAATATTTTTATCCAATGAGTTTAAATGCTCCTCTGCCCACCTAATTTCATTAGTTTTTTTAAGCATTTGGCAAATCTCAATATATGTTTTAAGCGCATAACGTAACTGAAATGCCAAAAAAACGGACTCACCATTTTGGCCCAGTTCCAGACAATCGTTCCAGTCGGCAAAAAGTCCACAGGGCAGGCCATGTTCTCCGCTGTGTTCCAGATTAAATTCGATGGCTTGCAGTAAATGCCCCAGAACTGTATCTTCGCCCTTATCGGCATAGGGCAAAATCCGATCATAAAAGGCTAAATCGCCTGTTTCCTTGACATAGGCTGGAATGGTATTGAACAACCACAAACAATCATCTGAGCGGTATTCTTGTTCTTCCGGTGCTTTTTCACTTCCTGGATTATGTGCCCAGGGCTTTACCACAGGCATTGCGCCGCCGGTTGATACTTGACCCGTTATCATCAGTTCCAGGCGTTTGGCGGCTTCTTCTGGTATCAGCGGCAGTACACCCAATAAATCCTGCACCGTATCCCGATAGCCAAGTCCGTCGCGTTCACCGCTATAAACCAGACTGGCAGCCCGGGACCAGGCATAGGTTATCAGACAGTTATATGAGCTCCACATATTGGTCATGCTGTTAAATTCAGTATCAGGTGTTTCTACAGTCATTCCTTCCAGCCGGGAATGCCAGTAGTGTTTCAACTTGCTGAATTCATGATGCACGTTGTCAAGATTTTGAAATTCCTGTACCACTTTTTTCCCTTCAACAGCAGCTTTTCCGATACCCATAAGCACTGCCAGTTCTTTCGATTTACCCGGTTCCAAATCCAGATCGATCTGCAAAACACCGCAGCCATTATCTCCCGCAGCCAGTGAGTTTGTGCATTGGCCTTTTTCAACGACTTCAGGGTTATGGTATGATCTATAATTCCCTAAAAAAATGTCCCGATCCGTATCGTAACCAGTAACATCCGCACCAGCAACACCTAAAAAGGTGTGCCGGTTTCCATCATGACTCTCAAAATCCCCGGTATAGTCAGGTAGCAATACATTGATTCCATGATCGATAATGTTATCCACCACACTCATACGCAAAATATGTTGGGTATATTGCAGGTTGAAGAAATCCTGCCACAGATACCAATTATTAGCGTACTCGACAAAAGTGAATAACCGTAACCGCCGCTTAATATTATCTTGATTGGTAACCTTCAGCAGCCAGCATTCAAAGTTTTTTCCTAAGGGAACAAAATACGTGGTCTCCGTCTTTATTTTGTCATATTCCGATTCTATGATTGTATAAGCAGTACCGTGCCGACATATAGATTTATATTTATCAAGCGGCTTTCCCACGGGCTGCCACGATGCCGACCAATAATCTTTCTTTTCCCTATCGTGAAAATAGAGATATCGGCCGGGCTGATCCATTGGGATGGCATTGGGACGAAACCGAGTAAAACGACCCTGAGCAGCGGATTTATAAAAGATGTAGCCACCGGCATTATTGGTAATAATCGCCCCGTATTCGGTCGAGCCGATGTAATTACTCCATGAACGGGGAGTATTGGGCCGATCAATCACATACTCTTTATGCTCATCGTCGAAATATCCGAACTGCATTGTATTACTCCTCCTCCTATCATCAAAATAACCTGGAAATAATAAGTTATTTTTTTAAAACACTTCCGAGTTATTTTTTATATAATCAATCAATTCATCTACCTGTGCAAAAGCAACGGCAGTATAGGTGTCAGCCGCACCGTAGTAAATAGCAATTCTTCCGGTTTCGGCATCGTATAGATTAGCGCAGGGAAAAACCACATTGGGGACGAATCCCATAGTTTCATAAGTTTTTTCAGGAGTTAACAAATAATCGCGGGTACGATAGAGTACCTTACCGGGGTCGTCAATATCTAGTATTGATGCGCCGAAGCTGTAAACAAAACCATTACAGGTAGTAGAAACGCCATGGTAAAAAAGCAACCAGCCCTCGGTAGTTTCTATAGGTACGGCGCCAGCGCCGATTTTCACACCCTGCCACCATCCATGTCCACCGCAGCCCATGACCCATCTATGCTTACCCCAATGGATCATGTCCGGACTTTCGCTGAGAAAAATATCGCCAAAGGGTGTATGACCGCTGTCGCTGGGACGACTGAGCAGCAGGTATTTGCCCTTCACTTTACGGGGAAAAAGCACCCCATTGCGGTTGAAAGGCAGCAGGGGGTTAGGCATACGGATAAAAGTTTTGAAATCATATGTCTTGCCCAGACCGATGGATGCGCCGTGCATATCATCGCACCAGACAATATAGTATGTGTCATCAATTTTAACGAATCGGGGATCATATCCATAGCTAAGGGGACAGGGATCACCTTCCTCATTTACCCAATCTATGGGATTGGGACCGATTTCCCAGTTCAAGGCATCCTTGCTTCTCCCAAAAAACAGGGTTGCCCGACCGTTTCTCTGATCGGCACGGAATACGCCGACGAATTTACCATTATATGGCAATACAGCACTATTAAAAATACGCGCAGCGTGAGGAATGGAATTCCACCCGATGATTGGGTTCCCACTGTAACGCCAGACGATTTCGCTACTTTCCCGCGGTTTATCTTCCCAGGGAATATTGGGGAGTGCGTCGCCAATAATAGTCTTTTTCACTGCATTCCTTTCCAATTTGTCTTTGTTCTCGAATAACCTTTTGCGAACAGGCTAAGTAAGCATCTACTCGCCACTTTCTTTACGTCTTTCAGCTAAATCTGCACTAATCCGAGCCACTTTTTTATCATCCAATGGATAGAAAAAGGACATGACAATAGACAAAATGCCAAATCCGGCTGGTATCAAACTAAACAACAGTAACAGTCCGTGCATGCTCTGTTCGGATTGGGCCTGATTGGCTTCAAAGCCGACATGGGACATAAGATTCAGTGCGATAAAAGCGCCAAATGCCCAACCAAATTTCTGGGACATCGTCGAGGCAGAAAAGATAAGGCCGGTTGCCCGTCGGCCTCGTTTCCACTCGGCATAATCAGCTGTATCTGCATACATTGCCCATATTAAAACACTGAGAGGTCCGCCGGTCATCGACCCAATAATCTGAAAGAAAAAAATCAGGCCAATCTCACTAGCCGTCAGAAAGTAGAAAGATGCTGTACTGACAATGGCAATAATGAATAATATGATGAAAGCCTTTTTCTTACCCACGGCTTTGGCAAACCAATTGACTAATAATACACCCAGGAAAGATGAAATCTGCCCGACGGTGTTAAAAGCCGAAGTAATGGTTACAAAGTCATAGGTTTTGTTTTTAATAAAAGGCAAAGTGATTTTCTGGGTACCAATTATATATTTAAAATAATGGACAGTTACACTGCTTCTCACAGCGACGAAAAGAATAAAGGTAATAGTTACGGCAAGAAGAATCAGCCAGGGGCCATTAGTAATCAACTCATACAGATCCTTCTTAACCGAGGGCACCTGAGATTTGGGTGGTCGTACCCGCTCCCGGGTCCCTTTAAAAGCAATCAGGAAAAAAGCGATTGCTGCAATTCCGTATATAATAAACGTTGTTTGCCAGCCTTTGGCGTCATTTCCTCCACCCAACGCCTTTGTCATTGGTAACAGCGTTGCCGAGATGATAGTACCGGCAGTAAAGGCAAACATAAATTTTATCGAAGAAACTGTCGTGCGCTCCTTTGAGTCAGCCGATATGACTCCCAGAAGAGCCGTATAGGGAATATTTATTGCCGTATAAAGCATCATGATTAAAATAAAAGTTGCATAAGCCCAAATAATTTTGCCGGTCAATCCGAAATTGGGTACTGTAAAGGTCAATACACCAATCACAGCAAGGGGAACGCACATCCAGAGCAGATAGGGGCGAAATTTGCCCCATCGGGTATTGGTACGATCGGCGATGATTCCCATCATCGGATCATTTACACCATCCCAAATCCGACTGACCAGAAACATGGTCGCAGCAACACTCGCCGGGATCAGAAATACATCAGTATAGAAGTAGGTGAAATACAGCATAAAAGTTTGCCAATAGAGCACAGAGGCAAGGTCTCCGAAACCGTACGAGATTTTTTCCCGGAAAGAAAGTTTTTGGCTTACTTCGTTCATCGTCTCAACTCCTTTTTAAATGATTTACCTATAATATTCGTAACTATTCAGGTATGCCACAAAGCCACTGTATTATTGCCCCGAAAATGACCGGCAGTGTTCTGCCAGAGCTGATAGGTCTCCCTCTGGATGATGCCGTACATCCAATGCTGGAACAGTTCCATCTCCAAGTTACCAATGGAATGCCAATCAATGATAACATAAAGGCCCAATTCAGTACACCAATTCACCGCCTAATCCAGTAATTCCAGATAAGCTGTAAGGGTTCTCCCGCGCCAGGCAATCAGATGTACCGGAATACGGAAAATATTTGCCCCCATTTCTTCAATTTGCTCGAAAAGCTCTTTTTTCCACTGCCTCTGTCCGGCAATTTTATCGGGGTCAGAGATTGAAACACCGGGAACGATAATTGCATCGGCTTTTAATTCAATAGCTTTTTCAAATAATTCCACATTGGCACTTACTCCGGTTACAATTTTATTAATTTCATCCTTACCTTCAACCTGTAATCCATTGGAAGAATAATCTTTAAAATCATCAATGCGTAAGTAAGTATTTAAATATTGAGTCAATTCGCTGCGTTTCATGTATTCACCTTGTTTTAATTTCATTTTGACAGGATAATCCCAGAGGGATCCCTGTCGGGACAGGATTGACAAGATTAATATATCCTGTAAATTTTGATAAATAACGTTAATATGTCATATCTGTTAATTGACGAACTTTCCTTTTTACTTCAACCTTTCTTTCTCCAAAGTTTAAAAGTAAACCAACATCTTTCCCTGTTGCAACTAAATAGTTCACTAATTGAATTTCGTGAGCCTTTACTATTCGGCGAACAGATTTTTCCCATAAGGGATCCCTTCGGGAAACTCTAAAATTACTCGATCTTCTACTAAAATATCTGAGACAAATTCTCCAACTATTTCAGTGTCGTAATAAACAGTAATAGGTACTTGCGCTTTTACTTGAAGATCTGCTTTTTGTAATTCAATTAATAAACACTTCTCATTCACCCCGTGTAATACTATATCCAATTCATACTACTTAGAAGACAATAATCTATCCTATTACACGGGGTAAACAGATTCTAAAAATCCATCCGCCAGCTGGCGGGATTATTATATACCCGATAAGCACAACCTATTATTTTTTCTGTTAATTCCTTATGCTCCATTTTTTAAACCTCCTGTAGGTTATGATTTATTTTGTGATTAACTGGATGAAATATCTATTAATATATCATGTTTATCCAGTAAATCCTGTCAAATTTTTATGTGACTCCTCTGGTCATTTGATACTATTTGATAAATAAACATTTCTTTACACTACTAAATTCCTTAGTATTAATTTTATATAGATAAATTCCGGAACTTACTCCGGAAGCGTCCCATTGTATTGTATAATAACCCGGCGATTGCTTTTTATTTACTAATACATCAACTACCTGACCGGCTGAATTAATTATTTTTAAAGTTACGTATGATTGCTCAGGTATAGCATATTTAATATTTGTTACCGGATTAAATGGGTTAGGGTAGTTTTGTGATAGTGAGTATTCAGCTGGTACATTTTTGCCATTTGACTGCAATCCTACAATTAGCGATGTGACTTCCGGAGAATATTCACTTTCATTGCCGGAGTAATCAAATGCAGATATACGATAGTAATAATTTATATTGCCTTCTATATCACTATCGTAAAGAAATGTGTCTGATGTGGCAGAAGTATATATTTCCATTGTATCAGGATCAAAGTTCGAGCAAGTTGACCTGTATATTCCATAATACTGAAAATCTTTTTCGTTATTTGGATGCCAGGTCAATAAAATATTATCATTGGATTCTTTAGCTAATAAACCTTCAGGAACACCGGGAGCAATATTATCTATCGAATAACCTCTTAATGAATCCGAGTAGAAAAAGATATCGGGATTTTCTGTATGGGCGGACACCTTATATGTTGACCATAAAATTCCGTGTACAGTAGAATCACCTAAAGTCGGAGCGACAAAATAATAGAAAGAATCATGAACAGCGTTAAACATACCAACTGCATCCCAATCAATATTTTCTATTAATCTCCAAACAGTGTAACTGACAATTTTATAAGTACTGTCAAGTCCATCATATTTACTTCTTCTGAATTTCAAACGAACTTCTCCACCTTGATCATCAGGTATGTCTTCTATGGAAAATAATTGTGGTTCAGGCGATAGATTGCCAAAACCTGACAATATTACTATTAGCAATGAATCATTATAAGCATTGCTGTTTATTATGAGATTCGATGTAATCTGTCCGTAGGTTTCAGGAATGAATTTTATAGTAATTTCCTTTTGCTTTCCAACTAACAGATTAAAACTCGTATATGTAGGTATAAATTGAGAATTCAGGGAAGATATTTCAGTCACATTTAATTCCGCAGTTCCCTGATTAGAAATTGTCAAAACTCTTTCTGATGTATCGCCTAAAACTACAGTTCCATAATTAATTTCATTTGTAGAAGTATGAATTAATGGAGCGGGTTGAGGACATGCTACAACTTCCTTTGAATACCAGCTTTCATTTCCATCTATATCGTAAGTGGTTACAGCGATAAAATATTCTGTACCGGTTGTTAGATTAGAAAGTGTATAATTTGTGTCCAATCCAATGTCAATTGAATTTGAATAAGAATAACTACTTGAATCTGTATCATAATAAATTTTGTAACCCGCTAAATCGCCTATTTGAATATTGTTCCAATTTAATGTGATAGAATTATTAGTAATATTTTCAATTATGATACTCAATGGGGGTGAGGGCGGAGCATCGACATTAGGACTTGACAACCAAGGAGTAGCATTTACAAAATAATTTATAGAGTCTCCAAGTCCATTTGGATTGTTATCCTGATTAAAGGGACCAGTAAAATGTCCCCAAAAATTATTTATTGCGTTTATGTAAACAGTATTATCCTCGTTGAATAAGCCATATCCATTTTTAAAAAAATTATTGTTAGTAATCGTATTATTATTCAATCCATTGACATATATTGCGTCTCCCTTAGTAGAAGAATTATTAGAAAAGGTACAGTTTTCAATAGTCAAATTAGAATTCTCACTTACAGATAAACAGCCACCAGATTTTAAGGAATTATTACCAAGGAATGCTACCTTTTGTAAAACAATATTAGAATGAAAATTAACGTAAATCCCTCCACCTTCACAGTTTGGATTTGCCTTAGCATTTGCAGAATTATATGCGATAACTGAATTTTGAACTTCCAAATTATGGTTAGACAAAATAGCCGCACCGAATACAGAACCTGAATGATTTATAATAAATGAATTCTTAACGGTTGTCTTGTTTTGCGAGTATATGCCACCACCATTGTATGAGAAATTATTATCTAAAACAGTATTATCAATAATGCATACGCCACCATAATTACAAACACCTCCGCCAAGATTAGGAGCTTTATTCGCTTTTATTTTGGAGTTTAATATTTCACAATTAGAATTCCCGAATAAATAAACTGCTCCACCATTTTGTTCTGCTATATTGTTATTAAAAGTAGAAGAGTCAATTTTGATTATTCCATCTGATAAACTAATTTCCGCTCCTCTAAAACTTGTATTGCCCGAAACAATTGTACCTAATAAAGTTGGAGATCCACCCAAAATGTAAATTCCGCCACCCTCATTAACATCCCCACCTTCTGAAATAGTTTTATTATTTGAAATAATACAATAATTTATTTTAGCCTGAGAGTTCTTTAAATATAATCCGCCGCCTTTGTCAGCAGAATTATTACTGATTGAAAGATTAATTAGGGTAGGCGAACTATTAACTATCAAAATTCCACCACCATTTGTTGTATTTCCACCAGAAATGATAGATAGATTTTTAATTATAGTTGATTCGTTGATACTGTTATTTAGAGGATTAATAATTATTGTAGTTCCTAAATTAGAACCATTAATAATTGTATTTTCTCGTGATGCCCCAATTAATACCAAGCTATTTTTATCGGGCCAGAAGATATTTTCATAGTATGTGCCTGGTTGTACAAGAACTGTATCGCTTGAATCAGCGGCATTCAATCCAGCTTGTATTGTCGAATAATCATCAGGAATATTGATCGTATTTGAAAAAGCAAAAGAAGAAAAGATAATAATTGAAACAAGAATAATACGTTTCATGTTAATCCCATTTTTAATGAATTCTACATTCCATCTCTTATATATCCAGTTTTTAGTGCAATGCCTTCCTGGTCTATCAGATGACTTTTATCAAAGCAGGTTGTTCAACCTCTGCTTGTGTACTCTAATGCCGAATAAAAGATCTTCGGCTATCGTTATTTTATTTATATCGCCAGGTGCGAAGATTCGTTATACATTATTTTTATTTTGGTATTATTCCACTATGTGTGCTACGCTTTGGATTAATAATTTTGATTATTCGTTTTGAGTGGTCCACAGAGAACGGAGTTTGGATATCCAATCGTCTATTATTGTTTTGTAGATCATCAATAATGGTAATGTGACCACCCCATTTTAAACGTATTTGAGTGGTTGATATAGTCTCAGACACCTGAGTTTTTTGTTCTAAAATCAATCTATTAGGTATATCGAATTTATATTCTCCTAATGGATATGGGAATTTACCATATTTCACGCTGCCATTTTCATCGACTTCGTAATACGCTTCCGCGCCGTCCGGAAAAGTGTAGGTCAAGTAAGCCAAATTCCCTTTCACGACATAATCTATTGTTGCCCCGTTGTCAATTGGGTAGTGATAAAAAACGCCCTGTTCAGGAAGAAAACCATCAGGGTGGTCGGGGTCATGAAAAGGTTCTCTCCAATCAGCATTGGTGTTTTCGTTTACTTTCACAAGCTCATGTATTTCTCTGATTCTTGTTTTTAGGTTCCTTCTCAAAATGAGTGGGTAAAATAAAGGATAAGTTTTGCAAAAAGGCTAAATGTTAATAACTTTTTCCTAAAAAGGAGAAAGAAATGAACATTAAAAAACTATTTGGTATGGCCTTAT
>Ga0307432_1000334_pt1 | contig 38442 bp, 29 predicted proteins | sample SalMarWE160150MG_FD_202158 | JGI IMG/M metagenome (GOLD analysis project Ga0307432, IMG submission 202158) | Salt marsh sediment microbial communities from the Plum Island Ecosystem LTER, Massachusetts, United States - WE1603-150 | ecosystem: Environmental > Aquatic > Marine > Intertidal zone >...
CATCCGCAGTCCTGCCGGATCCAGTTGCCCGCTCGATCCGTTCGAACCGATCACGGATGTCGTCGAGAGTCTCCGTGACGGCAGACAAACGGGTCATAAGCCGCAGCACGGCGCCTACAACCACAGCCGCTCCGAGCGCACCGCTAATGATCAGAAAACCGAGGAATGTGCTTAGTCGATCGCCCGAAAGGGCGGCCGGGACGGCCAGGAAAAACCCGATGCCCACGTACACGGCCGTGATGACGTAAAGAGTCCTTTTCGTGTGACGCGCTACGTCGAGAATGTGTTGGTGACGTGTCATGGTTCGGTTGTTTCAGCCATGCGGGCCGCAGTGCCGCACGTTCCGGGAACACCGGCACTTATCCGGCCGGACATTTTCTCCATCTCCGGCTTTTCTTCGTCACGGTGGCGGCTTCCCCGGTACATTCGGAGACGCATGTCCGCAGTCCGTTCGGCCCAGCGCAGCCTGCTTCGACCGGTCGGGACGCTCCAAACCCGAAAGAGAACGGCGGATCGGGATGGTCACCTCCAACCACGCGCAGTCTTCGTGGATCCGAACACGACCGTTCTTCAGGCCCGCGGGTATCAAAACGCTATCACCTACACCGAAATCGACGGATAAGGCCGGCCCGTTGCAAACGATGCTACCGCTACCCTCCAACACAATCCAGATCACCATCTCCTCATAGGGAATGATCTGCTCAACGCCCTCGACCATGCGCACGCGCTCGATGACGAAGGATTCGCATCGCACCAGACTCGTGACCGACGTCCACACACTGGCGACGTGCTCCCGCCTTTCTCCAGGAATAGGCGCGGTATCACACGAGATGCATTGCAATGCCTCTTCCAAATGCAGGTCGCGCGGACGCCCGATCGACGGGTCGATGCGGTTCCAGTCGTAGACACGGTAGGTAACATCAGACGGCGTCTGCACCTCGGCGACGGTAACGCCTGCCCCCAGCGCGTGAATCGTGCCACTCGGCAGGTAGTAGCACTGACCTTTGCGCACGGCGATCCGATTGAGGGCCGCTTCGACGCGCTGCTCCCTAACGGCACGCTTAAGTGCCTCGCAGTCGACGCCCTCGCGCACGCCGCGATAGATAAAACCATTCTCGTCCGCGTAGAGGACGTACCAGGCTTCGTTCTTAACGCGTACGCGACCGCCCAGGCGACGGGCCATCGCCTCATCGGGGTGAACCTGGACGCTCAATGTGTCGGTGGCGTCCAGGAACTTGATCAGCAGGGGGAAACGTCCCTCGAAAAGCGACGCCCGCCCGATCAGCTCCGTCCCCCACTCGCGGACGAGTTCACCGAGTATCCGTCCACGGGCCGGCCCGTTGGTGACGACCGATTGGTCATCTTCCAGGTCGGCGATTTCCCACGATTCACCGATCCGCTCACCCTCTGGCAAGCGTTTCCCTAGGCTCGTTTCAAGTCTTCGACCGCCCCAGATCTTGGGCTTGAAGATCGGTTCAAAGATAAGCGGGTAGACATCCACAGCCGGGTTGCTCATTTGTCCCGCGATTGTAGAACCAAGTCGGCGATTCGCAACCGGCGGAGGCGCATGTGCAGGGCCGTTTGATTCTCCGGCGTTGGGATGGCCGATGATGCTTCTGGAATAGATTGAAGGTCATGGAGGACCTGTTCACCCAACGAATCTGTCACGCAGCCACGGCCGCGGAGCACGAATATCGGGGGGTTGTATGTTCATGAGTCAAGGGGTAGAATCCAAAACTTATTCGGTTGTCGCTGGCTGAGCATGGAGAACTAAACCGGCCATCTGCGCAGACCCTTATAGAAAGGAAACGATGCACTACCCGCGACGCAACAGCAAGATCAAACGGGCACGGAAGCAGGGATTCCGGGTGCGCATGCGGACGGCCAGCGGGCGTAAGATCCTCAACCGAAAGCGGCGACACGGCTGTCACAGGATCGGTGTGACCTAGCGGTATCGCCGAACGCCGATGCGACTCCGACCGGAACCGACCGGGCATGACGTTCACGGCGCCGGTCCGAACGACCCTCTGAAAACCGGCAGCGTGCGGACGGCATCCTGGAATTGCCGAGAAGCCGGGTGGTTTTCAGAAATCGCGAAGACGAAGCCCATAGAGCAACGGTGCAACTGTTGCCGCATGGGTTTTGTGTCGGTAGGCTGATGGCGACGTGTCCGCTTCCGGATTGCATTCATTTTGAGGTTTACCTCGCCGACGTGGCAGACGCAAAACGGTTTGCGTCCGTAGCGAGGTTTTGGCTGCACACACGCGCGAAAACGCTCGCGTGGTGCCAGAAGAAGTGAACGTTTGCGCGCCTTGATCGCGTAGAGCGGTGGCGGAATCGATTGAACGACTTATGGTAGATTACAACCTCATTACCGAGCTGGATACACAGGGGGAAGGGCTTGAGACTGAGCTGGCGGCCATGTTCAGGGAGGGCGACAGCGACGAGCACGTCGGCGGCCTGTTGGAACAGGAAGACGAGGAGTACAAGACGGGATCCATTCTCCGCGGAAAGATCGTCGGACGCGCCGGCGACGACATGGTCGTGGATGTGGGGCTCAAGAGCGAAGGACTAATTCCCCACGGAGAATGGGACGACCCAAGCTCGGTCGATATTGGGGACGAGGTGCAGGTCTGGCTCGAGAACGTTGAATCCGACACCGGACACATCGTTCTGTCCAAACGCAAAGCCGACCGGATCATTAACTGGCATCATATTGTCAGCAGCAAAAGCGAAGGAGATGCCGTCGAAGGGCGCGTCATGCGCAAAATCAAGGGGGGTTTGTTGGTCGACATCGGCTACCCCGTCTTCCTGCCCGCATCGCAAGTGGACATCCGTCGCCCCGGTGACATCGGTGAATTCATCGGCAAAACGATCCGCGCGTTAATTCTTAAGATCGATACCGACCGGCGCAACATCGTTATCTCGCGTCGCAGGCTGATCGAAGAGGAACGGGCGATGGCCAAGGAACAACTGATGGCGGTGCTTGATGTGGGCCAGGTACGCAAGGGAACGGTCAAGAACATCGCGGACTTCGGAGCGTTCGTCGACCTGGGCGGCATCGACGGCCTGCTGCACATTACGGATATAAGCTGGGATCGGATCAGCCACCCATCAGAGGTGCTGAGGGTGGACGATGAGATCGAGGTCAAGGTCCTCAATATCGACCGCGAAAGGGAGAAGATCGCCCTTGGCCTGAAACAGCTCAGGATTAACCCCTGGGAGGAGGTCGAGGAGAAGTACCCGCCGGACACGCGTTTGAAAGGTGAAGTGGTCAACATCGTCAACTATGGGGCGTTTGTGAAAATCTCGTCGGGTATTGAAGGGCTCGTCCACATCAGCGAGATGAGTTGGACACGGCGGATCAGCCACCCCTCGGAGGTGGTTTCCGTCGGTGACGTCATCGAGGTGATTGTCCTTGAGATCAACAAGAATAAACAGGAAATCTCACTGGGTATCAAGCAGACCCAGAAGAATCCTTGGGAGGATGTGGCCGAGAAGTATCCGCCCAATACACGGATCAAGGGTCGCGTCCGGAATCTCACCAATTATGGGGCGTTCGTAGAGGTTGAAGAGGGGATCGACGGGCTCTTACATGTCTCCGACATGAGCTGGACGAAGAAAGTCAGCCATCCCTCGGAAATACTCAAAAAGAGCGATCAGATCGAATGCGTCGTCCTGAAAGTGGAACAGGGCAAACAACGCATCGCCCTGGGCCTCAAGCAGCTGCAGGAGGACCCCTGGGCCCGCGCCGTGCCCGAGAACTACATTCCTGGTCAAATCGTTGAAGGAACAGTCACCAAGATCACCAATTTCGGTGTCTTCGTCGAGTTGGAAGAGGACTTGGAAGGACTATTGCACGTCAGTGAGCTAGCCGATCATAAGGTCGAAGACCCACATGCCGAAGTAAAGATCGGGGACAAGATCCTCGTAAAAATTCTGCGGGTTGACCCGGCCGAACGGAAGATAGGCCTGTCCAAGAAGCGGGCCGAGTGGTCGGTCGAGCAGGATGCCGAGTCCGCCGCTGAACTGCAGAAAACGCGGCGCGGCGGGCTTGAAGGAGCCGGTGTGGTGGAATCGTCCGGCCTGTTGGAGCCGATCGTACCTCCTCAGCCGCAGGCACCTCCCGAGCCCGACTCCGAACCTGCCGACAAGACCTCCGAGACTTCCGAGGCCTATAATGAGTCGGCTGAGAGCTCTTCCACCGATGGCGACGGGGAAGGGGAGACAGTCACAGGCGGGCCTACCGCCGAGGCTGATGCTGACGCCGAGGGGACCGCGTCGACCCAGCCGCCGAGCGAGTAACCCGACGGTTCGCGGACATCCGTCCGTTTGTTGATGGTCGTGCGCGGAGGGCAAAACCATCGTTGCCGACGCTAATCTCCAGATCTACTTGCGGCAAATTAACAAAGCACCGCTTCTTTCGGCTGAGGAGGAGAAGCGGCTTGCCGCCATCGTGCGCGAAGGGCAGTTCGCGGCTGAACGCTTCGCCTGTGGCGAGCTTGGTCTCAAAGAGCGTGAAGAGGTCGAGAGTGATGCCGCCGTTGCCCGAGAGACGATGGTCAAGTCGAATCTCCGGCTGGTCGTCAACATCGCCAAGAAGTACGTCAAGCGAGGCATCACGCTCAACGACCTGATCAACGAGGGGAATCTCGGTTTGATCCGCGCCGTCGAGTGCTTCGATCCGGATCAAAACACTCGCTTCAGCACTTATGCGTCCTGGTGGATCAAGCAGGCCATCAAACGCAGCCTGATCAATAGCGACAAGCCGATCCATATTCCCGCCTACATGGTCGAGATGATCTCCCGATTCCGTGAAGCGTGCGAACAGTTTATCGAAGCGGAGGGGCGCACGCCAACCACCCGGGAATTGGCGGAAAAGCTGCAGATGACCGAAAGCAAGGTCAACCATATCCGCAGCGCGGTCAAGGCCGTCTCAACCCCGAGTCACAGCAGCGACGATGCCGAAGGTCACACGCTCACGGGGGGGATTCCCGATCTCAGGACGCCGCTGCCGGAGGACGCGCTCCTGAACGAATTGGAGGCGGCCAAGATCGTCCGCCTCTTGGATGAGTTGGACGAACGCGAATCGACCATTCTGCGATTGCGCTACGGGCTCGATGGGGAGCCGCCCATGACCCTTAAAGAGATTGGAGTAAAGATCAACCTCACCCGCGAACGCGTCCGCCAGATCGAGTGCGAAGCGCTCCGCAAGATCAAAGAACACATCGTCGCCTGACACGGATCCTGATATTAGACTGCGCCCCTGATCAGAACCGCGACTGTCAAGGAGCGGGCTTGGGCGAGCCGTATCCGGTTCCAAACGTGTTACCTGTCCAATAGCAAAGGGCAACTATTTCTTCGAATCGGTATGACCTGCAAGTTGCGAATTGACAAACGAACGGTAGACACTAGCCTGCATGGGTTGATCGCAAGTGAATGTTCGCGCGCGTGCGGGTGCCCCGTCCATTCCAGGGGTGGGGGACGGACGTGAAAGGAGGTCGCGGTGCTTGAGGACCTGTTCGAGAGGCAAGCGGCGCTCAACAAACGCATCGGTCACGACACCGAGTCAATGCGCGATCACTTCGACCCGGTGGTCGCCGGCAAGTGGCTCAATGACTACATCATCGCCGCCAGTAATGAACTGGAGGAGCTGCGCGACTGCACGTTCTGGAAACACTGGTGCACCGAGGCCCAGCAAGGGAAACGCTTCGCCGTCCACGATCTGCAAAACGCCAGGGTCGAGGTGATCGACCTTTTGTTCTTCTGGATCAGCCTGGCCCAGTGCGTGGGCCTAAGCGCCGAGGACGTGTACAACCTGTATCTGCAGAAGCTCAACGTCAACCACAAGCGCCAGGACGGCGAGTACTCGATGACGGCCAAGAACGAGGCCGACAACAAGGCCATCACACTCGATAAGCCTGCGAAGTGACTGTCAGCTCTCAGCCCACAGGCGTTGGCGCCCGGCCGACACCGGGAAACGCCTACTTTGGCTTGCGCGAATTGCGCGGCCTTGCTAGCGCGCGCCTGCCCGGGATGATAACGCAATCAGAGGCCTCGAACGCAGTCCCATCCACTAGTGCCCCATTCACGGTCAACATCACAGACGCACCGGGCGGCAACTCATCCAGTTCAAATGCTCCCGCCAGCTCAGGTGTGGAGAACTTGAGGAGCAGATCATTAATCCCATCGCCAGCCAGCTCGTGACAATCGCACAGACTGCCGGTGAACGGCGTGGCAACATCGTCGGTCTTGATTCCTGGTCTGGGCGGACCTGAAAGCGGGGCCACAACGCCGCCGACGCCGTCGGTGCGCCCCAGCGTCAGCGTATCAACGTCGATCTGCGTCACGTCAAAGGACTCGCTGCCTACAAGGGCCATGGGCACGACGCCCTTGCTTTTTGGGTTGACCGGGTTCGGGCATGAGCCCGGTTTAATGTCCAAGTACGCGAGCGCACCGCAGCCGGGCAGCGGAGTATGCACGCAGTCGTGGTCGACGCAGGCATCGTCCGTGCAGGGATCGTCGTCGTCGCACTCGTCGTCATCGACGCAGACAAAGCATACGTCATTGATCTCGTCGCAGTGATCCTGGTCGATGCATGGATCGGGACCATCAACGCATTCGCCGGATTGACACCTTTCATCACCGTCGCAGTAGAATTCGTTCTGACACGGCGTGCCGTCGGGCTCACTCGGGTTCTCGCAGACTCCTTCCATGTTGCACAGGTCGATCGTGCAGGTTTTGCCGTCACTGCAATCGTCGGCGGTTTCGCAAAGGCGGCAGCCGGGTATGGTCGTGAACACACAGATGTTCAAGATGCACGCGTTCGTCGTGCATGGATTCTGATCATCGCACTCACTCTCGTCGATGCATGACAGACACCGGTTGATCTCCTCGTCGCAATGCTCCAGGTCAACGCATGGGTCAGGACCGTCGGTACACTCACCGCCCAGACAGGTCTCTGCGCCGTTGCAATACTGGTCATCCGGGCACGGCGTACCGTCATGCTCGACATTACCTTGACACGTTCCTAGGCCGTCGCAGGTATCAGCGTGGTCGCAAGGCGCATCATTCGGATTGCCACATGACGCGCCCTCAGGCAGATCATTCGCGGCGCAATTGCCCGCTCCGTCACAAGTATCCTGACCACTGCACTCTGTCGGACCATCGCCGCAGACAGTACCCACTTGATCAAAGCAGTTGTCGTCAGCCTCGTTGCATATCTCGTTGCACTCGCCGCCGCCGATGCAGGGATCGCCGGGGAAAATGCAGGACCCGGAATCGCAGTACTCCGCGCCGTCGCAGAAGTCTCCATTGTTGCAGCTGTTCGTGTTGTCGTTGGGATGCTCACAGGTGCCGCTGCCGTCGCACACATCATCCGTGCACGGGTTGCCCTCGTCCATGCAGGCCGTGCCCGGGGGCTCAAAGTGACACGAATCATCGCAGCACTCACTTCCCGGTGACTCGCACTCCTCGCCCGCAGTGATGTTCAGCGTCCCGTCGCCACACTCTGCGAATGTGCAATCGGCGTCACATGTGGGCGACTCACCGCCGTCGTCGCACTCTTCGCCGTGGTCGACAATATTGTCTCCACACCGAGGTTGGGCCGGACCCTTCAGGGCAAGACTGTGCCACTTACCAGCCGCAACCGCCACAAAGTCCGTGTTCGGCGCCGGGACGTCGCACTGACCATAGCGGTTATATCCCCACGCCACGATCGAGCCGTCGGCCTTCAAGCCGAGACTATAGCTTCCACCTCCCGCGACCGCGATAAAGTCCGAATTCGGCGCTGGCACATCGCATTCGCCGTTGTCGTTCGATCCCCATCCCACGATCGAGCCGTTGGTCTTCAGCCCTAGACTGTGCTGGGACCCCGCCGCAACCGCCACGAAGTCCGAGTTCGGTGCTGGTGCTTCGCATTGCCCACCGTCATTCTCTCCCCATGCCACGATCGAACCATCGGTCTTCAAACCGAGACTATGGCTCCCACCTCCCGCGACCGCAACAAAGTCCGAATTCGGTGTCGGCACGTCACATTGCCCGTCCCAGTTGGATCCCCACGCCACAATCGAACCGTCGGCCTTAAGGGCAAGGCTGTGACTGGATCCGGCTGCGACCGCCACGGTGTCCGTGTTGGGCACCGGCACTTCTAAGCTCGTTCCGCTTCCCCATGCTACAATCGACCCGTCGGCCTTCAGCCCAAGACTGTGAACGCGGCCGGCCGCGACGGCTACGAAATCCGCGTTCGGTGCGGGCACCCTGCATTGGCCGTCCCCCCAGTAGTCTCCCCACGCCACGATCGAGCCGTCTGCCTTCAGACCAAGAGTATGCTCGAGCCCCCCCGCGATCGCCACGAAGTCCGTGTTGGGCGCCGGTACGCTGCATTGCCCGAAGAAGTTGCGTCCCCACGCCAAGATAGATCCATCGGCCTTAAGACCGAGACTGTGAAACCCGCCCCCCACAACCGCCGCGAAGTCCGAGTTCGGTGCCGGCACGTCGCATTGACCACCGCTGTTCGATCCCCACGCCACGATCGAGCCATCGACCTTCAGGCCGAGACTGTGGGATGAGCCCGCCGCAACCGCCACAAAGTTCGTGTTCGGCCCCGGTGGGCCAGCAGCCCTCGACCCCCACGCCACGATCGATCCGTCGGCCTTCAGGCCGAGGCTGTACCCCGAGTCTGCTGCGATCGCCACAAAGTCAGTGTTCGGGCCGGGCACCTCACATTGGCCGCTGGAGTTCCTCCCCCAAACCACGATCGATCCATCGGCCTTCAGCCCAAGACTGTGACCGTCGCCCCCTGCGACCGCAACAAAGCCCGTGTTCGGAGCCGGCACGTCGCATTGCCCATAGTAGTTGCTTCCCCACGCCATGATCGACCCGTCGGCCTTCAGACCGAGACTGTGGTAGTTCCCCCCCGCAACCGCCACGAACCCAGTGTTGGGCACCGGCACGTCGCACTGGGCACTGTCGTTCCATCCCCATGCCACGATCGAGCTATCAGCCCTCACGCCGAGACTGTGGTAGTCCCCCCCTGATACCGCCACGAAGTCCGAGTTCGGAGCCGGTACGTCGCATTGGCCATACTCGTTCAAGCCCCACGCCACGATTGAGCCGTCAGCCTTCAAGCCAAGACTGTGGTAGTACCCTCCCGCGATCGACACAAATTCCGCACCTAAGTGTGCGCCGACAACCTGGCGACCCCAGCCTACAATCGACCCACTCGTTGTCTCGTCCGCCAGAGTCATCGACGCGCTGGCCAACATCCCAAGCACCAAGAAGACGCAAAGCCCAGGAATGGATCGTGTTTCGTTTCTTCTTAACATGAGATAGGCCCTCCAAATCGACACCCACGTCCAGAGTACGTGGCGCATCCCTCCCAGAACGCCGCTTCCATAGTGTACCAGCTCACCCGCGTGAAGGCAACAAGGCGCAGATCGTAGCGCCCGCCTTGCGGACCATGGGCCGCTGGGATGAGATTCCTGTCTCGTCCCGACTATCACCGGCGTGTCTTCTCGCGTTCCACAGGAAGGGATTCAATTCGGGTGCGAGAACGGATTCTCGCACCAGCCGGCATCCTTGACTAAGAACATCTGGCAAAACCGGGGGTATGGGGCATTATCGCCGGTTGATCGTCCGCGCGGGCTGAAACCCGCGGCTCTCTTGAATCACCATCCGTGCCCGCATAGACTGCGCGGTTTGTCGGTTTGCAGGACTCCCCGAGGTTGTTACAAGCAACAATACGAACGCCAATGGCTGACACACGACAGATCAAAAAGCCGGGTAGGTACGACCCCGCTGACATCGAAGCCCGATGGCAGCGGCACTGGGAGGAGAACGGGACGTTCCGCATTCTCAACCCGGGCGATTCCGGATTCGACGGAAACAAGCCCAAGTTCTACATCCTCGATATGTTCCCCTATCCCAGCGGCGCAGGCCTGCACGTCGGGCATCCGCTCGGCTATTGCGCTACTGACATCATCGCACGCTACAAACGCATGCGAGGTTGCAACGTGTTGCATCCGATGGGCTTTGATGCGTTCGGCCTGCCGGCTGAGCAATACGCCATTGAGCATGACGTCCACCCGGCCGTTACGACGAGGAATAACATCGCCCGGTATCGACAGCAGCTCAAGATGTTCGGCTTCAGCTATGACTGGCGCCGGGAAGTCGCGACTTGTGAACCCGCCTACTACAAGTTCACGCAGTGGATCTTCCTGCGGATGTTCGAGAGCTGGTACGACGATCAGTGCCGCTGGGTCGATCCGGCGGGTGTCGAGGTTCTCGGCCGGGCAAGGCCCATCGGTGAGCTCGTGGCTGAACTGGAGTCCGGACGATGGGGCGTCAACGCGGCTTTGAAACCGGCACGGGACAAAAGCTCGCCCGGCCGGCGCGAGTGGGCCGACCTTACGGAGTCGCAGCGGCGTCAGGTTCTCGATCGGCAGCGGCTGGCGTACATTGACGAGATCCCGGTTAACTGGTGCCCCGCTCTTGGCACCGTTCTCGCAAATGAAGAGGTTACCAGTGAGGGGCGAAGCGACCGGGGCAATCATCCCGTGTATCGCCGCCCGCTGCGGCAATGGATGCTGCGCATCACCAGATACGCCGACCGGCTGCTAACCGATCTCGATAAGCTGGACTGGCCCGAGCCGATCAAGATCATGCAGCGCAACTGGGTCGGCAAGAGCACCGGTGCCGAGGTTCTATTCCCGTTGGCGCCCGCGTGGAGCATCGAAGGCGGGCGGTTGGTCTATCGCGGTGATGCCGGTGACACGGACGCAACACTGTCGTACGACAGCGCACCGGATGCGATCCGCGTCTACACGACCAGGGCGGATACGCTCTTCGGCGCAACGTACATGGTACTCGCACCGGAGCATGAACTGGTTGACAAGATCACGACGCCCGAGCATCGCAAGGAGGCCGAGGCCTACGTCGCAGCCGCACGAAACCGGTCCGACCTGGACCGAACAGCCGATACGAAAGAGAAAACCGGCGTCTTCACGGGCGCGTACGCGATCAATCCGGTCAATGGGCAGTCCATTCCGATCTGGATCGCGGACTACGTGTTGATGGGCTACGGCACCGGCGCGATCATGGCTGTCCCCGCCCACGACACCCGTGACTTTGAGTTCGCCAAAACGTTCGACCTGCCGATTGTGGCCGTTGTTGAACCCGACGAGTCCTGGTTCCACGACCAGATCATGCGCGGGGGTTTTGACGCGGACTACTGCGCCCGACGCGGCAAGCCCGAGCTTATCGAGCGGATCATGAAGTCGGCGTCGGAGGCGGCTGGAACGCTGGGAGGGATCACCGCGCAGGATGCCACCGCGATTCTCGACGGAGACGCGGGTTGGGTCAGGCAGGTGGCGATGCCCGTTTACGCCGACGATCCGGGAGTTTTCATGGAGGCGTTTGTCGGCGAGGGAAACAATCTCAATTCTCCAAGGCGCAACGAATCCGCCGTGTTGCTGGATAACGTGTGCAACCTGAACGGCCTGGCGACGGATAAGGCCCAGGCGAAGATCACCGCCTGGCTTACGGACAAGGGTCTTGGACGGGCGGCGGTCAACTACAAGCTGCGCGATTGGATCTTCAGCCGCCAAAAATATTGGGGCGAGCCGTTTCCGGTTATCCACGGCGAGGACGGCGAGACGATCGGTCTGACCGACGAGGAGTTGCCCGTCGAATTGCCGGACGTGAAGGACTTCAAGCCGACACCGGTTACCCAGGACGCCGAGACGCTTCCCGAGCCGCCGCTGGGCCGGGCGAAGGATTGGGTGACGTTCGAGCGAAACGGGCGGCGTTATCGCCACGATCTGAACACGATGCCGCAATGGGCCGGCTCATGCTGGTACTACCTTCGCTTCATCGATCCGAACAACGCCGGACAGTTTTGCGGCGCGGAGGCTGAGCGGTACTGGATGCCGGTCGATATCTATGTCGGCGGCGCCGAGCACGCCGTATTGCACCTGTTATATGCCAGGTTCTGGCACAAGGTGCTGTACGATCTGGGCTTCGTCTCCACGCCCGAGCCGTTCCAAAAGCTGTTCAATCAAGGCATGATCCAGGGATTTGCGTATCGCGACAAGCACGGGCGCGTTCTGGCTACCGATGCGGTGCAGGAACGCGGGGACGACAAGTTCGTTTTGAAAAGCACCGGCGAGCCGGTGGAGCGCGTCATCGCGAAGATGAGTAAGTCGCTCAAGAACGTGGTCAGCCCGGATGAAATCATCGGGGAGTGGGGCGCGGACACGTTCCGTCTGTACGAGATGTACATGGGGCCGCTCGAGGCGTCAAAACCGTGGAATACGCGCGACGTGCCCGGTCTGTTCAAGCTCTGCCAACGCATCTGGCGGCTGGTCGTCGACGAGAATACGAATGAACTGACCTCCGCTCTGACGGACGATGAGACCGACGCCGACGCGACACGGGCGCTGCACAAGCTGATGAAACGCGTGACCGAGGATTTAGAACAGCTCAAGCTCAACACGGCCATCGCAGCCATCTTCGACTTTGTCAACTTCATGACACCGCGCGACCGCCGGCCGCGATCGGTCATCGAGCCGTTTGTGTTGGTGTTGTCGCCGTTCGCGCCGCATTTGGGCGAGGAGCTGTGGCAACGGCTGGGTCATCATACGACGCTCGCATTTGAGCCGTGGCCCGCGTTTGATGAGCAACTTGCCCGTGACGAAGAGGTCGAGATCGGCGTTCAGATCAACGGCAAGATCAAGACGCGGATGATGGTGGCGGCGGAGGCAGGCGATGAGCAGATTCGCGCCGCGGCGCTGACTGAGCCGAAAGTCGTAGCAGCAGTCGAGGGTAAAACGATTCGTAAAGTCATCGTCGTCAAGGGACGCCTCGTCAACATCGTGGCAAACTGAATCGGTCCGTACCGGCGTGCAAAACCCGTCAGAGCCCGGAGCGCAATCGACGGGTCAACAAACCCCGCGCTTGCGCTTGGGGCTCGGATTGGCTTTTCATGCCTTGTGAAACCGAAGCAAAACTCCGTGTTGAATCACACGAGCCGGTGCGCGAACGACTTCTGGCGTGTGGCGCGGTGTTCGAGGGTCGGGTGCTGGAAACGAACCGGATCTTCGATCGGACGGACGGCTCGCTCCGCCGGCGAGGATGCGGGCTGCGTATTCGCACGATTGCCGCGGAGGGCGGTCGTGAGCCGCAGGCCACGCTGACCTTCAAGGGACCGGTTCGCGCCGGGCCGTTCAAGTCACGCGAGGAGCTGGAAACCCCGATTGGCGACGCTGAGACGGTGGTCAACATCCTCAACGCTATCGGATTTGTCGTGATTCTTACGTATCAAAAGCGGCGCGAAAGCTGGCAACTTGGCGAGTGTCGGGTCGAGTTGGATGAGCCCCCGCACGTCGGCCTGTTCGTCGAGATCGAGGGTCCCAACGAAACCGCAATCCGATCTGCTCAAGCCGAGCTGGGTCTGGCGGGCGCCTCCCATGTGAAAGCATCGTACGTGCGGATGCTGCTGGCCTACTGCGACGAGCACGATGTCACGGACCGTGTTCTAGAATGGCCGGATGCATCCGCAACGGCTTGATGACCGTCCGTGCTGATCTGCCGGTATCAATACCGCCCCGGCGTCCATAGATAGAGGAACTGCGGCGTGGTGTGGTCCATCCAGGAAGGTAGATCGATGTTGAGCAGGTTCACGTCACCGTCGGTGGTGACAGGCGGCTGCGCGTAATAGTTGGGGCGGTAGCCCAGCGGGCGCCGGTACGCGACCAGGCGGATGCGTTTGGAACCGGTCCGCTCTTTGAGGATGTCTATCGCTTTGCGTAGACTGGCGATGCGGTCGATCAGGCCGGTCTGAAGCGCTTGAGTCGCGGTAAAGATTCTCCCATCGGCGAGGCGTCGGACGGCGGTCTCATCGAGTTGAGGCCGGCCGGCGACGACCACGTCCACGAAGCGTTCGTACATATCGTTGACGATCTGCTGAAACAGCTCGCGCTCCTCCGGCCTCATGCCGCGCAGGGGTGAGCCGATATCCTTGTAATCTCCGGAGACGATCGCGTCGCTTTTGACGCCGACTAACTTCATTGTGTCGGTCAGATCAAACGTCTGCATCACAACACCGATGCTGCCGGTGACGGTCGATGGTTGTGCCAGAATCTCGTCACATGCGCAGGCAATGTAGTACGCCCCGCTCGTCGCCACGTCCATCATGACGGCGATGACCGGTTTGCCGCTCTTTTTGAAATGCGTGATTTCGTCGTGCATGAGCTCGCTGGCGACGACGGTCCCGCCCGGCGAGTTGACGCGGAGGACGACACCCTTGACACGGCGGTCGCGGCGGGCCTTGTCGAGCTGCTCGAGCAACAGGCTTACCGTGTGCTCACCCTTACCCCAGAGCTGTCGTTTGGGTGCATTGCTCATCGTCCCAGTGACGTCGATAAGCGCGATCTTGTCAATCGCCCAGCGCGAATCCCGTGACAGCACTGTCTCCACCAACGCCCGCCGGGAGCTGACCGGCGTGAGAAGCAGGCTCGATTGTGTGCAACCGGCAATGGCCGCCGCTCCAGCAAGCATCATTGTATACTTGTACTTTACGGTGAGCCGTGTTGAACATGTTGGACGCACCATGGTAACCTCCGTGCCGGTGTGCGTGGGCAATCCGCCGCCGTTCCAGTGGCGACTGGACAGGCTATCGCTCCATACGACAGGCCGCTATCCTAATTGAGTCCAGGGGATTTGGCTATGGGGAGCTACCGTCCGCCGATTCTACGTGCGTCCGCAGACGCGCGACGCCTATGATACTATCCGCCAGTGAGTTCGCCGATCTGGTCCAAGAGGCGCTTGAGGTCATTCCCGAGCCGCTGGCCGCCTATATGCGCGACGTCGCGGTAGATATTCAGCTCATGCCCGATGCGCGTACGTGCAGGGACGTCGGCATCGATGATCCGCGAACACTGCTCGGTCTCTACCGGGGTACGCCGCTGACCCGCCGCAGTGTGGAACAGAGCGGGCGCTTGCCCGATCACATCATCATCTATAAGCGCAACATCGAGCGTCGCTGTCATACGCACGAGCAGATCATCCGACAAATCCGCAAGACCGTGTTCCACGAAGTCGGCCACCACTTCGGATTGTCGGAAGCCGATCTTTGGGATCTGGGCTATCAGTGATGCGATTCAAGTGTTTTGACGTTTCTACGTGCCAGACTGTTTGCGCAGGGTCATGTCGAAATTGCGGACGAGGCTGGTATAGAAACGCCAGATGATCACGATGTACAGACCGGCTGCGATGACGCTTCCAATCACCGCGGCGAAACGCGTCGCAACAGCCCCCGTTACAAACTCACTCCGCGAGGTGAAGAGCTCAACCGGATCGACCAGGAACTTGATCGACGTAAACGGCGCGAAGGGGGCGAGGAACGCGCCGAACTCGGCACCCGAGTTGGTCACGAAAGCGTAAACCAGCATGGATGTAATACCGCAACCCAGGATCATCAAGCCGACACTGTACATGACGGCGGTTACATTCTTCGTGGCGTTCAGCGATACGTACAAACCCAACACGCACGCAGCGGCTGTATAAACCACCAATAGCACGGCGATTTCCACGGAGGTCTCGATCCAAACGGCCGGCGGTGAATCCTCACGAACAATACCGTAAATCCCAAACACCAAAAGGGCGATCACCGGACCAGCAAGAAGCGGCATGGCAAAAGTCACCAACCCGCGGAGCTTTCCCCAAAGGATGTACTTGCTGGTCAGCCGAGTCGTAAGCAGCAGGTCCATGGCCTTGGATTCCTTCTCTTTGGTCATGGAGGTGGCGGCTGTGTTGGTGGCGATAATCAAGGCAAGGGCGAACTGAATGATGACCAGGGCAGCCAGCCAACCCGCAACCTGATCCACCGCTATCCCACCCCGGTGATAATAGAGGAACAAAGACATCGGGCCGGCAAAGCCGCCGGCAATAATCACCAGACGAACCACGCGACCGCCCGACGCACGGGTCTTGGCCTCTCGCCACGCGACCGGGTTGTTCCAGACGTTGCGGGGCGGGCGAGTTAGCTCACCCGACGGGCGACGGCGGAAGCGATCGATCACGGACGTCACAAACGTCGTCTCGCCGGTCCTTGCACCGCGTCGCACGAACAACACGCTCACCGTGGTCAGGAGCAGCGCAAGTACGCTCGTCCACATGATATAGAAGGCCGAAGGGTACGCCAACGCATAGCGGACCAGCGATGCATGATTACCGAGGCGGCCGTACGTCGGCGCGTGGATCTGATTGAGCGCGACCTCCAGGGCCAAGAACGGATGCAGCGCGCTAAGCCAGCTCATCCGCTCCCCGGTGACATTCGCGGGCGACACCTCCACCCATGTCCTGTTCCACTGCCCGAGAAGATATACGCTGAGCAGGTACAGCGCGATCACCATGTAGAACGAGAAGATCGTCCGCCGCGTGCCCACCCCGATCATCGCAATGAAGATCGCGATGGCCCCTGTCAGAATCGCCGTCGAGCCGGATAGCGCGAAACTCTGCACGACCTGCGATGTGGTGACGCCCCCGTATACCATCGTCATCAAGAAGATCGGTACCCCCGCTACCAACAGCATGATCACGAAGTACAGCCGGCTCATCAGTGAACCGAACACAATCTGGGCATTGGTCAGCGGTGTCGATAGCAGAATGTTGAATGTCTGGGCGTCGCGTTCCTGCGTAATCGCCCCGGCTGTAAAGACCGGTGCCAGAAAGCACATCAGCGCAAGTTGGGCCATCGATGCCCAGGCAAACGTTTGGGAAGCGCCCTTGGCCAATTCCGTCAGCGACGCGCTAGGCCCGCTCATCGAGATGAACAGTGAGAACAGCACGACCAGAAGCAGCGCCCAGAGGTAGCCGACCCGAAGATACAAATGGCGCGTTCGACGGGACCCGCCGTAGACGACGCGTACGAGAATCGGGTTCGCCGGCAGCAGATGCCAGAACCAAAGCCAAAGCCGTCTGCCTGCGTTCGACAACTCAGGACCTCTCTCGATCGACACGACCTGCACCACCGGTTTGACTCAACTCGACATCGCCGCGTTCGACGCGATCGGCAAAGGCTACGGTTTCTTCGTACAGGGCGTCGAGGAGCTCGGCTTCAGTTACCGTACGCTTCTGTTCACTCTGTACGCAGATGACCCCGCGACCTTTGCCAGGAGGACCTCCGCCTCCCGTAGCTTCGGGATGATCGCTTCCGGCGTGCGCCGCTTCCGTTTCATGATGAGCCTCTTTGCCCGGTTTCCGGGCAGTAGAGACTCTCACGACGACTGGGGCAACTTCCGGGGGCAGACCAATAGCACCTGGGTTCGTTTTTGGTGGGCAGGTCGCCTGGGAAAGGCCCCCTCGTTTCATCAGTTCCGTCCCGGAACCTCCGTGACCTGGTCTGGATTAACCACGGTAATCTCCGAGTACTGGCGGAAGTCCTTTACGTTAAAGGTGAGGATGTGTGTGATTCCGCACAGCCTCATCGCCGCGACGATACGGGTATCATGTGCCGGGAGGCCGTGGACGTCGTATTGAACGACAAGACGATACCATTCATCGAAAAGCCCCGGCGTATCATCGAGGAAGGTAAAAATCCTCTGAGCCCTTTCGATTTCGTCTTTTGCCTGTGAGCCGGGCATGTCGAGGCCGTTCTTAGAAACCGGGCGAGTTGCGACGACCCAGAACTCATAGATGATCTGCGGCATGATGCAGGGATCGTCACCGCGAGCCAGAACGGTTTCGACTGCTTTGAATGCAGCTTGGCGCTGGTGATGGGCGCGCTGAGCGAGGCGTGTGATGAGGTTCGTATCGACGAGTATCCTCATTCCCCGCGGCCTTCATAGATGCTCTCTCGACTGTCGTCAGCTTCGTAAGGAAGCCGCGGGTGGGTGGCGATCCATGCACGGAGTTCGGCTATCCGTTGCGCGGCAGACATCGACGTTGGAGAGTCCCCGGAGCGCTGCCCTTGTTGGCGGAGCGCATCATCTCGACTTACTCCAACAGGAGTCGCTTGAATCTCCTCGGGAGCGGCCCAGAAGGAGCCAACAATCGTTGGCTTCGCGCGGTTCAACCATTCGATCGCCTTCGCGAGCTGCAGTTCGTGGTCGATGCGGCACTTGTCTTCAGACCGGCGCATTTCTTCATCGATCCGAACCACCGTTATTGAGCCCACGGAAAGGTCGAACTGGAAAGACACTTGACGCTTAGAAGCACGGGAGTGGGCGACAAGCTCTACTCCATCCTCCTCGTCTCCGAATACGGCGCATCGTGCACCGGGCACGGAGGCGAGAGCCATTCCGACGTCTTCGACGAAACGGCGGCAGAGGGCGGCTCCAGAAGAAGAACGCACAGCTTCGGGCAACTTATCGAGATCCTCGCGAATCTGGGTGAGGAACTCAGCATCGTGCGAAGAAAGAAACAAGTTCTTACCGACGGCCCCCAGTTCAGAATCCTGAAGCATGTCGATACTCGACAGCGTTTCAGAAACGTAATCCGCGAAGCTCGAGTCGGAGACCATTGCACTCCGAGGCGGATGAGGCCGAACGGTACCAGGACCTTGTGTCGGTGCCGTCCCTGACAACCCGAAAACAGGGTCGAAATCTCCGTCACCGTGCAGTGAAAGACTGTCGGCGGCGTTGCATGCTATGGCCAACAAATCACCCATTTTTTGGCTCCCGATATATCCACTCAGTCTTCGCCTGCTGCGAGATGAGCCTCAGGAAGAACCACTGAAGTGTGTCGTGGACTTTGTCCATACCCGCCTTGGCGTCGAGCGATTCGCCCAACCTCAGCCCGGCGGCCGTGGTCAGGCGATATCCCGGTGTCACCCCATCTGGAAGCTTGGCGGCCGCTTGATCGACCGCGAATCGAACATCGATGTCGTCCGCCTCACTCCAGGCTGCCTCCAGTTTTCGCACCTGCTGAGCTTCGGCCATCGCTGGCAACTGCGATTCTTCGGAGAAATAGGTCTTCAGAAACCCGGCGGGATCGGATGAGGCGACGAAGTTCACGTAAGACATATTCACAACGGCAATCCCGGGATACTCGTCGCCACACGCCTTTCGGAATGCTTCGACCGCCTTCCACAGAGCGTCGCCAAGGGCCGGGTACCGTGGGTACTTTGCCTGCTCTAATGCGGGTTGCTTCACCCACCGCGCCACAATCACTTGAGGTTGCACGCTTACCGACAGCCCGGAAGTGTGCCCTGTGTACACTGCACCGGGTAGATATGCTGGGCCGAACTCGGTTTGCATTCCTCCGGACCCTGGGGCGATCTCAAATTGTGCAGATTCTGTTAGCGCCGGAAACGAGGGCTTGAGCTCCGCATGAATGGAGTTGACGAGCGAGTAGCTCAAAGCCTTCGGACCGTCAAAGCTCGCGCGGACGGCCGCTTCGATGAGCGGCAGGTTGCCAAAATCCAGCCTCAGCTTCGTTGTCATGCAATGCGTTTCCTGAAACCTGTTCGTTGTGCCGCCCCTCCAGTCTATCCTACGCTGCCCGGCGTTGACAAGGTCTATTCGTCCGGGATGGCCCTCTGCGGTGCATTGCCACCCTCCCCCGCCGGGGGCTCAGCCGCCGCAATTATCACACGCCGGTGGGAGAGCGTAACCTCCCCGCGTTGCACGCGGTCGGCGAGCGCTACGGTTTCTTCGTACAGGGCGTCGAGCATTTCGGCTTCGGTCACGGTGCGTTTCTGCTCGCCTTGTACATAGATGATCCCCCGGCCTTTGCCCGCAAACACGGCGACGTCGGCCCCTTCCGCCTCGCCGGGACCGTTGACCACGCAGCCCATCACGGCCACCTTCACGGGCGTTTTAATGCTCGAAAGCTTTTGACGCACGTCGTCGACCAACTTAATCAGGTCGATCTCGATCCGGCCGCACGTCGGACACGCGATCAGCTCCGGCGTGGTACGGTCTTGCAAGCCCAGCGAGCAGAGCAGCTCCCTCGCATCCTCGACTTCGTGGATGGGATCGGCTGCGTATGAGATGCGGATCGTATCGCCGATGCCCATCGCGAGCAGTGAGCCAATAGCCGCCACGGAGCGGATCCGCCCTGTCTCCGGCGGGCCGGCGTGGCTGACGCCCAGATGCAGCGGTAGGTCAAACCACTCGCTGACGGCGTGGTAGGCATCGATGACCATCCCCGCGTTGGTGCTCTTAGCGCTCAACACTACGTCGTGGAAGTTGTTCTCGTTGAAGATGTGCATGTAGCCCTCGAGCGTTTCAACCATCAGGCGGATCATCTCGGATCGATAGTCGGCGGCGAGACGCTGCCGCTGCGTTGCGCGTAGCTTTCGATTCCGCCGCTCGACGACGCTGCCTTCGTTGACGCCGACGCGGATTGGAATGCCGCGCTCGCGACAGGCTGCGATGACGCGATTGACCTTCTTCCGATCCTTGATGTTACCGGGATTGAGGCGGATCTTGTGCGCGCCCGCCTCGACGGCCTCGAGCGCCCGCTCATAGTGGAAGTGAACGTCGGCCACGATCGGAACCGGCGATTGATTCAAGACGGCGGGCAACGCCTCGGTATCCCGTTTGTCCGGAACGGCGACACGGACAATGTCGCAGCCGGCCTCGGCGAGACGCCGGATTTGCCGCACGGTGGCGTCAACGTCGTGCGTGTGGGTGCTGGTCATCGACTGGATCACGACCGGGGCTTCACCGCCGATGGCGACGCCGCCGACGAGCACCTGCCGGGTTTTTCGACGCGGAATCATCAGTAATTGCCAATGTGGTTTCGCTGGTCCCGGAGTCCTCGCTGAGACGAGAATCCTCTCTCGACCCATTCGTGCGAGAAAGGATTCTCGCACGAGCGTAACTCACCCGCCGAGCCTGATAACGCCGACATTGTAGAAACCACCGGTGATGCCCGTCAAACTGACCGATTCTGGCTTGACGGCTTGTCCGACCGGTGTTCTGCTACTGTCAACGTAGTTGTCTACATTCGGCGTAACGTGTCGGATCGACGCCGGCAATACGATAGAACGACACGGCAGTGGGTTTCGACGAACGTCTCAACGGGAAAACGCTTTCGCAACGGAGGTCTTTCGATGCAAATTCGCAATCATGCAATGGCTTTGGTGAGCGGCTTGTTGTGCGTCTCGGTGCTCACCGGTTGTGCGACCGAGCGGGCCCATGTCAGTTTCAGCTATATGGTCGACGCGGAACGAGGTCTGCCGCCGGGCATGAAGACGATCGCAATCACGCCGGCGAACGTGGGTCCCACCACCGAACCGAAATGGTCAGACATGTGCGTGACAATCATGCAGACGTTGGTGAATGAGTCGCGGCGCTTGGGGACCGACGTCACCGTCTCAGATCGTCGTGACACACAGGTGACGTTTGACGAGGCCGATCTCGCCGCAGCCGGTATGTCCACCGCGTCGGGCGGCAGCGGCGGCAAGCTGCTGGCAGCGGACGGCGTGATCCTCAGCAACATCAACGTCAAGGTCGAGAAGCACATCGGCAAACAGCGGACGCTCGCCGGTCTGAGCCTGTCCGGCTGGGGCGGTCACGGTTGGGGTGGCGGAGGCACCGACGTACGGACCGAAGAGGTCGACACGGTGTCACGCACCATGACCGTTCAGTCCGAGTTCAAGCTGATTGATACCGCCGACAATCGTGTGTGGGAACACTACAGCCCGAACACCTACACCGGTACGGACAAGACCAAGGCGAGCCCAATCTTCGGCTCAAGCCGGACCGAAGCGGAACTGACACCGCAGGACACGATCATCGCCACGCTTATCGAACGGGCTGCCCGTGAATTCATCAGCCGCCTGATGCCCTGCCGGATTGACGTGGACGCGGTTGTCGTGTCCAGCAATAACAAGCACTGCGTGCAGGGCGTGAAGATGCTTCGCGGCGAAATGTACGACGAAGCGGTCTCGATGTTCAAAACCGCTTGGGTGGCTAACAGCGACGATCACCGGGCCGCATACGGCGCGGGTGTCGCCTGCGAGGCGTCGGGCCGTTACGACGAAGCCCTGCGTTTCTACAAAAGGGCCTGCGCGGGTGCGGACAGCGCGAGATATCGCGAGGCGCGTGATCGTATGAAAGCCTATGGACACCGGGCCCGGCCGTGACCCCGTGGCCTGTCGGACCGGCTAGTGCCCTGTGACACGCCAATTGACGGATGTGGTTGGGTCGTGTGGTATGGATCCGCTTTGACGGACCCGTGCGGTACACTCTCAAAACGCGGGCAAAAAAGCCGTTACCCATGACGCCGAACCCTCAATTGGCGAGTAATGGAGCACTAGCGCGGAATTATCGGCTCGCCGTATACCGCTGGGCAAGGAACCGTTAACCTTGTCGATGTTGTCGTGTCCTACGGGTTGTGGGGCTTGAGCTTCGCAAGTTCGAGTCCGGGGGAACCCGGCGCAGGCCGGGCACTAACTGGATCAGGAGATGCTTTGATGATCAACAGAAATCGTGCACTGGTTGTGCTGGCCGCGGTTTTTGGACTGGGTGCAGCGGTACCGGGGTGGGCGCAAGATGCGACGACGGACGCCCAGAACAAGCTACTCGCGCGGCGGGCGGCTGAGGCGGATTGCTATCGAAAGTTGGCCGAGACGGTCTACGGCGTCCGAATCACATCCGATACGTACGTACGCGATTTCGTGATGGAAAGCGACGAGATTCGTGCCAGCCTGGATACGTTCGTGAGGGGCATCCGGTTGGGTCAGCCGCGGTACTATGACGACGGCGTGTGCGAGGTCGACGCGGAGGTCACCGTCGCCAAGTTGGTTACTACGATCAAGGAACTCCATCGCACACACTACCACGGCAACAAGATCACGACGACCGACATCGAGAACATCAAGCAAACCGTCAAAACGGATGTGTTCCGCGTGACAGGTTCCGGGGTTCCGCGGCCCGAGCTGCCACCCGATCTGCCCGAAGGCACATTGGACGTCATCACGCCGCTACCGCTTGGTTACATGCCGAGGATATCGGTGCCCCCGATATGGAAGGCGGTGGGACCTCAAAGCAGATTGATAGCGGAGCGGGCGGCTGAGCTTGACGCCATGCGCAAGCTGCTCGAGCACATCAAGGGTGTGCGGCTAACATCGGATACACTGGTGAGGGATTTCATCACCGAGTCGGATGAAATCAGCGCCCAGGCCAACGGCATCGTGATTGGGGCGACCGTCAGAAAGAGGTATCTGCACCATGACGAACTAATCGCCGAGGTTACAATGGAGGTGCCCGTCGAGAAAGTGATCACCAAGATCACAGAGCTGCACCGCACGCATTACCACGGCAACAAGGTGACCCGGACCGACATCACCAACATCAAGAAAACGATCAAGCGCGAGATGATTCAGGCCACTGGATCGGGCGTTCCGGGGCGATTCCTCGGCAATGCGAGAAGCGCGGGCGTCGAGACACCCGCCTGGTTCGGCAAGCGGATCAGGGCGACCGGTCAGGGCACCGATGCCGAAATCCACACCGCTCAGGGTAAACTTCGGGCGGCCCGGGCGGCTGAGCTGGACGCCATGCGCAAGCTGGCTGAGCAGGTCTACGGCCTGACGATCAGCTCGAACACGACAGTCCGCGACTTCGTGACCGAGCACGACGAAATCAGCACCCAGGTCGAGGCCGTTTTGGCCAACGCCGTCGGTCAGGAGCCGGTTTTTGAGGATGAAGTGGCCACCGTAACGGTGTCGTTACCGGCGGCCGAGGTCTGGTCCGTCATCCACCAGCACACATTGATCATCAAGCGGCGCGGGTAATGCGATTGGATATTCTACGGATTTGTCGCCTTTGACAATTCAAAAGGATGCAAACAATGCGACGATGTTTTCGGTCTAGCGTAGCGGTGATGACGGCGGCTTGTCTTTTCGGCGCGTCTGTCGGATGTGCGAGGTCTTCTCACACATCCGTTCGGACCTATGAATACAGCGACCAACCTCAGCGGGAGCGCGCCGCGGACGACGAGTTGGGTTCCGAGTATCAGATGCAGTCGCCCGGTGAGATGGTGTCACCGGGTGAAATGGTGTCGCCGGGCGAGGTCGTCGAGGATTGAGACTGATCACATGGTACGGTGAGTTGATGCTCATCGCCCCTTGAATAGTCGTTCAGGTACGGCGGCCGGAGGAGCAGCGGGGCTGCTCTGGCGTGCGCCGGCCCGAGCGTGGGTGTATCAGCGTCGCTGGCCTCAACGGGCTTGTGGCGTTACGTCCCCTCTTTTTCGGCAGTTTCCTCATTGCCCTTGCCATCAGTGCGTTTGTGCAACTCGAACCACTCCCGGATGTGTAGAATCTTGGCGATATAGTGGGATGGCCGGGCGTGGACACCGTGGGCTTCGTCCGGTACGCGCACGAGCTTTGCCTCTTTCTTCTGGATTCTCAAGGCCTGATAGTACTGTTCAGTCTCCGAGATCGGTGTACGCCAGTCGGCCTCGCCGGTAATCAGCAGTGTCGGAGTAGTGACATTTCCCACGAGCGAGATGGGCGATCGGGCCATGTGGTTCTCCATCTCTTCCCAGGGGAAACCGCGGAACCATCGCTTGGCCACGTAGCCGGTAATGTCGCATGTGAGCACGAAACTGTACCAGTTGATGACCGGATACTGCGAGACCGCGGCGGCGAACCGATCGGTCTGGCCGATGATCCAGCAGGTCAAAACACCGCCGCCGCTTCCGCCGGTGACAAACAGATTGCGCTCGTCTATGTACCCGCGCTTGACGACGTCGCCCACACCGGACATCAGATCGTGGTAGTCGTCACCGGGGTATTTGTACTGTATGATGTTGCCGAACTCTTCGCCGTAGCCTGTGCTGCCGCGCGGGTTGCAGTAGAACACCACGTAGTCTTCGGCCGCAAGGACCTGGAACTCGAAGGAGAAACGGACGCTGTACATAGCGTGAGGACCGCCGTGAATGTAGAGGATCAGCGGATACTTACGCGACGGATCGAATGCAGGCGGCTTGAGGATCCAGCCCTGCACCTTCCGGCCGTCGAGAGAGGACTCATACCAGATCTCCTCGAGAGACCCAATCTCACGGTGATCCAGGAGATCATCGTTGACGTTGGTCAGACGTAATGGATTGCCGCTGGATGTTGTGAAGGTCACTACATCGCCGGGTAATGTCGGGTTCGTGAGTACCCCCGCCAACCGGCCGTTGGGCGCCGCGGTGATTCCACGGATCTGATGCACACCCTCGGTAACCTCGGCCATCTGGCCGTCCAATCCCACCCGGTGAACGTTCTGCAATCCGCGGTCTCGAATCGTGACATAGACATGCGCGCCGCCGGGACACCAGACGACGTCTGAAACGTCACGGTCCAATTCGGGCGTCAGGCATTTGACTTCCGTTCCGTCGGCTCGCATGACGTATAGTCGTGTAATCGTGTAGGCAAACTCCTTCTCGTCGAAGCCGGTATAGGCAATCCATGATCCCCTGGGCGACACGATTGGGTCCCGGTCCGGACCTCTTCGATCCGTCAAGGCTTCGATTGTGCCGTCCATGGTCACCGAGTAGATCTCGGAGTCCTGGACCACCCACTCGGCCTCGGGCTTCCGCGTTGCACTGAAATACACTTTTGAGCCGTCGGCGGACCACGATGGAGCGCCATGATCGTAATCCCCGTCCGTAAGCTGCCGCGGGGTTCCGCCGAGGGCGGGCACCACGAAGATGTGCCGGTACTCGTCGGGCAGATAGCCCCGGGCATTGGACCTGTAATTGACCTTCTCGATGACGACCGGCGGATCTGCCCATTGCGCACCCTTGGGCTTCTTCGGCATTTTGACACCCTCGGGAGGCTCGGCTTCGACAGGTATCGTAAATGCAATTTGCGTGTCGTCAGGCGACCACGCAATCGCTGACGCCGATTTCGGCGTGTTGGTGACTTGGACAAGTTGTCCGTCGTCGACGAAGTGGACGAATATCTTCGAGCCCTCCTCCCTGTCGGAGACGAACGCGATCCGCGTTCCGTCATGAGACCATCGCGGCGATCGGTCTGAGAACTTACCCGTAGTGATCGGCCGATGTCGGGTGCCGTCCGTGTTGACCATCCAAAGGCTGCTGTACCTGCTGTCCTTCATGATATCCGTGTAGCGTCGCACATACACGACTCGCTCACCGTCAGGAGAAATCTGAGGGTCGGATACCTCTTCGAAGTCAAACCAGTGCTTGACCTCAAGCCGATTGTCCCTCGCTGCTGCCGGTACGACACAGGCACACAACAATAGGAGCGACAGAACGATCTGGACAGTTCGAAGTTTGGCAATCACGAGCGGCTCCTTTCCAAACGGACAGAAGTAAGCAGGCGTCTACGGCTCCGGCCAACCTGCGGCAGCGGTGTCATTGTCCTGCAGAGGCACTGCGACCGGAGGCCGGTGTTCACTCTACAGCGCAGACGCATCGTAAAGGCGGTACCGACAGGAGGTCAAGGACGGTGCAGACGGCACCGACAACATGGTCTCAGTCTACGGTTCACCGACGAAGAAGTGAGCCATGATCAGAGTGTCGCCGTACGTACCGTCGCCACGTAGCACGTCGCCTTTCAACCTGCCCTCTCCGACAAAACCGAGCGACTCATAAAGCCTGATGGCCCGGCTGTTATCGCCGAAGACCTTAAGGTAGAGCTTACGCAACCCGGCCTGCCTGGCCCACTCGACGAGACAGCCCATCAATCTCCGACCCAGGCCGGCACCCCAGAACTCCTTAAGTACGACCAGCCCGCACTCGGCGTGGTGAACGTAGCGCCTCTGCTCGGGCGAAGCTCCGCCCGCGACCGCGACGATGCGCCCCTCGACCACGGCCGTCATAGAGATCGAGCATGGCTTGGCGTTGTGCTCGCGAATGAACTCTCGCTCCTGGTCGATTGTCTTGTCGAACTCGCCGGGCAGATAGTTCAGAAAATCGCTCTCCAGATGAGTCTTGGGCAGAAACTCACAAAGCTCCTCTGCGTCGTCCTCGGTCATCTCGCGAATCAGACATTCCCGGCCGTCCTTGAGCGTGAACTTCAACGGCAAATGTGGCGCGAGAGACGCATTATTGGCAATGGAGCCTGTCTTCATGAGCCTTAGGCTATCCGAAAAACCCGAACGTCTCAAAAACGCAGATACGCGAATCTCGTGCGACTCAGAGAGCACCTTCGCATATAATGAACGTGTGAGCATGACAGACGAGAACCAGACCCACACGCTGGGCGACATGATGGCTCTGCTGCACGCGGCGGCTGACCGGGAGGCGTCGGATGTACACCTGGTGGTGGGTCATCCGGTGACGTACCGCGTTCACGGTCGGTTGGAGCCGGTCGGCGAGACGATCGCGCCGGGCGAGCTTCGGCACATGATCGACTCGATCATCCCCGAGCGTATCCAGGGGCGTCTCGATGAGGGCAAGAACTTCGACTTCTCCGTCTCGGTGGAGCATAAGGGCGAGCCCTGCCGGTTCAGGGCGAACGTGTATCTCGCGCAGAGTCAGTGGTGCGCTTGTCTGCGGCATGTGCCCAACGAGATTCCGTCCTTCGAGTGGATGGGTTTCCCCAAGGCCCTCGCCCAGCGGCTGATCTCTCACACCAACGGCCTGATCATTATCACAGGCGTGACCGGGTCCGGGAAATCAACAACCCTGGCCGCCCTGATCAATCTGCTCAACGAGGAGGGCGGCTATCGGATTATCACGGTCGAGGAGCCGATCGAATACGTCCACAACCGCGTCAGTTCGACCGTGGTTACCCAGCGCGAGGTCGGGCGGGACGTCGATTCCTTCTACGATGGCCTCAAGTACGGCCTGCGGCAGGACCCGGATGCCTTGCTGATCGGCGAGATTCGCGATCGTGACACGGCACAGATGGCGCTAAGCGCCGCGGAGACCGGGCATCTTATTCTCACGACGTTGCACACCAAGGACGCGAAGGGCGCCGTGACCCGTTTTGTCGATCTGTTCCCACATGAAGCCCAGGACGATGTGCGAACGCAGTTCTCGTTGAGCCTTCGCTCCGTGGTAAGTCAACACCTCCTGCCGCCGGCGAGCGGGTCGGGCAAGCGCGTCCTTGCCATCGAGGTACTGCACGTAAACAACCCGGTGCGCGTCGGCATCAAGTTCGGTAAGATCGATTCCATCGATTCCGCGATCCAGACAGGCAAGCGTGACGGAATGATGACATTAGATGAGGATCTTCAGCGCCTGGTCACTGCCGGTAAGATCAGCCCGGAAACCGCCCGACGCTTCTCCAAAGATCCCGATGGGATCGTCGCCACAAGGTAGGACGGCTTTCGCGGCCACAAAGCTGAAATAGTGTGTGCCGTGACTCCGCGTCCATTTCTACAAGACCTTCCCGGCGGCTTACGATCCCAAGCTACGCGAGAGCAGCGACATTTACTACACCCCCGAGCCCGTGGTCTCCTACATCGTCCGTTCGGTCGACCATATCTTGAAGACACGGTTGGCTGGGTGGCCCCGGGTGGTTGCCCTCCCAGGGCCACCCAGCCCCATCACCTATACACATCCCGTGCCTGTTGTACTCGCGTGGGCAACGGTATATGTTACCGGTCATGAGAGGCAAATTTCCCTTCGTCGGTCGCATTTTCTGGAAGGTCCTGGTTGTGGTGGCCGTTCTGGTCGTGATAGCCTGGGTGGTGGTCACACGGGTGACTGAGTACAAGATCACACCGGCCGATTACGGCGGATCCACAATCAGCGGTATCATCTTCGCCTATCTGGTGCACCTGTGGTTGTTGCCGGAAAAGGATGCACCGTCGGACGAGTAACCAGCGCCTCCCGAAGTCCCTGTCCTGAGCAACTGTTATCCACAGCACGCGTGTACTACCGCCCGCTACGGGCACGTCCCCGGGCCGGTGAACGGATACGGGTAGTTTTTGAACGCATCAAGGATGCACGTGACATCCGTCGAGACGTTGATCTTCCCGTCCGGAACGTTCGGGTCAACATCGCTCCTCGGCTTGATCAGAGCCCCAAACACATTCTTGAACTTGTCAAGACATGCGGTGACATCAACTGTCACATCAACCCCCTCATCCGGCTCACTCCACTTATTGCTCGGGAGGTCATAGGGGCCGCAGAGGTTGCCCCAGGGGCTCGTGTGGATCGTCAGCGGTTCCGAGTAGTTCACTTCACCGCTGGGATCGCAATCACAGTGGATCGCTTGAACATCGTACGTCCCGCCGGGCACGATCTCACAGTCGGTTACATGGAGCAATCCCACTGAGCCGAAGTCGTAACAGTGTCGAGTTGCCTGCAGGTTTGCGTACTGCATGGTGAGCGCCGGACCGCCGATCCACGCGACACCGCACCCTTCCGCCGGCGGCGAGCTCTGCCCGCTATTCTCGCATATCTCCGTCACCGGACCTACCCACACGTGCGTGCCCTGGTAGGATGTGAAGTCGTAATGCGGTGGATCGGCCGGCAGAGTTGTCAGGGTCACGCGCAGGCCGATCTGCTGTCCTGCGTTACCCGGCACGAACGAGATGTAGCGGTTCTTGGCTACGACATACTCGGGCAACTGGGGAGGATCGCAGCTTATGGAGCATTCGCACTCGTCGGGTACGCCGTTGCCGTTGTTATCCTCGCTGGTTCCGTTGATGATGTCGCATTCGTCAAGCGTCTTGTTGCTGTTGCAGTCCGGGGTCCCGGAGACCAGGCGTACGTTGTCTACCTGCCATCCGAGTGTCCCACATGCGCCTCCATCGCTATAGAATCCGAAGGCTATCGTAGCAAACGAGCCGCTCAAAGGTGCGAGTGAACGCAGATCAACAATCTGTTCCTCCCACGCGCCGTAGTACCCGCTGTCCTGCCAGACCAACGTGCCGTTGATCCACACCGCGCCAAAATCACACCACGACTCGCTGTCAATGCGTGAGCAGAACCGCAGCTCAGAGAGGCCGAATCCGAGTGTGATCAGCGGGGCGACCAGCTCGTCCCATGCATTGTCGCCGTAGCTGCAAGTACCCGCGTCTCCCGCATAAGCCCAGAGACTGCCGCCGCAATCGGGATGGCTGGCGCCGCACTGATCGGTGACCTGGAAGTTGCCGGTGGTCGTCCAGCCGCTCGGCAGGCCGCCCTCGAAGTCTTCGTATAGCAGAACGCTGCCACCGTTGACAAGGTCGCACTCATCCGGCACACCGTTGGAGTTGCAGTCGTCGCTCGTGCCGCCACTTAGGTCACAATCATCAGGGATTGTGTTGTTGTTGCAGTCTGGATCGCACTCATCGAGAATACCGTTACTGTTGCAGTCCGGGTCACAGTCTTCGGTACACAGCCCTCCGGAGCCTATCGGCAAGTAGCATTCGTCGGGGCTGCCATCCCCGTTGCAGTCGGGCTTGTCGCAGGAATCCGGGATTCCGTTGCAGTTGCAGTCGGGATCACAATCCTCGGTGCACAACCCGCCGCAGGCCACGGGAATCTCGGACTCATCAGGAATACCATTCCTGTTGCAGTCCATTGGGTGCGTACACAAAGAGCCGTCACCAACAAGCACCATGCCGTACCACCATTCAGGAGCATACGGACGGTCCTTTACCTGGTTGAACCAGTGCTTGAACCCGTCACCCATGCAGTCGCCAACCGCGATCCGTTCGTACATGAAATAATCATCAAACATACCGCCGGTCTTGGTACTGCCCCAGGCTAGAAGAGTGTTTCCCTCGGAGTTGAAGACGACCATCCCCCCAAGGTAGTCCGACCATACGTAGTCGCACCCGGAACAAACGAACAGAGAAAAGAACACAGCCGCTGGATCGGAGAGAGGGTATTGGGAGGCTTGGATCCAATCAAACGAGGTCTTATCGTCTCGGTAGAATCCGTGCCCACCGGGCGACCCGTGTGATCGAATAAGATCAAGGTGGTAGTCTCCCGTAAGCCGCTGGCTGATATAATCGCTGCCCGTTGTGGCTTCCGGATCGGTCACGGTCACGACGTTGCCGGGCCCGAAAACCGATTCCAGGCATGCCGTATCCGCGCCTCCCCCTCCTTCCCAATCATCGTCAATGTACGCGAGGCCGACGTGTAAATGGTTGAGCACGTCCCAGCGCAGAGCATGATTGCGGGCAAAGTAATTATTCAGCAAATCGACCTCGGAACCCAAGGACGGGAGGTTCCCCGTATTCATGCGTGAAACCCAGATCTCCAGGTCCTTATCACCTGACCACGTATCGAGTTTGCCGTTGTCCGGATAGACCGGGGGATCAGCGAGCGCGTCCTCCCACACTCCGTTGAGGTCCATAAAGTACAAGTCGCATGGGAAATCCGTGTATGCCGGACCGCCACCCCAGTCTTCATTCATTTCGTATATGATATAGGGAAGCTCACCTATCAGAACCGCTCCCGCCAGAGACTCCGGCTCGTTATAGAGTGTCACCAGTGTATTGCGAAGATACTCCGCGCTACCGGAAACCGTGATCAAGATGCTCGAAAAGCCCATCTCCGAAAGGTCGGTCGAATAGGTGGATACTGAGACTGAAATGGCATCATAGATGCCTGTCTCGACAATGAGGGCGATACGTCCGCGATCCTTCGCAGCGACATGTCTTATCGTGCGTGCAGAAGTCTTCCTCCTGATCTCGGCGCTGCCTCTGGCCGGACCTGGGGATTCGGCCGCGTGCGGGCGCCAGGCGTTTACTGGATCCATCCACCGTGACGGCATAGGCGTAGACGCTCGTGCGCCATCGACTCGGAACGTCAACACCACCAAAGCGCAGACCAAGCACACCACAATGCTTCGATAACGAACCAACCACGGGCAATCGCAATTCCTGTGCATCCTTCTGTCTCCCTGCGCTTAACTTAGCTGCCACTTGCCGGTCAGTATGTCCCCAACGACTTGCAGGTCTTTAGACGCTCGCTACACCCGCTCGCTGGCGCAGACGCCGCTTGCCGAATAGCGACTGACACACTCCTCGCCTGACCGACGTAGCATGGTAGCCCACCAGCGGCAAACAAAACGCCTCTCGGTCAACAACAGTCAGTCTACATCATTTCGATCACTGTTTCAAGACGCGTCCAGCAAATCAGGGTACAGGGCGTGCGCGAGGACGGGCTCAGAGAGACAAGTCAGCCCGATCGATCGAGTGCGATCCCATCTGCGCCGGCAGTCCGGGAAGCGCTTGTGGGGTCGTTCATTCTCCAGGTTTGCGACGCTGCGATAATCGGGTTATCATCGCTGCCGTAATTGTTCATCGAGCCTGTTGCTCTTGGACCTGATCTCCGTTGAACACAACCAGGTAGGCGCAGAGAACCCCGTGGCCAGATCGAATGTAGTTCAACAGCCGCCAAGGAGACGACCCAAGGCACTAACCGTTCGACCTTTGCGAGTCACCGATTGGCCCAACATCGAGGAACTATTTGGCCAAAAAGGTGCGTGCGGTGGTTGTTGGTGCATGTGGTGGCGTCTGCCGCGGGGCGGCAAACTGTGGGAGGAGTCTAAGGGAGCCAAGAACAAACGCGCGTTCAAAAAGCTGATTGCGACCGGCAAGGTCCATGGTTGCCTGGCTTTTGCGGGAGCGGAACCTGTTGGCTGGTGTTGTGTTGGCCCGCGCGGCGATTTCCCGCGCTTGGAGCGCACCAAGGCGCTGCAGACCGATTGGGGGGAGCGGACCTGGTCGGTGACGTGTTTCTACATCCGAACCGGTTGGCGTCACCGTGGTGTCGCAACCGCGCTATTGAAGGAAGCGGTGAATGTGGCCCGCGATCACGGGGCGAAGGAGCTGGAGGCGTATCCCGTTCAACCCAAGAGGGACGGCACTGACATGCCGGCGGCGTTTGCGTGGACCGGCGTCCCGCATCTCTTCGAGAAGCAGAGATTTCGCAATGTCACTCCGCCGGGCAATCCGCGTGACATCTATCGCAAGATGTTCCGAGCACGCCGCAGCGTTTAGCAACCTGTTACAAAGTGTCTTTCTCGTGTGGCACCGGCTTCCAGCCGGTGAAAACTCAGGCTAAGGTCTGCGGCTCACTTAGTGCTCTTTACCCTGGTACTCGCTATTCTCGGTCTTGACGCGAATTTTGTCACCGTTCTTGATGAACAGGGGAACTTGGATCGTAATGCCGCTGCTGAGCTTGGCCTCCTTCTGGACGTTCGTGCTCCCACCCGCGTGTTCAACCGGAGCGGTGTGGACGACCTCCAAAACCACGACCGGCGCCAGTTGCAGCGCGATCGGCTGCCCCTCGATCACCTGGATCCGATACGTTTCCTCGTCGACCATAAAGTGAACGGCATCGCCGAGCACGTCCTCTACGAGCGGATACTGCTCGTAGGTCTCGTTATCCATGAAGACGCGCTCGTTCCCGGAGGCATAAAGATACTGCATGTGCCTTACCTCCGTGGGCACCTCTTCGATCTTGCCCAGCTCGTCCAGCGTGCGTTCACCGGTATGCCCGGTTGTTACTGACCGCAACTTGACGTGCACCGTCGCCTTCTGTTTGCCGGTCTTAGCCATGCTGAAATCGAGTACGGTAAAGAGTTGTCCCTCGTGCCGGATGACCATGCCCTTGTGAAGATCGTGCGTCACTGACATCGCTCATCTCCGAACCGGCCAAGCCACTCACGCCCGGACAGTGTCCGTGCCGGCGGCGTTTTCGTCAAGCCTGGCCTGGCGGTGGTGCGGAGACAGGCATCGACACACAACGGTGGCCATGGAGGCGATGAAGACAGCGGCAAGCGACGTGTCGGTTACGGTCCAAATGAACTGGAGCCGAGAATTCGTAGGTGTCACAAAACCTATGAGCAGGGCATCGAGCACATAGACCACGGCCAGAATCACGCATGTCCTCCGGTTCAAACCAAGGAAAGGGCAACCGAGCAGCGCCAGTCCGGGCCATATCGAGCCAAGCCACGTCAGACCGGCAGTGGACCACTGTGCCGCCGGTTTCGTCTCCCAGAAACGCAGAGCCTTCCACACGACTGATCCGCCGAAAGGGGCGCGTTGGGAGGCGGCTGCGCTCATGCGATCGAACGTCGCCATCGACTCCGCGGGAGTCAGGTGAGGCAGGCCGTAATATGCAAACCACGTGGTATCCCAATCCGCGTCGCGGGGCGCATTGGGGTGGATCAGCGGACCTGTCCGCCGATGCTGGGGAACGGGGGAAAGCGCTTGGCCGTACGGTCGCCGCAGCAGGTGGCAAAGTGTCAAACGCAGTCCGGATCTGAAGTATGCACCAAGGTGATTGGTCAGGACGTTCCAGCCCACACGCCCCATCAAGTCATCGTAATCCCATTCGTTCATCCCCAGATCGTGCACGGCGCGATACCGCGCCACCCAAATGTCCAGATGGCTGGCGACGCAGGCGTCTTCAGGATTGCGTTCGGGCAACAGTGCAAGGACTTGGGCAGCTTCCGGTAAGTCGGGTAGCTCCACGCCAAGAAAGTGCCGCGCCTGTAGCAGCATCGTTGCACCGACCGTCCCGTTGGAAGTCCTAAACCGGCCAGCGTACGCCAGATTCATGCTGCATTCGATAATCACGCAGCTCAGGATCGGCACGACAAAACACGCACAAGATGCCATCGCGCGACGCCTGTCGTGTCTCATCACTATCACGATGGCCACGGCGCCAACCGCGATGGCGGGCAAAGCTGTACTCCGCGTCAGCCATGCCAACCCCAGCAGAACGCTGGCACCGACCATCCAACGCCGCGAACCCAATCGGGACAAACCCGCCACGAACAAAAGCAGACCGAATGAGAACAGGCACGTGAACAACGCCTCGGACATCATCCGGTCACCCCATACCACCGACTGAAGGCGCGCAATTGTTAGGACAGCAGCAAGCCATCCTGCCCACCGACCCAGCAGATGCCGCCCCAGACCGTAAGCCGCCAGCGGCAGCAGACCCAGAAGGACATGGTTGCCGGTGACCGCCGCCCACCCCATGTTGCCAAACGCAAGCGACACACCCGCCAGGTAGAATGTGTAGCCCGGCTTACGCATCTCGAAGTGAGGAGTCTTATCGGGATCGAGGAGGGCCTCGGCTGAGGCAACGTATTGCGCGGAGTCACCGCACAGCCGGGCTTGACCCTGCTTATACGAGAAGTCGGTGGCCTGAGCGACAAAGCTGATCGCCGCAATGAGAAAGACGTCGATCGCCGTGTGAACAAGCGCCGCACGTCCGGTTGTTCCGTTGCCTGCCATGTGCATATGTCACATCGGTGTCATTTTGTATGAGGACGTCACTCGTTCACCGCCGTCGGTTCGTTCATAGATTCTCATCGTATAGCGACGCTCATGAATTCGCCTTCGCTCCCATGGCTTGCGCCCTTCATACCAACCCGCGGGGAAGAGTTCCGTGTGTGGGGCCTCGGCGATCAGCGCGTAGCCATCGGGTGGTACGAAGCGATCGTAGCGGTCACGGACGTATCCAACGTACTTCAGGTTCACGCAAATGAAGCGCGGACGCTGCCCATGTGCGACACGATGCGACGCTAGATGAACATACGTGTCTGATCCCTCAGGACGAGTGTCCGCCACCATCATGAGTTCCGGGTCGAATCGCTCGATGGTCGCCGTCGGATCCGCGTTCAACATCCCCCAAAGCGCGCTCGGAGGATAGAGTATCTCGCGCCCCAGGCCCGCCATTGTCTTCTGTAGAAACTCGGCCGGGTATACAACTCGGACGTATGTTGATGCGAACTGGCCAAATGAGATCATTGACGCAGCCATTAGCGCGCCAACACACCAACGTCTAATCCGCGGCGGTTCGATGTGTGCCAGGACGATCACCGCCCCGCCCACTACAAACGGCAGGAAAACCATCAAGATGCGCCCGTAGAACACCATCTTCCCCACAAACACTCCCATGGATGCGTGGAAGAGATAGCACCCAATCGCAGCAAGCATCGCCACACGTGGTGCCGGCGAGAGTCGCACATTTCTCCGCCATAGGATGCGTAGGATAAAGACACCAAATAGACCGAATAGTAGTATGCCGACGATGCCTTCCACGTCGCGAAGATAGTGCCATACGAACACGTATCCCTCGCGCGGGTCCCCCATATTGATGGCCCCGCTGAGCAGTTGAAGCTCCTCGAGGTAGGATCGCCCCACCAGACCTGAGAGGGCCTCGAAAATCGCAATGGTAGTCGTGCATCCCAGCCCGAACGTCATCAACTTGGCAATGCGGTGATCCGAGATCACGAAGACAACCGCTGCGTTGATCATCACGAAAGCGTAATGCCCTGGGTAGCAGGCACATGCCAATCCCGTGAGCAGCCCCGCCAGGGCCACTCGACAAAGTGAATCCGCCCCTCCTCGCGCCGAAACCAACCACAGGGCCAGCAACCCTAACAGCAGTGACTCCGGATACGGCACCATATGGCGTATCCAGACGTTGGCATTGCAGAGCAGCGAATACACAGCAGCCATCAGCAGTGCAAACCACGGCGATCCGGTCCAGATACGCCCCAGCATGAACACACAACATGTGATCCCCAGCGACACAATTACGTTGAACGCTGAGGCCACATCGTAATACTGTGGTGTGTCAGCCTCGATGCCCATCAGTACCCCGGTTGCACGCTGGGCCGCAACGGGCAGCGTGCTTACAAGCACGAACCCAGGCCGGCCTGGGGGGACACTTCGCCTGGCCTCAAACAGGTGGACAATCGCATCCCGGTAAGCACCGTTGGCAACTGCATCAACAAGATCCGAGGCGGAGAGAAAGCGATCTTCATCACCCCAGTTGAAGTGCCCTTCATCAATGAGCGTCAGGCGGTACGAACCCACGGACACGAGGAGCACAGCGAGCCAGGCGCGCGGATTGGACATCCATCGACGTGGACATCGCACACTGGATTCGCACCGGGTACCCACGCTGGAATATCGGACGCCGCAGGATCGTTGTTTAGCCCGGCTTGGGACCGCACCAAGCCCGGCAAACGCCGATCAGACCGGTGCCCCGACCATGATCAGGGACTGCCCGAACGGGGGTGGGATGACGCGCTCCAGGGCGTCGAGAAACGGAACGATGCGGTTGAACCGCCGCGCTACCGACAGTTCGATGCGCTTCCGTCTCATGATCCTTCCTTCCCAGAGCCAGGCGAAGTAGCCCAGCGCGTTCATGTACTGGCTGTCTGTTGCGCGCAAGCCGGCGCCGGCAAACGCCCGACGCAGACTGCGACGGTTGTATCGGCGGTAATGTCCGAACGAACGGTCCATTTCCCCGTACGCGCTCATGTGTGCGGGCACAAGGATCACAACCCGCCCTTGAGCACGGCAAAGACGTCTCATCCGGCGCAATGCATCGACGTCCGCTTCGATGTGCTCGAGCACGTTCAGGCAGATCACAGTGTCGAAGCTTGCGGGTACAACGTCGGCATTGGGGCACTGCTGAAGCCGGTATGGCACAAAAGAAACGTTCAAATGGTCGGAAAACCGCCGGCAAACCCCATAAAATGATCCCTCGTGCGGATCTATCCCCACAACACGGGGCTGGTTGAGCAGGAACTGGGTGACATTTCCAGTCCCGCACCCCACCTCGCACACGGTGCCACGGATGTAAGGGCGGATCTTGCTGAAGATCCAATGGTTGTAATTGTACAACTCATGGAGAACCTCCAGAGAGGCGTGGACCTCAATCGCAGCAGAGGAGTCGGGAAGGACACGATCTGTCAGCGCAATCGATGCACTCATCAAACATTACTCGGCGCAAAAGGCGCGTCACTTGGTGTCCGGACCCGGTACCCAGTCTTGATCGCCGATTCGGAGCATCTCCACGAACGTCGTTGCCTCTCTGTTCTGTGGACCGGAACGAAAATGCTGAGTTTGCGTACCATCCACCCGCCTCTCGATTGCGCGTAGAACGTCCATGCGGCTCCTTATCGGCCGGTGCATGGTTATCGGCTCCAGCGAGGACCGTCTTGAGACGGCAGCCCTACGTATGATCAGCGAGGAATCAGGAGAGCCTACGTGTGTTACGCACCGCCTTACGAAAAGGAAGTCAAAAGTTGAAACGAGGCGCGGGCGGAAACCATCCGCAGGTCTTAGGGCATTTTCGTCAGCACAACACTCGTGGAGTGGGCTAGTAGTTGTGGATCAGTACCGCGACAGTTATGGAGCGGTCCAGCACCTCGACGCGGCCGCTACCCGTCATTGCTGCACCACCAGTTCTTGGACCGCTTGTTGACACTCGCGGTACTGATCGGGCGCTGGTCGATTTCTGTGCAGCGTCGCCTCTGGTGAGCGACGACGATGTTCGTCACAGCACCGCCCACACAGAACGGCGCAGGGTGCCAGGTCCAAAACAACGGCGCGGGTATGCTCATACGGGGCGCGGTTGGGATGGGCCGCATGGCGTGGTCCGCACATCAGACCCTACCTGCTTCGTCATGTGGCATGTTCCGGGTTGCAGGACGCGACGGCACCCGGTTGCTCCGCGCGAACTTGAAGTCCGTGGCTCGATACACAGAGTTGAAAAATAGACTAACTTGGCTGAGGCAGCGCTCCGCCGCCCAGATCGGTCTGCGGTTCGGGG
>Ga0307432_1000338_pt1 | contig 38207 bp, 34 predicted proteins | sample SalMarWE160150MG_FD_202158 | JGI IMG/M metagenome (GOLD analysis project Ga0307432, IMG submission 202158) | Salt marsh sediment microbial communities from the Plum Island Ecosystem LTER, Massachusetts, United States - WE1603-150 | ecosystem: Environmental > Aquatic > Marine > Intertidal zone >...
GCCTGGTCCGCCTTCGCTCGTGTCCGCCTTCAGGAGAATCCGTGCGTGAGTCAGCTTCCGAGCCGAACCCTTCCCTGACGAAATCAACGCCCGCAACGGCCGACGCTCCTCGTCGGTCAACGTTACCGCATATCTCTTGTTCATCTCAGGTCTCCTTACCTGGAGGTCAGCTACCCTCGTCGGCAAGAAGACCACGTTCAATCCATCATTTCAGGTGTCAAGGAGTACTAGGGTGTGTTACTTCGGCTGTGTTGTGCTGCATGAACTGGCCGCGCTCTTGCAGCCAGGCGCTATGGAATCGCGACGCGGGATATTACGCTGCTGCCGATTGGCCGTGGGCACAGTGCAGACATGACCCGAACATGGGACTATTCTCGCACGGAGGACAGCCATCTTTGACGAAGGGACGAGGCATTAGACATGAATGATCAACGGGGCGTATCGTTTCTTGAGAGTGTCAACCTGATGTTTGACCGGGCGGCGTCGCTGGTGCCCATGCCACCCGGACTAGACGAATACATCAAGCGGTGCAACGCGGTCTACCAGATCCGTTTCCCCGTGAAGTTCCGGGATGGGATCAAGGTGTTCAGAGGCTGGCGCGCTGTCCACAGCGGGCATCGCCTCCCGACCAAAGGAGGGATCCGTTACGCGCCTATCGTTCATCAGGACGAAGTCGAGGCTCTTGCGGCGTTGATGACCTACAAATGCGCTCTGGTCAATGTTCCTTTTGGGGGATCCAAAGGAGGATTGCGCTTCAACCCCAGAGCTCACGATTCGGAAGACCTCGAGCGAATCACGCGCCGGTTCGCCCGCGAACTGATTGCTCGCGGCTTCATCAGCCCCAGCAGGAACGTCCCAGCGCCTGACATGGGAACGGGAGCGCGGGAGATGGCGTGGATTGCGGACACCTATGTAGATCAACATCCAGACGACATTAACGCGATCGGATGTGTAACCGGAAAGCCGACAACTCAGGGTGGGATTTCCGGCCGCACGGAAGCGACGGGGCGGGGAGTGCAATACGCCCTGCGTGAATTCTTTCGCCATCCCGAAGCAGTCAAGGAGGCACATCTGGCCGGAAATCTCGAAGGAAAGAGAGTTGTTGTTCAGGGATTGGGAAACGTCGGGTACCACGCGGCGAAGTTCCTTTCGGAGGAGGACGGCGCTCTGATCATTGGAATCATCGAACACGATGGGGCTATCGTGTCAGACGAAGGCCTGCCTGTTGAGGAAGTCGCCCAACATCTGCGTCAAACACGCGGTGTCAAGGGCTTTCCGGGAGCGCGGTATGTAGCGGAGGGCTTGTCCGTTCTCGAGTCCGAGTGCGACATCTTGATACCAGCTGCGATGGAGGGACAGATCACAGGAGAGAACGCCCCCAGAATCAAAGCTCCCCTGATCGCGGAAGCGGCGAACGGGCCGGTCACGTTCAGAGCTGATGAAATCCTCCGAGCGGCCGGGAAAGTGATGATCCCGGATGTCTTCTTGAACGCCGGTGGCGTGGTCGTATCCTACTTTGAATGGATCAAGAACATAACCCATATGCGCTTCGGCCGGATGGAACGACGGTTTGATGAAGCCAAGAGCGCGCTGGCGGTCGACGTTCTTGAAGAAATGATCGGCAAGCCCATTCCGGAAGATCATCGCGGAAGGATGTTACACGGCGCAAACGAGCTCGACCTCGTACGCTCCGGCCTCGACGATACCATGCGCTTGGCCTATCAGGAAATGGACGAGGCCATGCGCGCCCATAACGAGATTCCGGACTTGCGAACTGCGGCCTTCTTCGTAGCTATCGAGAAGATCGCCACCGCCTATCAAGAGGTGGGTGTGTAGCTCGAGGCCGACTCCCCTGGTTCGGGTTCCACGGTTGATACCCGGCTCAGCGGCCCCGAGCAGGTTCTCAATTTGAGTTGGCGCGGGAACACCCCTCACCGGGAGGGTCGGCAATGATGCTGACCGGTTTTGCGCGATACAACGAGGGAAGATGTGAAGCACTGGCGTCCGTGCAAGCTGCGTGTCAAATATTCTAAGTCGCTATCGCTGCGCTAAGCGTGCAGTCTGACTGGTATGGAAGTCTTCTGGAAGACATTCTGTGTCTCAATTGAGGCGGATTGTCGCATCCGGTACTCGGGCGGTCAAATCCGCGCGATCATCCATCACTGTCGACTTTACGTTCTGGCTCGCCGCCTCCACTTCGCTCGGACATCTGCGGGGAACAGCTCTGCCAACCGCTGATAAGCGGCGCGCTGCTCATCCGTCTCCGCTTGCGGAACACTGGCCACAACGCGCACGAGCAGGTCACCTCGCGTTCCATCTCGCTTGGGCCAGCCTTGCCTCCGCAAGCGCAACGTTTTCTCGTTTGACGTACCCGCAGGTATTCTCAGGCTCACAGACCCAGTCAAAACTGGTACGTCAACCGTGGCACCCAAAGTCAATTCCCACGGGACGACCGGCAGATCGATTTCAACGTCATCCCCGGCGATGCGGAAGACAGCGTGTGGTTCGACGTGGATCGTGATCAGTAGATCCCCAGGAGGTTCCCCTCGGTGTCCGGAAATCCCCTGCCCTGCCAGCCGAATGACCGAGCCATCGCGAACCCCGGGAGGCACTCGCACGTCAATCTCCCGTGCACGCTTCCGCGCTCCCGCGCCACCGCATGCATCGCATTGGCGCGCGTTGAGATGGCCTGTCCCGTGGCAGGTTTGGCAAGGCTCGGGCAACTCCAGCCGCAGGTCCCTGCGGCAGCCGTTGAACGCCTCGCCCAGGGAGATGCTAAGCTTGCCAGTGACGTTTCTCAGCTCGACGGAGCTCGCTCGGTCCCGCCGCCTGAAGGTCTGCTCGAAGAGCTCGCGGAGATCCGCGAAGGCACCCGCCTCATTCGGATCATCGTGAGCATAGTATACGCGATAGGTACCCTCTTCTTCACTGCCCGCCCGCGGATGAAAGCCGGCTGCTTCGTAGGCCTCGGCATGCTTCCAGTCATGTCCGTACTTGTCGTACTGGGACCGCTTCTTTGGGTCCGACAGGACCCGGTATGCCTCGGTGACCTCCTTGAAGCGCTCGCTTGCCTCGGAGGCCTTATTGCGGTCCGGATGCCACCTGTGGGCAAGTTTTCGATACGCGCGCTTGATCTCTTTGGCGTCCGCCGACCGCGACACACCGAGCACTTCATAGTAATCTCGCACTGCTGCCGCCATCGCGTTATCCTATACCGTGGGTCCGGTGCTGTGACCACGATTACTGTTGTCATCGCCGCGTGTTCCCATTCCCTCCACAAACGGTCCGCGGCGTGGTGCCATTGTAAAGGACTCGGCCGGCGCGCCGTCCGGCACCACTGTGGCGCCGGACATGATAGTCGCGAGCGCGTCCTCTACGCTCCAATTCAACTGGACCAAGTCGGCCTGTCGCACCACCTCCAAGAAACCCGTCGTCGGATTCGGCGTGCTCGGAATGAACACCGATACCAGATCCTCGCCTGTCGAAGCGTCCTTGAAGCGGTTGGTGATGAATCCGACCGCACGCATTCTCTCGGTCGGAAAGGGCACCAGCGCGACCCCCATGTAGCTCCGGCTCTCGTCTCCGCCTAGCGTAGACAGTACCTGCTTCGAGGCCCGGTACACCGACTTTACGAGAGGCACGCGTGCCGCAAAGGTGTCGACAAGCCCAACAGCGCGACGGCCGGCTACGTTGGCGGCGAGTGCGCCCACCACGTAGAGGAGGAGGATTGTCAAGGCCACTGAGACAATCGCGATGCCCCAATGCACGGCGCCCGGCAGCTGTTCGAGCGCTTGCGTAGGTTCCGTACCTTCAGCGAGTCCGAGGGCATGCAACAACGACATACCGCGTGGGCTCAGGGCCACCGCCTCGACCGCCCAACGCGAGGCGTCCCGCATCAGCCTGAAGATGAACCGAATCACCCAGAATGTAATGAGGATCGGGAGAATCGTGATCAGCCCGGCCGTGACCCGCAGCCGCACCAATGCAAAAAGCGAGCGACTGGCGCCGGGCGACCCTGGAGATGCCTTGCCATCAGTTTGTATGCTGGACTCCATTCGTGTCTCCCGAGCGAGTGCGGAAGCTCAGTCATGATCCCTCGTATCGCAGACTTCATCGTTGCGGTGTACATCGACGATGCGGTCATCATACTCGCGGACCGTCTGACCGGTACAAGACGCAGTATGAACGCCAGCTTCGCTACCACGACGAGCGCGCAGCTGGCGGCTTTGCCTCAGAGATCTGAGCATCGCAACTGATCGTCTCAACGGCCGGAAGCGCTTCACGTCGCCACGTACCGCGCTACGATAACCGTGATGTCATCCGATCCACCCGCGTTATGGGCGGCATCAAGCAGCTGCATGCAGGTTGCCTTCTCGTCATCACCTCTGCGGAGAATCTCGACAATTCTGCTCTCAGGCAATTCCTGCCACAGCCCGTCAGTGCACAACATCACAGTATCACCAGCCTCGAGGTCCGCCATGTAGACCTCGGGGCTCAGCTTCTCCGCGCCTTTTCCAAGAGCATTCCACAAGACGTGGATCCAAGGAGAATGCTCGATGTCTTTGGCTGTCATGGCTCCTTGGTCGACCAAACTCTGCGCCATGGTATGGTCGCGCGTTATCTGCTGTAGCTTCTTACCTCGAAGGACGTAGCAACGGCTGTCGCCGACGTGGACGACGTACATCTTCGGCCACATCACATATGCAACGGTAAGCGTCGTCCCCATGCCTTCGCATTCGGGTACGGCGGCGGATTCCGCTCTGATCACCTCCTCACAGCGGGACATGGCACACTTGAGTTCCTCATGAAGATCCTCTTCGTCGTCACCATAAAGCCGGAAAAACCATGGTAGTACGTTGAGCACGTACTGCACCATCGTCTGGATTGCCAACTCACTCGCGCGCTCGCCTGCTGCGTCCCCCACGATACCATCGGCGACGAGATAGAGTTGCCCCTGGCTACCACTGAAGATCACGTCCTTGGGGTCAACATCGAGGCTGGTCTCATGTACGACCATCGACTTGTTCAATTCGCAGATCAGGAAGTGATCTTCGTTCGCGTCGCGCTTGAGTCCGCGATCGGTCATGCCCGCAAACTGTGGTTCTACACGTTGCTCCATCTTCTCGTTCATGTGAAGGTCCTGTCATGGCGGCACCGTTCGAGGGCCGCAGCCAACTCAGATATGTGCACCACTCGCCTGCCAACGGCAATCGAGGACAGCGATTCCCATGAGAATAGGGCCACCCTCATCGACATCTTTCATTTCCTGCCTGAACATGGGCACCCGACGCCCTGATACATGTGCTTGGCTTCTAGTGTCGGACGTGGCGTCCCCATGTCAAGGTTAGTGGCTCGGCGGGCGACCGACGGAGCTTCGAACCTACGGCGTGAAGCCGCCTCACGGGAGCCGGATCCACCTTCCAACCACCGCCGCGGTAACCTCGTGCCTCCAGTTAGGCGGTATTAAATCGATCCTGAATGAACGCGAGTGCTTGACTGAGTGTCACAAGCCTGGGCAGCCGACGTTGCGTCGGCCTGGAGACTGAGCGCCCCCCCCGAAAGTCCGCGCGCTAGCGCGCCGCCACCGCGCGGACACGGCACCAGCCGGGTCGCATTCAGTTGGCCGGTGTAGCCAGGACGGGGCCACTTTGCTGGAGGCACATCAGAGGCTCGCGTGATCATCCAGAAGAAGTGCGCCAGGTTTCTGCGAGGGCGCCACGTGCGATTCCCAGCCCGGACCGGTGGACAAGCCCAGCACCGCTGACAAGGCGAAGCGACGGCGACCCGAGCCATCCTTTGCCCGAGCTTTCGCCGCACTGGGCTCCCAGGGCTGTAAAACTCCGCCGCTCACGGTACCCTGGGAGGGAAGTCCAATTGAGGCAGAGTGCCTTTTCGCCCCAATCGTCGTCGAGCGAGCCGAGGGATCTCGAGTGAGTAACCTCCAAGAAGCGTCGTTGAGCGGTCAAGTTCAGGTGCGCCGCCAAATCAGCTTCAATCGGCCGAATCAGGATACGCTCGTCGTCCGGCTGTCAGGAGGATGGGCGATCGGCCAAGGCCTGCCACCCGTTTCAGAGGTGCAGAAGCAGCTTGTGAGTCATCCCCGAGCTCGGCGTCTCGTGTTTGACGCGACGGAACTCAGCGGATGGGACAGTGGCCTGCTCGCCTTTCTTCTGCGGGTAATCGAGCAATGCTCCAACGCACAGATTGAGGTGGAGCAGGGCGGATTGCCCGAGGGTGTGAAGCGTCTTCTTCAGCTGGCTACCGCCGTACCGGAAAAGAAAGACACCAGACGAGACCAGCGCCGCGAGACTCTGGTTCCGCGCGTTGGCTCCGTCGTGATAGAAGTGTGGCATCACGCAGCCGACATGGTGCGTTTTGTCGGCGAAGCTTCGATGGCCTTCGTGAAGTTGCTCGGCGCCAAGGCGCGTTTTCGTCGCCGTGACCTGGCTCTGATCATCCAGGAGTGCGGCGTGCAAGCTCTGCCCATCGTTTCGCTCATCAGCTTCCTCGTGGGGCTGATCCTTGCGTTCGTGGGAGCCATCCAGCTCGAACGGTTTGGGGCGCAAATCTACGTCGCGGATCTGGTGGGCATCGCCATGGCGCGCGAGATGGGTGCCATGATGACGGCAATCATCATGGCCGGGCGCACCGGGGCCGCGTTTGCCGCTCAGCTCGGGACGATGACCGTGAACGAGGAAATCGACGCCCTTAGGACGCTGGGATTTCCTCCGATGGAGTTCCTGGTCTTGCCCCGGTTGATCGCACTGGCCCTGATGATGCCCCTGCTCTGTCTCTTCGCGGACCTGGTGGGCATGATCGGTGGTGCGCTAGTCGGCGTTGGTATGCTGGACCTGTCGCTGACGCAGTACCTAAACGAGACCCAAGGAGCTGTGGGTTTCGCAGACTTCTCGGTGGGGCTGACAAAGAGCGTTGTTTTCGGCGTTATTGTTGCCTTCTCGGGTTGCTTCCGAGGTATGCAATGCGGGCGAAGCTCTGCTGCGGTGGGAACCGCTGCGACGTCGGCGGTTGTGACCGCGATCGTCCTCATTATCGTCACGGACGCGATCTTTGCGGTGGTTACCAATGTGATCGGTGTGTAAGAGCGTCTGGATGCCCAAAGTGATGCCCCAATCGGACGTACACATCAGAGTTCAGAACCTGACGCTGGCCTACGGCGACCTCGTGATTCAGCACGATCTGAACTTCGCAGTCGGGCGTGGCGAGATCTTCATCGTGATGGGCGGTAGCGGTTGCGGAAAAAGCACGCTGATGCGGCACTTGATTGGGCTTCAGGAGCCTGTTCAGGGTGACGTACTATATGACGGAAGCAGCTTCTGGGGCGCCGCTCCGCAAGAGCGCGAGCATCTGATGCGACGCTTTGGCGTACTTTATCAAAGGGGAGCCCTGTGGAGTTCGATGACGCTGGCGGAGAACGTGGCCCTTCCCTTGGAGGAGTACACGCCGCTGGAGCCTGACGAGGTCCTCGAGATTGCCTCTTTGAAACTTGCCCTCGTGGGGCTTGCAGGATTCGAAGATTTTTATCCATCGGAGCTGAGCGGTGGCATGCAGAAGCGGGCAGGGCTGGCGAGAGCCATGGCCCTGGACCCTGAAATTCTTTTCTTCGATGAGCCGTCGGCAGGGTTGGATCCCATCAGCGCGCGCCTGTTGGATGATCTTATCCTGGAGTTGCGAACTAGCCTCGGGGCGACCGTCGTCGTCGTGACCCATGAACTTGCGAGCATCTTCGCCATCGGGGATAACGCCGTTTTCCTCGACACGGAAGCGAAGACTATCACCGCAACCGGAAACCCCAGAAGCCTGCTTGTAGAGTCCAAAGATCCGAAGATACACCGCTTCTTGACGCGGGGCGGGCCGACCGAGAGCCTCGCGAATGGCTCGGCAGTGGCCGGTTTCGAGTCTGATATACGCCAGGAACAGCCATGAGTAAAAAGGCAAGCCCAGCGCTGGTAGGAAGCTTCGTCATAAGCGCGCTCGTCCTGCTTGTTCTCGGCATCGCTTACTTCGGCGGCGGCCGGTTTCTGGCAAAGAGCTACAAATATGTGGCGTATTTCGAAGGCTCGCTAGCTGGTCTGACCGTCGGGGCGCCCGTCACGTTCAGAGGCGTCAGAGTTGGTGAGGTCTTCGAGATCGTGGTGCGCTACGACATCGCCGAGGATCGCATCCGGACACCGGTGTACGTCGAGTTTGAAGCGCGCTCCATTCAGCAGGCCAGCGGTGAGCCGTGCGGCTGTGACGAGCTCATCCGGATGCTAGTAGACCGGGGTTTGAAAGCTCAGCTTACGTTGCAGAGCTTGGTGACCGGCCAGCTGGCCGTGGAACTCGACCTACGCCCGGACAAGCCACTCATCCTAGTTGGTAAAGACCCGAGATATCCGGAGCTCCCGACGGTTCCTTCCGCGATGGAGCAGATCACGAGAACGCTTCAGGACTTGCCCATACACGAAATTGTGACGGAACTCAGGAATGCGATCAAGAACATTGATCAGTTGGCCAGCTCTCCCGAGCTGCACAAGGCCGTGAAGTCGCTGGATACAACATTGGAAGACGTCGGGAACCTCGCCCGGCACATCGATAGCAAGGTCGACCCGGTTGTATCCAGCGTCGAAGACACCGCCGATGCAGCAAAACTGACCCTGCAGCAGGCGAGCGAGTCGATCGCGTCGGTTGAGCAGGTGCTGAAAGATACCCTTGAGGATATTCGCGTCCTTGCCCGCGACGTCGATGACCAAGTTGACCCGGTCGTCTCCAGTTTCGAAAGTGCCGCCAACGCAGCCGTCGATGCTTTGGGGCAGGCTCGCGCGACACTCGCGACGGTGCAGAGCGTAATAGCTGAGGATTCAAGGCTGCATTACGAGGTCGTCAACGCATTGGAGGAGTTGGCGGCCGCGGCTCGCGCTGTTCGTGTTCTGGCCGATTACCTGGAACAGCACCCGGAGTCGCTTATTCACGGGAAGGGAGCATCAGGAGAAAGATGATGCATAATGTTTGTCTGCGGCTCTTGGCAGTCATTCTCTGTACCTGCTTCGTGGCCTGGCCGGGTTGCGCCAGCTCGAAGCCCTCGAGGTTCTATCTGCTGAGCCCGATGGCCGAACCGGGCGACGTGAGGCCCGCGTTCCCTGCTGCAAACGAGGTTACGATCGGTGTCGGTCCTGTCGAACTTCCGCCATATGTGGATCGGCCTCAGATTGTGACCCGCTCAGGCAGCAATCGTCTCCACCTCGCGGAGTACGATCGTTGGGCCGAGCCGCTCAAACACGGTGTGGCTCGCGTGCTTGCGGAGAATCTTTCGACTGTAGTTGGGACGGATCATATTGTGCTGTTTCCTTGGAAGGCATCCGAGACACCCGACTATCAGATTGTCATTGTCGTGACTCGCTTCGACACTACGGTCACCGGTACTGCGGTGCTAACCGCGCGGTGGAGCATCATGGCAAAAGGCAAGCAACACAAGCCTATGACGCGGCAATCATCCATCCACAGGGATGTGGAGTCGCAAAGCTACGAGGCGATTGTGTCCGCTGAGAGCTGGGCTGTCGCGAAACTCAGTGAAGAAATTGCCGCGGCGATCGGTACCATATCGCAGGTCGGGCCGGCTCCGTGAAGCGAGTGTTGGGGCGGACTTCAGGAGATATTGTGACAAGGATCACAAGAGTGGGGTAGCGGTTTTCGGTAAGAACTTCGAGCAGTTCGCTGACGGGACCACGGCGCAGGTCGCTGATGCCGAACTACTGTACCGTCAAGATTGTTCTTGCAGGCCGGAATTAACCGCTTCCTTACGGGCGCGGCTCGGAAAGCGAACGAACAATCTGCAGAATCAAAACTGACGGTACACTACCTTCCGGCACCTAATCCCCGAAGGTCGCACCGGTTGCTCGACAAGCGGCCACCAGGGGATGGTCCCGCGGTACCAGGCGTTGCCGGTCAGCCACATCTGAAATCGGTACGCTCGTAATCCGCCCGTCCTGCACCGCGACCATGCGGTCATACTGACCGTTCATTATAAGCTCAACAGCTTGGTGGCCGAACTGTGTAGCCAACACACGGTCGTGTGCGGTGGGTTTTCCGCCGCGCTGGACATGACCCAGGATCGTCGCCCGGCACTCCAACTTGGTTCGGTTCGCGATCTGTTCGCAAAGTACCTCGCTGATACCGCCCAGTCGTATCGGATCCGGCGATTCCTGCACAACGCGATCGACCACCATCTCGCCGCCGATAGGTTTTGCCCCTTCAGACACAGCCACCAGTGTATAGGCCCTGCCGCGTCGGCTTCGGTCCGCACATCGTGTGCACACCTTGTGCAGGTCGTACTCGATCTCGGGAATCAGCAGTACGTCCGCTCCGCTTGCCGCGCCGGCATGCAGCGTGATCCAGCCGGCGTTGCGGCCCATCAATTCCACGATCATAACACGATGATGACTCGAGGCTGTGGTTCGTATCCGATCGAGGGCGTCAGTCGCAATGGCGACGGCTGTATCAAATCCGAAGGTCACATCCGTGTGCATCAGGTCGTTGTCAATTGTTTTCGGCACGCCTACGATCCGCAGGCCTCGTTGAATCAAGTGCGCCGCGCCCGACATAGTGCCGTCGCCCCCGATGACCACAAGGGCGTAGAGGCCATGCTCTTTTACGTGACGTACGGCGCGGTCCGTCACATCCTCGAAGACGGGTCTCCCTGCCGGATCGTTCCCTGTACAAAAGTGAGCCGGATTGGCTTTGTTGCTGGTTCCGAGGATTGTGCCGCCCCGATCGAGGATGTTGGAGACATCGTCAAACGTCAGCAGTCGTATGCGGTTCTCGATTAGCCCAAGAAAACCATCCGCGACTCCGAAAACCTCCAGCCTGTGCTGGGAGATGGCTGATTTTGTGACGGCCCGGATGACCGCGTTGAGTCCGGGGCAGTCTCCGCCTCCCGTCAAGACGCCAATGCGTTTGACCTTCTGCGTGTGTGACAAGATGTTCTCCAGCTACCCGAGTGACTCCTCGAGGCATCAAAACACGAAAAGAGACGATGCACCGATAACAGATGTCTCCCCGATCACGATCGGGATGCGCGCTGACTGGCATCCGCGGTCTGGTTTCCTGTAGCACCGCGACACTGCGCAGCTACCGCACGAAGGGCAATCGCTACGGCCGCGAAGAAACTCACTAGGAAGAGCATCGCTCCCACCCAGGTGGCAACGCCTCCGTTTCCCCAGTACATGAGGATGCCACCCGCAATGGCCCCGGCCGCAGCTGCCAGGAATAGCGGCCTGTTCACAGTAGAGTTCAGTTTTCGTTTGCCCCACTTATCGCGGGGCAGCGTGATGCCCGTACGTTCGAGATCTTCAAGCGACATTTATCCGCTCCGTGATATTCCAATACGTGGCCGGCATTCTCATCGCTCTGGTTCCTCCCGGAAGAAATGGAAGAACGTCTGCATGCTGAACCGCACACCGAGGGTCTTCGGTGAAACCATGATGACCGGGCAGGTGGAGCGGCGAGCGATGCGATAGGGCTTGCGTCCCACGATGGTCCGCTTGAACCAGTTAGCCCGCGATGAACCCAAGATCAGCAAGTCCGCATCGCGAGTTCGCGTGGCGATCGAGCGCACGATGTCCTTGGACTTGGTCGACTTAAGCTCGATTTGTCCCTTCTCAAGCAGTGTCTGGATGTCTTGAGTGTTGAAGGAGCCCGGCTGTTGCAACGCCTGCGCAATCCTTTCCATTCGAGCATCTCGATGGGCATCGGAGGACTTCGGAGGCACGATGTGCAGAACCGTCAGCCGGCTCTCAGCGTCTGATTCATCAAAAAGCAAACGAGCGATGGGCACGAGCAGGGCGGCGCTGCCTGGTCCCACGACCGGAATCAGAATACGTCTGGCTGGAATTGTTGCCTTTTGCTGAACGACCAATACGTTGCAGTTCGCGTACTTAAGGACTTTGTCAACGTTCCTGCCGATCATGGTCTGCGGGGCCAATGTACGGCCCTTCCACCCCATCACGACAAAGTCGATTTTGTGATCCTCGACCGTGTCTACAATGGCCCGCCACGGCTCATGAGCCAACCGCACGAGTGATTCTGAATCCAGCTCGAACTTGTTGGCAACCTCAGCTGATTGCTCGACTGCCGGTCGAATCCGTTCCAACGAGCGTCGGCCACCTGCGAGCGGCGTCTGCGGCGGGACTTTCCCGATATGCAGTAGAACAAGCTGACCATTCACTGGCTGCGCCATCCGCGCGGCGATGTCGATCATGCGCTGCGCTGAATTCGGATTGGCGACTGGCACCATGACGCGAAACTGCTCCGGCAAGGCTGCGGGCTTCTCGTGCAGGACGACCGGTGTAACGGCAGCCTCACGTTCACGGGGAAAGGCATAGAAGCGGTGCAGCAGGAATCCCGCCATGATCCATCCAACTACGAAAAACCAGGCAACCGTGGAGAAATGAAACATGAACAACGCGAGGAACGCGATCATCCCGATGTTGATTGCGGGCAGAACCGGATGGAAGGGCATGACGAAGCCGTAGTCCAGTTTGTCGCCGTAACGCTTGCGGATGACGATGACCGCGATGTTGACCTGCAGAAACAGCAGCAAGAACATGACGTCGGCCGCCGCAGCCACGTCAGCGATGGGAATCGCCACCGCCATAAAGATGATCAGGGTACCACTAGCTGCAAGGGCAAGATATGGTGTATGGGTACGCTCATGAATCCGGGCGAACATCTCCGGCAAGTTACGGTCTCGACCCATTGCAAACGAGACCCGGGTGGACGAGAACGTTGTGGCGTTCAGGGCGCTCATCGTGGAGAACAACCCGCCGATAAGCAGCAGCGTGGCCCCAAACGGCATGAATTGCCGCGCCGCTTCCGCCAGCCCGAGCTCCGCGTGCTCCGCCAGCCACTGCCAGGTCGGCTGATTGGTACCTGGATTGACCGCCCCAATCGCGGTGAACGCCACCAGCATGTAGATGGGCACCACGATCGCCAGCGACAGGAAGATCGCCCGTGGAATATTCTTCTTCGGATCTCTAACCTCCTCGCCAGCCTGGACGATAATCTCGTACCCCTCGAAGGCAATAAACGTGAGGCCCATCGCCGTAAGCACGCCCGCAATCCCACCGGTGGCGAAGGGGGTGAACTTGTCGAGGTACGTTGGGTGACGGAAGATCGCAGCCATCCCGCTGACGATAAAGATCGCGAGGATCAGTATTTTCGCCAGAGTCACTATGTTGCCGATCTTGCCGGTCTCGGAAACACCCTTGAAGTTGATGCCGACGAAGATCAGCGCGACTCCGACAGCCATTGCTTTGGCGAGATGTTCTTCGGAAATCCATGACGGAGCCAAGCCGAAGCCTGCGAGAACGGAGGCCAGGTACGCACCGAATCCCAACGCATAAAGGCTACCGGCGACGGCGTGGGCAAACCAGCTCATCCATCCCGCCAGGAAGCCGTTCCAAGCGGGAAGGCCCTGCTTAATCCACAGATAGCCACCCCCGGCTTCGGGAATCGCCGAGCCCAACTCGGCGTAGACCATTGCAGTAACAAAGGTCACAACGCCGTTGAGAGCAAACGCCAGAATCAATGCCGGTCCGGCCGGTCCGGCGGCGATCCCGGTCAGCACGAAAATGCCGGCACCGATCATGGCGCCGACACCCACCATAGTGATGTCGAACAGGCCCAGATTACGTGCGAGGTGAACGGGCCCGCCTTCGGTTGCGTGTTGGGTCATTTGCTCAATCCAGGATGCAACGCCAAATCCTGACACGCATGTTAGCCCAGCTGCATCGAAAGATCAGCGCTGTGAGGGCGCCCGCTCTCGCGGGCGTGATTGGCTCAGGCCAAGCGCGTCCCCGGCCTGCCCGCGCTGGCGAACGACAGGGCAGAATCGTTGCCTCCGGGGGATTCCGGCCTTACAGTCCGTGCTGGTCTGTGTCACCGAGGGGTGGGATTGGTCTGGCAGGCTGGGTAAGCTGCTGAAGACCACATTGAAGAAAGGGCATGCCCATGAAAGGGAACGACAAGCTTCTGGAAACCTTGAATTCCTTGCTGGCCGACGAGCTGACCGCAATCAACCAGTACATGGTCCATGCGGAGATGTGCGAGAACTGGGGCTACGAGAAGCTGCATGAGCACTTTCAGAAACGGGCCATCGACGAGATGAAACACGCCGAGAAGCTGATCGCCCGCATCCTGTTCCTGGAGGGAACGCCGATCGTCGACCAGCTGCGCAGCTTGTCGATCGGCTCCACCGTGCCCAAGCAGCTCGACGGCGACTACCAGGCGGAGGCCGGGGCTATCAAGGCCTACAACGAGGCCATCGCCTTGGCCACGAGCGTAGCGGATAACGCCACGAGAGAGCTGATCGAGGGGATCCTTGTCTATGAGGATCGGCACATTGACGAGATCGAGGAGAGACAGGACCAGATCCAGCAGATGGGCGAACAACTGTTCCTCTTGGGGCAAGTAGGCTGATCGTTGCCGGAGTGTGTTCACGTCATGCTGTGGAGTTGCGCGATGGAGCAAAAGCCCACTGTGGCATATTTTTCGATGGAGATCGGCCTGGATCCGGCTGTGCCGACGTACAGCGGTGGGCTCGGTGTGCTTGCTGGGGACTCCCTGCGGGCCGCCGCAGATCTCAAGTTGCCCATGATAGCGGTGACGCTCGTTCACCGGCGAGGCTACTTCTATCAACGCCTCGACGCCGAAGGCAACCAGACCGAGGAGCCCGTGGATTGGGCGCTCGACGACTATCTGAAACCGCTCGAGCCTCGAGTAACGGTGACGCTCGAGGGCCGCCCGGTGCGGATCGCCGCCTGGCAGTTCGACGTCGTCGGGGTTGCCGGTTTCAATGTCCCGGTCGTTCTGCTTGACACCGATCTGCCCGAGAATGCCGAGGGCGATCGATCGATCACGCATCATCTCTACGGCGGAGACGCGCGCTATCGGCTGCTGCAAGAGGCTGTCCTGGGGATCGGCGGCGTACGCATGCTCCGGGCCTTGGGCCTTGGCGAGTTCGAACGCTACCACATGAATGAAGGCCATGCGGCCCTGTTGGTGCTGGAACTGCTTAAGGAGGAGTCCAGCGCTCGGCAGGCAGGCCCGGCCGAGCAGCTTGTTGTAGATGCAGTCCGGCGCCGGTGCGTATTCACGACACACACTCCGGTTGAGGCCGGGCACGACAAGTTCCCGATCGATCTCGCTCGCGATGTTCTCGAGCCGGAACTCATCCAGATACTCACGTCCACCGAGGGGCAGGACGCGCTTTGCTGTGACGACCTCCTGAACATGACCTTCTTGGGCTTCAGCCTCAGCCACTACATCAACGGAGTGGCCAAACGGCATGGCGAGGTCTCACGGCAGATGTTCGGGCATTATCCGATCGATGCAATCACCAACGGCGTCCATTCAGCGACCTGGACGGCACCGTCGATCGCGGCGCTGTTCGATAAGCACATCCCGGGTTGGCGCGAAGATACGGCCAGTCTCCGATATGCGATGTCAATCGAGCGCGACGCACTATGGAATGCACACTCAGCGGCAAAACGTCGCTTGATCGAAGAGGTAAATCGAGATACGAACGCCGGGTTCGACCTGGATGTCTTCACCATAGGCTTTGCCCGACGGGCGACAGCCTACAAACGCCCCGACCTGATTCTGACGAACATGGATCGTCTAAAACGCATATCGCGGGAGGTTGGCGCCCTGCAACTGGTGTACGCGGGCAAAGCTCACCCGAACGACGGTCAGGGGAAGCAGATCATTCGGGCCATTGTCGGCGCCTGCCGCGCGCTCCGCCCAGAGATTCGCGCTGCGTACCTTCCCAATTATGACATGGAGAGGTGCCGACTGATGGTGGCCGGCGTGGACCTCTGGTTAAACACGCCGCAGCCGCCGATGGAGGCGTCGGGGACGAGCGGCATGAAAGCCGCCGTCAATGGTGTGCCCTCCCTCAGTGTACTTGATGGATGGTGGCTGGAGGGCTGCATCGAGGGTGTGACCGGTTGGGCGATCGGTACAGACCCGCTGGCCCGCAATCCTGATGGGAGTGCCGCCGATCCTTCGCCGGACGAGGCTCGTCAGCGCGACGCCGAGTCACTTTATGGCAAGCTTGAGAACGTCATCTTGCCCTTGTTCGACGGGAATCGCACTGGCTATGTCGACGTCATGCGCCATGCGATTGCCATCAACGGCTCGTTCTTCAACACGCGGCGCATGATGCAAAACTACGTGACCAAAGCGTACTTCGAGTAGGCATGGAGTGCGGACAACCTTGATGCTTCCTCATGTGCCCGATTTCTCGCCGTTGGGGGGGACACTGTACTTCTCGGGAAGCGCACGTACGGCCGCGTCGGCGACTGCTCGCGCCTTCGCCGCACGGCGTGCAGTATTCAATGCAGCCGTGCGGGCCTCATCCGCTTCCTTGCGCAGTCGATCGAGCTCGTCGCGTGCGCCACCAGCAACACCCTCCAAGAGTCGCTGCATGGCCGCCTCGGCGGCTTCGGCCGCTTTGGCAGCATCGTTCTCGGCCTCCTTCGCGCTTCGCTTCAGGTCCTCCGCTTGATCTAGAAGAGCCGCCAGAGCTCCTTCTTCTCCCTCGTCTGGTTCGGCCGTGAGGTCGATCTGCTCCCCGGCGATCGCCAATGCCGTCACCGGCAGGCGCGAGACAAGATCCTCGATTCCTCCTCCGAAGGGGTCGAGTGGTTGATCGCCCTTGAGCCGCATGGGTAGGAACACGATTGTGGCGTCCGCCGAGTGCGCGACTACTGCGTCTACGTCGGCGGTCTCAACGACCCGGACATCCGCATCGATGCGCACGTCGGCCATCATATTCTGCAGGTGTTCCCGCGAGGCCGTCGCCCCCTCGGCCGGGTCCGCGGCTGCAATCACGCGGATTGTCGCATCTGCCCAGGCCTCGGTCCGCGTCATGAGGTATGCCATCAGCAGCAAGAGCCGGCTACTTACATCATCCAACCACCAGACGTCGATGCGGCGCAGGTCGGCCGGCGTCTCGAGGAGGACTTCCCATTCCTTGTCGTCTGCCTCCAAGACGACTACGTTGCGCTGCAGCCGCACCGCGGCACGCAGGTAGGAACCGTATCGGCGCTCTTTTTCGTCATCGCGATACCACGGCGACTGCTCAAGCCAGTTCAACAGGATCGTGTTGGCCCTCAGAGGGCCCACGCCGTACGACTGAAGTAGCATCCGGGCTCCCGCCAACAGGTCTGGGGTGCTGATGCATAGCGCGAATGACTGAAAGTCCTTCTCAACGAGTTCAGCTCGAAGCTCGTCTTCCGTTTTGGCCCGTTCCTGGCGAATCAGAGGGCCTTCACCCATGAGGATGCGAACGGCGGTCGTCAACCCGGCTTTGCCCTCGATCCAGGAAGCGAAACGAAGCAGCTTCTCCCGACGAGGAGCATCGTCCGACAGAGCCAGGATGTGTGGACGCCAGTCGCGGGGGTGCTCCGATCCGCTGGCCATAGCAAGCAGGTTCTCCCGAATCACCCGGAAATGATGTGCCCGGCTGCTGTCTGCCCACCGAGCAGGACCGGCGGTACGCTTCAGGAACTGCAAGATGCCGAACATGATCGCCGCACCGACGATCGCAGCGGTGACATCAATTGCCAGCATCGCGGCAAGACAGGCCAATGCACCGGCCAGGCTGAGCCGCTGGTCGAACCAACGGAACCGCGGACGAAACGAAGGGCTTCCTGCTCGCGATTCGAAGTACGTCGCATAGTTCAGGAGGCCGTATGAGATGAGAAAGAACATCGAGATAACGGGGGCGATCACGTTCAGGTTGCCTAGCGCGATAGTGATCAACGCGATACATGCACTGAGTAGGATCCCGCGGCGTGGGTTATCCGATGGCCCGTGCCCCTTGGCGAACAACGTTAGGAAGCGGAAGATCTTATCGCTTGCCAGTGACTGAAGAATGCGTGGCGCTCCAAGGAATGAGGCCATCGCAGAAGATAGTGTTGCGGCGATCACCCCGGCATCGATCAACCACGGAACACGGGCAACATCGCGCATCGCCTCGTAATTCGTTGCGAGTTCGGAAGTTGGCATCGTACCGGCATACGCAACCACAACGGCCAAGTAAACCAGGGTAGAGAGGCTGATGGCTGCAAACGTTCCGCGGGGAAGGCTACGCGCCGGGTCGCGGAGATCGCCCGACATGCTCACACCCTGCGTAAAACCTGTGACTGCCGGGAAGAAGATGGCGAAGGCGAACCAGAAGCCCTCGCCACCCTCGGCAGCAAACCACGACTGTGCAAACGTATCAGTCGACCACACCCCGCCCGCACCCCAGAAAAACACTCCGATCGCGCACCCGAGGACGAGCATCACGACGTACTGGAATTTCGAGGCGACGTCGGCACCAAACCAAGCCGGTATGAAGAGCGCCGCGGCCGCGCCCGCGGCAATGAGTTGAACAGCTCGCGGATGCTCCCAGCCGCTAAACCCGGCCACCGCCTCACCGAAGCCGATGCAATAGAAGGCAATTGACACGGCCTGGGCAAGGAAGAGCACGAGGCCAATCGCACCGCCGAACTCCACACCGAGGGTTCGCGATATCAGATAGTAGTCGCCGCCCTTCTTGACCCTGATGTTCGTCGCAATCGCCGACAGCGACATACTGGACAGGACGCTGATCAAGGTAGCGAATGCAATGACCCCAAGCGTCTGGGCAAGACCGCTGATTCCGAGGACGTAGCCCACACGGCGAAAGAGAATGATGCCCAGGATCGTGAGGATGCTGGGCGTAAACACACCGGCAAACGTGCCGAGTTTGTAGGACCGGGCCGCATCGTCTGATTGTACATCCTGCTTCATTCGGCTCGCCCTTCGCGGATTCGCATTGCAGCCTCAACCGTAACATCCATCCCGTCAGTGTGCTATGTGACTTTTCGCGGCTCACTAACCTGATCAGTCGCGTGAGATGACCTCAATGGAGAGGGTGGATACTCTCTCGGGGCGCACGGGATCCCCAACCACGACTACGAGATCTCCGCGGCTGAGAGCGTGCATGTCGCATAGTTGATCCTCGAGCTCCCTCCATGGAGCCGTGCCATTTGCGTATCTTGGCTCGACAAGGACCGGCTTAACGCCACGCACGAGCGTCATCCGGCGACATAGCGCAGGTCGGGAACACAACGCAATGATCGAGGTCCCGGGGTCGCTCTTGCTCACCCAGCGAGCGGTCCGGCCGGATCGGCACCACACCGCCAGCAGTTTCGCGCCCAAGTCGCGGCCAATTAGGGTGACGCTTCGCGCTACCGCCGCGGCGCGACGGTCAACATCGTGTTGCGGCTGTCCGGTAGTCCCCAGGGGCTCCATTGGTGAAGGTGGAGTCTCCCGCTGATCGTTCTCGGCCTGTCGAGACACGTTCTTAAGCATCCTCACGGATGCAACCGGATAACGACCGACCGATGACTCCGCCGACAGCATAACGGCGTCAGCCCGCTCAAAAACGGCGTTAGCCACGTCGCTGACCTCAGCACGAGTTGGCGTCGCATGTTCTACCATGCTCTGCAGCATTTGTGTGGCGATGATGACTGGTTTCCCGTGCTCATGACAGCAGCGGACAATCCGCTTTTGGAGCATCGGGATGCGCCACACGTCAATCTCCACACCAAGGTCGCCTCGCGCCACCAAGACGGCATCTGCGGCCTCAACGATTTCGTCGAGGTTCTCGAGAGCGTGGCGTGTCTCGATCTTGGCTACAACCGCAAGGTCCGCCTCCTGCTCTTCCAACAGCAAGCGAAGCTGGTGCAGGTCCTCTGCGCAACGAACGAAGGACATGGCCAGGTAGTCGAAATCGTTGTGGACGGCCCAGATCACGCCGGCACGATCGGCTTCTCCCAGGGCTGGCAATGACGTCGTCGTGTCGGGGAGATTCACGCCTTTGTAAGACTCGAGGCGGCCGCCGACTTCGCAAACACAGTTCAGCCAGTCAGATCCTTTTTCGCTCACTCGCAGGTGGATTGCTCCGTCGTCGATCAGCACACGATGGCCAATCTGCACGTCATCGATCACACTTGCATAGTTAATGGAGAACTCTGACGCGTGACCCTGAGGAACACCGCGTGCGATTCTGCATTCCGCGCCGCTAACAAGCTCCGCGTGCTTTGAATCGATTCTCCCCACGCGTACCTTCGGGCCCGGAAGGTCGGCGAGAAGACCAACAAATGTTGCCCTCTCTCGAGCAACGTTTCGAACGGCCTCCAGCATCTTCTGTCGTTCTTCGCCGCGGCTGTGCGATAGGTTGAAGCGAATCAGATCGGCGCCGGCGTCAATCAACGGAGCGAGCACGTCGCCAGACGAACTTGCGGGGCCGATTGTCGCGATGATCTTTGTATTCGTGGAATCCGCCATCACGTAGTTACCTGTCCAATGCAGCCGCGGTGGTATCACTCCTCCTTCTTTGGCGGCCTACGGCTGAGCCACGTGGCAGTGATCAGGCCCAAGGCAAAGCCCACAAGAAGTGTGACGAAGAGCAGTACGGCGCGTGGCATCGTGATCGTGACAAGAAGCAACTTCGTTTCCACGGTCTGTGTATTCTGCAAGGCGACTATGACAGCTAGGATTGCGACTACGATCGCAATGACAATGCGTATTCGTGGCACCATGTTCGGTCCTCCCAACGGGAATACTCGTTCGGTCAGCCGCCAGCTACTCACGTTGAGCACCGGCCGGCTTCGAAAGACGCCTCTTGACTACTACGATTGGTCTGATTCAGGCTCTGACGGCGGCGATCCCAGCCAGCCCTTCCTCCAAAAGTATATGACCATCCCGACCGCGACCACGACCATCAACGCCAGTAGCATCGGGTAGGCCCACTTACTGTGGAGCTCCGGCATGTTGTCAAAGTTCATGCCGTAGACGCCGGCCATAAAGGTCAGCGGGATGAAGATGCTGGCCATGATCGTGAGCACCTTCATGACCTCGTTCTGCCGGTTGGCTATGCTCGATAGATAGACATCCATCAACCCACCGGCCAGCTCCCGATACGTCTCTACCACATCTATGATTTGTACGCAGTGATCGTAGACGTCGCGTAAGTAAGTGCGGATCGAGTCGCCGACGAATTTCGACTCGTCACGAATGAGGCTGTTGACTGATTCGCGCTGCGGCCAGATGGCACGGCGAATCGCGAGCAGTTCGCGCTTCACATGGTGGACGTCCTGCAAGAGCCCGGAATGCGGAGCCGCCACAATCCCATCCTCCAATTCCTCGAGGTGCTCTCCAAACGACTCGAGAATCGGGTAATATCCATCGATCACCGCATCAATGATCGCGTATGCCAGGTAGTCCGGCCCCGACTTGCGGATCGGCCCTTTGCCCTGGCGGATGCGTGCCCGCACGGGATCCAGCACATCACCGTGGCGCTCTTGGAACGTCAGGAGGTAGTTACGACCGAGGATAAGGCTGACTTGCTCGGTTTGGATCGCACCCTCGCCGGCCGGCATGGCCATCCGCGTGATCCAAAGGAGATGGTCTTCGAATGCCTCGGTCTTCGGGCGCTGTGGGACATTGATTACGTCTTCGAGTGCGAGCTGATGAAGGCCGAAGATCTCTCCGATAGCCCGGATCATCTGCTCGTCCCCAAACCCCTGGACGTCAATCCACATGACCCCGTTACCTTCACGGAAGCCGCGAAGTTGCTCGACGTCCGTCACTTCGTCTTCGGTTACCTCAGCCGGCGTGTATCGGATGACCCGAACGACGGGCTTAGGTGACTGACTGTTGATCACCAGTGTTCCGGGTCTTGATCCGACTTTGGGGTGACGTTTGCGAAACATGTCTATCTCCTGAAACGCGATCGAATGTGCGAACTCTCCAGCGATTAGACCTCACCACGCGGCAGATAGATGGCCAGCTCGTCCCGATTTCGAGGTCGGGACTCTCGAGCCCATAGTGCCGCAAGCCTACTTGATCCGTCCTGGCCACGCGAGCCCGGCTAACCTGTTCCGACATGCGGAGCTTCTCGAGCGAGGGCGCTTACGCCTCTTCGAATGCCCCCGCATTGGTGTTTTGAAAGGTCTTCTGGGCGTGCCGCCCACAGGTATTTTGGAGCCGCGAGTGGAGTCGAGAATCTGGAGATTGCTGCTGGCTGGAGGACGACGGTACAATCCAGCTCGCGTCCCGGAACGGCGTCTGGCGCATTGCACCGGCAACTTTGAGGAGCCTTGAGCGACTGGGGATGCTGAACCATGAGTCATTCGATTCAAATGTGGTTGACAAGATCGTCATTTCTCACGCTGATGGTGCTTAGTGGCTGCGTGGCCGGGCCGAGGGCTTTGCAGGTCAGCCGCGTCCGCTACAACGAGGTCATCCGGCAGACGACTGCTGAGCAACTCCTACTTAACCTGGTGCGGCTCCAATACCGGGAGTCCCCTTTATTTCTGGACGTCGCCAGCGTCTCGGCTCAGTTCACATTCTCGGGATCAGCTGCGGCGGATGTAACGATCTTCGAAGGCCCACGGCCAACCGGCCCGAATCTCCTGGAGCTGGGCGGGCAGGTCGGCTACGAAGAAACCCCAACCGTAACCTTTACGCCCCTCCAAGGCGAGGATTTCGTAAAACGCATACTCGCACCGCTGCCGCTCGAAGCCATCGCACTGCTGACGCACTCCGGCTGGCGCGCCGATCGTGTGCTGCGTCTGACCGTACAGGAGATGAACGGTCTCGATAACGCCTCCCGCGCATCGGGCCCGACCCCGGACGATGCCCCGACGTTTGAAGAGTTTGCCGAGGTGTGCGCGCTCCTCCAAAATTTGCGGACGGACCGCTTCTTGGACATTCGCGTAGAACTTGTGGATGACGGCCCGCCCGTAGCGCTTCGCGCGGAGATTGTGACGGCGGCCGATACGATCGCCGCATTGGACAGGAGCTTTGTGGCACGACGATCCAAGGATGGTTCGGACATCATTCTGCAACCGCGGGCACGTGTGCCGATCTGGCGTATCTCCGACGAGCTGAGAGGTTCGCCGGAAGTCGCTCGCATCATCGAGTTAATGCGACTGGATCCAGAGCTCAGCGAGTACCGATTCATCGTCGGAAAGCTGCCACCCGGTGCCAACAAGGCAAAAGAAATCAACTTGGTTACACGATCATTGGTGGGCGTGCTCTTCTATCTGTCTCAAGCTGTGGACGTGCCCCGGGAACACCGTGATCGTAATTGGGTCACGACCACACTCGATAAGCAAGGCCAAGTGTTTGATTGGCAATGCGTGGTCGGGGATTTGTTGCGGATCCATTCACGGCCGACACCGCCTGCGGATGCCGCAGTCGCGGTGCTTTACAAGGGTTCGTGGTTCTACATCGACAACTCGGACTTGTCATCCAAGTCCACGATGGCGCTGTTGAGCCAGCTATTCGCCTTGCAGGCCGGCGAAGCCAAAGCGGTTACACCGGTCTTGACCCTTCCGGTAGGCGGCTGATCAGGCGGCGAGGGAATCAGCGTACAAGGTGCGGTTCGCGGTTGTAAACAGCCAGCGCGGGCGAGAAGCGAGGTTATCCCGTGGGCCAGGTACCCGGTTTGCAGGCCAGCGCTATTCTCCAAGATAACGGTAAAGCAGCTCCTGCCACTGGGCCGATGTGGTCTTCTCCAGCAAAGCCTGATTAATCGATTCGCGGAGCGCACTACCTTGCCGTAAGGCGATCGCGTAGTCCTGTGGTTCGAAGACCCGCGCGACGACTCGAAGGGGCAGATGCAGCTCTTTGTTCGCCAAGTAGCGAAGAATCGGCGCATCGTAGACTGCGGCATCCGTGTCTCCCCGCAGCACCGCCTGCAGGGCATCGGCTGGAGTCTCGCAGGGCACGACGACGATATGATGGGCTGCCAGGTAAGCTTGGCTGGTCGACCCAGGGACCGTCGCTACACGAAGGCCGGGTAGGTCCTCCGGCCCGTCCACGCCCGTGTCGAGCTGGGAAACCGTCAAAGCGGAGGCGATCGCGGCCGTAAAACTCGAAATCAGTAGGATGCTGGCGAACATCCAGATCAGCGCCACCAACCTTCCACCGAAGGACCGCGGTGCCTTGTCACCGTAGCCCACGGTCGTCATTGTGACGGCAGACCACCAAAAAGCTGAGCCTAGCCCGTTACCTATTCGCCCACCGAACTGTTCTGGGTTCAAGTTCCTCTCGAACAACCATACCACAAAGCCCACCATGAACAGCAGAATCGCCAGAATAGCGACAGCTCCGGCGAATTGAGTCGACGCGACACGCTTGAGCACCGCTGTCCAACCCGATTCGTTCTTGGAAGGAACGGCGATGCCCAGTCCGGAGTGGTAGAAGGCGTGGGTAAAGTCGACGACTTTCTCACGGCTCGCGGTCACGGTCAGGGCGGCAACAGCCGCGTCCAACCTCCCGTCCTGCAACCCATCGATGAGTCCCTGAAGGTTGGCTTCCTCGAATGCGTACTCCAGCTCCAGATCTGTAGCGATGTCACGCCAGAGATCGATGCTGATTCCAGACCACGTACCGGAAGGCCCCTTGATCGCGAACGGCGGCACGTGACGCGTCCCCACGATCAGCCTGTCGCTCGACGCGTCCTGAGCGCACAACGGAGCGCGAGGCACCAGCAAGGAAACCAGGAGTAGCAAGACCCGTCTTGTATTCGCTCGCACACTCATCATTGGCCTCCGTACTGCCTAGCCCGTGCGTCTGTCGCGTCGCCCGCCGAGTGGACGCGGCCACCATGCCAAGGCTTGGCCGTCTCTATCCGATCGCACCTTTCAGATTACGGTTCTCCCGACGCCTGGGCAACTGGTCCAGGCCCGTGAGACGGTACTTGAGACCAATGTTCGCGCCACGACCTAGCCTACCCTAACCCCACATCGAGGCTCATCATGACGGCAAAGCCCACCAGGGCACCTCCTGTCGCAAAGTCGTTAAAGCCCTCTCGTTGAGACTCCGGGATAAGCTCTTCCACGACTACGAAGATCATTGCCCCCGCGGCGAAGGCCACACCAACGGCTAATCCTTCGGGGATATTGTGCAGCGTCACGGCCGACACCAGCAATATGCTGCGACGCCAGGACGTCTTGATGCCCTCGGCCTCCGAAGTCTCGAGACCGATGTGAAGGTGCGGTAGGATCTTGTCTACCAGATAGAGAAAAAAAGCCGCCTGCCAAGAAGCCGATCGCGGCCGGTTTCCAATCGCCGCCCGACATCTCGATGGCGGGAGCTAGGAGAGACCCGTAGCTTGCGGCGATCATAACTCCGGCTGCCGACCCCAGCATTCCGTCCATCATTCTCTGATTGACCCGTTTCGCGAAAAGCACCGGCGCCGCGCCCGCCGCGGTGAAGAACTATGTAAACAGCGTGGCGATCAACGCCTGCGTGACGGGGTGGTACTGCTGGAAGAACTCGACGAGCCAATCACTCATAGCGCAACCACCTCGTGTTTGTTGAGAGCCACAGCGACGAGCGTCTCTGCGATCCCCTTACTCTTGTGCAATTCGGTGCCTCCTCCGTCATGTTGTTGCGACATAAATGCCCTTATGTACTCACCCCTGCAAATCAAGGTGCGGCCGCCGCTCGAATGGGAAGCTCCGGCCGCGCCGCCCATTCGGTCCATCCGGCGTCGTACCATAATACGTTCCGGTAGCCGAGAAGCTGTTTCAGTACAAAGAACGTCTGACTTGCCTGGTGTCCTGTTCGACAGTGCACAATCACCGTCGCATCACGAGATGGAATCAGTTGACTGTAGGCCTGTCGCAGCCCGTCGATTCGCTTGAAGGCGTTGTACTTGTCGGAGGCCAAGACGTCTTCGGTGTATGGGCGACTGAGTGCTCCGGGTATGTGCCCCGCACGCGCCTCATCCGACTTCGTGCCCGAGTAGTACTCAGCAGGCCGCACGTCGATGATCACCGCCGAACGTCGCTCCATATGCTGCAGAACGGTCTGGTAGTCAACGGTGAAGTGGTCTGCGAAACGATCGACCGAGAACTCCGAAGCCGCGACCGACGGTAGGGCCGTGTCCGTTGGGAGTCCCTCGGCCAGCCACTTTCCAAAACCTCCATCGAGGATCAGATAGCGATTGTGGCCGACTCGCTCCAGAGCGATTGCCATGATCGTGGCGTCCTGCAATTTGTCACCACTGACCAGCACAACAACGTCTGCGGGATGGAGACCCATAAGCGAGAGATGTTCGCCAATCATGCTGGCCGGCATCAGCATCGAGGGTACGCCGCCGATCACGCCTCTGAGGCTTTCAAGGTCGAGACGCAACGATCCCGGAATGTGTCCGGAGGTGTATTCGGGATTGCTGCGAAGATCGATGATGCGAACGTTGCCAAGGTGGTAATTCTCGGCAAGCCAATCCGTCGCGGTCAGGCCAGGCAGCGTCAGCTCTGCAAAGTCATCTTGTTCTGCGGCGGCTTGTGAACCAGGCGTTCCGGGCGACAGAAAATACTCTCGCCAACGAGTAACAGTCGCCGCGGCCTCGGGGCCAAGCGGTGCAGACCGCAGCGACGCTGGTTTCAGGCAACGCTCAATGAAACCGGTGAGCCCATCGGTCAAGATATACGCATTCTGGAAGCCGCGGCTGTGGAGATAATCCCGCGCCTGGGCCGGATGGGTCATGCCGTTCGAGTACAGCACGATTCGGCCACGATTCTTGTAGGGTTGCAGATCGGCCTCGAGGTTGCTGAGAGGAATGTTCACCGCCCCGCGGATGTGGAGAGCGTTGAACTCCGCAGGTGGGCGAACATCAACCACCAGCCAGTCGCTTACCCCTCGGGTCAGACGATCGGCCAACTCCTCCGGCTCGACATGATCCTGACCGGATTCAACCTGGGCGAGCAGGTCTCCCCCCGGTTGCTGAGCTATGGTAGCAGGCGCGACCGATTCAGCTTCGCGTGTACTCCCATCGAAAGCCACACCGGGACCGCCGCCGACTATGAAAAGTCCGACGGCAAAGACGAGGAGCAACGTGCCGAAACCCTTTAGCGACGGGCTGTTGAAGTAGTCAGTTCCCGTCTTTCGGCGGCGCTCGAGGTACTCGACGGCCCAAAAGACAATCACCGCCGCCACCGTCAGCAGAAACGCAAACGTGGTTTGTGACACGCCGAGGTTTGCGTAAATGAACTGCACCCCGGACTCAACCTGCAGGGGACGCATCGCCGGGTAGAGTTCGTTAAACAGAATGCTCCCGACGACAGCACCGCAAAGGCACAGCAACGCGTCCAGCTTGCCGGAGGCAAACCCGACGGCGGCCGTCCCCGGACACCATCCGCTCAATGCGAACCCGACGCCGAAGATCAAGCCACCGATGATCTGAGCTGCGTAGACCGTCGGCATGAGGTAGATTCTCTCGAGTGAGATCCAACCGAAGGCCACCAGGTAGGCCAGTCCCAGCATGGCTGTCACGAGCCCTGAAAACATGACTTTCGCGACCGCCATGTCGCGGAAGTAGAAGATCCCCGCTAGACGACGTGAGCTGCCAAAGCCGGCCCGTTCGAGCACGAAGCCGAAGGCAACTCCAACCAGTAGTGACAAACCCATCGCGGCGCCGGTCGTGAGGGCTCCCTGATGGTAGAGCGTCTCAATCATCCCATTGCCTCCTCACGAACCACGCCGCCGCGTACCCTCCGGCAAAGATGCAGACGAGGAAGATAAGGCTTCCTGTCAGCAGTAAGGCACCACCGGTCAGCGCCTGACCGGATGTGCAACCGGCGGCCAGACGGCTCGCAAAGCCGACCAGAAGGCCACCGATCAAGGCCAGTGCTGCGCGAAGTCCCGCCGGAGCCTTCGTACCGCGCTCGAGCTTGAAGCTGACACGGTTGGCAAACAACGCCGAGGCCAGACTGCCCAGGAACGTCCCGATCAGCATGAACACGAGGTAGTAGCGCAACGGGTTGTGAGCGCACCAGGGGCCGAAGTACTCGCTGGCGCGCGTGTGGTCCGGAACAAACACACACTCGGTGAATGCGGCGATGCGGGCGATGCCGCCTGATGCGCCCAGTCCTGCACCGAGGATGAGAAACGATGCCAACAAGGTCAGGCCGAGCAAGAAGCCGGCCAGGTATGGATTCATGTATTTCTTCAGAGTCTCTGGTGTCGTACTCATGACTAGCACCCCGCGCTCTTCTTAGTTGATGGTTTCGGCGAATCCGGCTGCGGTTGATCCGGCGGCGAAGGTTTAGCTGGTCCGACAGGTGGCGCCTGCCCAGTTGGTGCCGGGTGAGCTAGCGGCGGAACTGCGCCCACCGCCGCGCCCGTCGTTCCCAACGTTGATTCCGTCCAGTAGGCGGTTAAACCACCGTACAACGCCTTGATATTGCGTTGCGTTTTCTGTGAGAGAATGCCGGCTGCCATCATGGCCAGTGAACCGTCTCTATCGACGATGATCAGGGGGCCGACACCCGTAAGGTAAGCTGGATTACCAAGCAGTTCGGCTAGCTCGACATTCGTCGAAGTGGGCAGGTGGTAATCTGCAAAGTGTTGCGGTGGTCGAATGTCAATCAGGTCAAAGCTGCCGGGCAAGTCCAGCAGTAATCGCTTGAGTTCCTCTGTCGAAATCCGATCCGCCAGGCGAACCGCTCGCTTGGGTTTTTGGCCGGTTGCCTTCGCACCCCCCGTGGCCATCTGCGCTCCGTAGACCGGCAACCCCGCCGCGATCCATGCCTCCGATCCGCCGGCCATGTTGTAGAGGTCCTTGAAACCGTTGCGCTCCAGGATGCCCAGGCCCATGCTCGAGCGGTAAGCCGAGTTGCACACGGTCATCGTCGGGAACGCGGGATCCAGCTTGGCGGACAACTCTGCCAGATGGTCCAGCGGCATGTTGACGACCGTCCCGATCCGGAGGCCCATCCACTCCTCGGGCAGCCGCACGTCGACGATGATCGGCGCCTTGCCGGCCTGCATCTGGTCATACAGTTCGCGCGGGGGGATCAGCTTCGCGATTGCGACAGGCAGCCCGGCCTTAGTGTACGTTTCGACGCTCAGGATGTCGGCCGTGTAGCCGACTCGATGCAGTCGGCGTCCAGCCTCAGCGAGATCCTCGCGCGGTCCGTACAACACCAGCTTCGCGTCCCAGGGCACCATGCGTCCGACCCATGACTCGAACCGACCGCGCAGGGCGATGTTGACCGAGTTCGGAATGTGGCCGCCCGCATACTCCGGCGCATTACGAATGTCAACGACGTAGTGTTTTGCCGGATCATCCAGGTCGGGTCCGGTCGGGATCTCATCAGGCAGCGGTGCGTCCCAGTCGATCAGCGGTGGCCCATCACGATTCATCGCCGCGTTGTGCCCGAAGTACTGGGGAGCTTCAGGGAGACCTTCCAACACGGCCGCAATGAACTCGTTTCGGCCGGCGTGTTGGAAATACGGATTAGAGGCTCTCTCTGCGCCGATTGTGGAGAATGGCTCGTCGCGCAGATGCGCTCCACACAGCGAGCCGGCACCGTGAGCCGGGAAGATCATGGCATCGTCCGCGACCTTCGACAGCTTGTTGTTCCAGGTGTCATAGGCCATCGATGCAAGTGAGGCGGCTGTCATCTTCTTGGGAAGGAGGTCGGGGCGCCCAATGCTTCCGACAAAGAGTGTATCACCCGTGAAGATCGCGACAGGCTGATCCGGCTTCTGCTCGCTGAACACGTAGCCGCAAAGCCCGTCCGGCGTATGTCCCGGCGTCTCGAAAACACGAACCACGGCTTTTCCGCAAGCGATCTCATCGCCTTCCTTGACAGGTTGGTGGTCGTACTCTGCCCCGCTGGCAGCGCTTGCATATATAGGGCAGCCAAAGACATTTGCCATCTCGATATGGCCAGCCACGAAGTCTGCGTGCGAGTGCGTGAGGAACACTCCTTTAACGGACAACTTCTCTTCGTGGAGGTAATCCACATATCGATCAATGTCCCGCCCCGGATCCACAATCAGCGCGCTACCGTCGCTTGCGACTACGTAGGAGTAGTGCGATAGAACTGGGAGCGTAAACTGGACAATCGTAAGATCGGCGTATTCGTATGTGTCAACGATCTGGTAAGTTGCCGCCGCGTCAGCGTGCGTGGCCGCCTCAGCGTCCTTGATCTGCGGTGGTGGCCCCTCGGCGCGACATATGCTGCCACACACAACCACAGCCACGAAACAGCGCAGTAGATTGGGCCTTATCATCACGGAAGCTCCTTCTTACGGAGTCGTAAACCTCAGATCCGCGCGTACTTTCGTGCGCAGACCAATACTTCGGAGGTCCAGTCGATGTGCACCACGAAGGCCGCGCGACCTGACATGGCTTACATCCCGGTCCCCAACCACGTTCGCGGCTGCCGTGCGCGATTGACGTCGGTCCGAAGCGCAACCCGCTTCTCCAAGGGGCCGGCGTCGCCTGCCGTCCACCACGAGACGTCTCGCAGTGTATCCCGTGCCGGTGACCGGGCAACCTGGCACGGTTAAGCTCAGCCGCACTCGTCAGAACCGGATCATGCACAAGTTCCTGCCCGTCAAGTGATTACGGGCTACGGTTCCAGAGCGCAGCCCGCACCTTTCATGCTGGCTAGTTCCGACAGGCGGAGGTGTCGCAGATTTCCGGGTGAGGCCAGCCCGTCTTGGCCTACTTGCTGCTCGTCGGACTTGCCAATCGCGTCGAATTGGATGAGACAGATAATCTAGGATGTATTGGGCCCGGCCCCGCGGTACGTTCTGCTGGGAGGCGTCCTCGGGGAGCCAACGACCTCGAATCTGGTCTGTCCAAACGTGGAACCGGTCGCCAAAATGAACCCATTGATAGGTGACCGACCGGTGAGGCGGCGCGTGTCGGCCAGCCTAAGGCCTGAGACAACGGAGATTGACCTGATGACCAAGCGGAGCGGAGTGGTAACGTTCAAAGGGAAGCCCATGACGCTAATGGGCCCCGAGATCAGAGTCGGTGATGAGGCTCCTCATTTCAAGCTTGTCGGGGATGACCTTGCTGACATCGAGTGCAAGTCGTTCCACGGCAAGGTGCGCGTGTTGAGCGTAGCCGCGAGCATAGACACGCCGGTTTGTGCTACGCAGACGCGCACCTTCAACAAGGAGGCGGTCGACCTATCGGAGGACGTGGTCGTCCTGAGCGTGAGCCTCGATCTACCTTTCGCCCTAAAGCGTTTTTGTGGCGCCGAAGGTATCGAGCGCATGATCACCGCCAGCGACTACAAATATCACGATTTCGGTGAGGCCTACGGCGTCTTGATCAGCGAGCTGGGGCTCCTGACCCGCGCGGTCTTCGTAATCAACCGCGAACGCAAGGTCATTTACGCGGAGTACGTTCCCGAGATTACGAACGAGCCGGACTACGCCTCCGCGCTAAAGGCGGTGAAAACCGCATTGTAGGGCGCGCCCTTCAAGCATCTTCTTTGGATCACGCGCATGGCGATCATTGATGTCGTCGACACGTATCGTGAGCTAATCGGGGGACTGATGGAGGTTTACTTGCCCAGCATAGCTAACCGGCAAAACGAAGCGCTGAAAGTCCGGACGATTGTGGGCAGCATTTTCATCACGCTCACATTCCTGGCCGGCGTCGACTGGATGCACTCGGAGAGTATGCCTGAGTTGCATTTTACTTGGGGTTACCCGCTGCTGCTCACAATCCTTGTTACGGTCGGCCTGGGGATGACCGTCTACTTCAAGAAAGAGGGATGCCTCGGAGCCCAGCGAAACCGGCCGACGGAAAGCGGTCAATGCCGAAACATCGTCTGGCTTATGAAGATTGGCGAGCGCACGTCTATGGACGCCGCGAAGTTTATTATCAAGGCCTTATGAGAGGAACACTATGTCGATCGTTTGGTTTTTGATCATCGGTGTTGTTGCCGGCTGGCTCGCCGGCAGGTTCATGAAAGGTAGAGGCTTCGGACTGGTAGGTGATCTAATCGTCGGCGTGATAGGGGCTATGTTGGGAGGTCTGATCTTTCAGACGCTCGGGATCACGGCTATCGGTCCCTTTGGTCACTTGATCATCGCCACATTCGGCGCGATCGTCTTCATAGCCCTCATTCGAGTGTTCAAGCGAGCTTGAACTGGTAGCTTGGGACTCACGTCCAGGTGTCCGCAGCCTGGAGTGTACGGGCCGACGGCGGAATAGCCTCCCAAACAACGTCCTGGCGGGCAGTGTGCTGCCGCCCGCGTTTCGAGCAGCCTGATCGGCCGCAACGGACGAAGAATGAAGTCCGGCTATCAGTCAGTGATCACGGCGAACGCGGAGCAATAATAGGATCGCAGGCGATTCCTACCCCTCCAAAGGGAGAATGGAGGGCTGTCCACGCGAGGAGCGTATGATGTTCGAGCACTTTCGTGAGCCACTCGTCCCCCAACGGTTGTTTTATGGCCGAATGCTGAGGCATACGCTTGGAGCTGTCGGTCTCGTGGCTTGTACGCTGTGGGTGGGCATGGCGGGCTATCACTGGTTTGAAGGATTGCCGTGGGTTGACGCGTACGTGCATGCAGCGATGCTTCTTGGGGGCATGGGACCTGTGGCGGAGCTACACACGACTGCCGGCAAGCTCTTCGCGGGCAGTTACGCGCTATTTTCCGGAATCGTGTTCCTTGTCGTCGCGGGCATTTTCTTCGCTCCGGTCGTACATCGTGCAATGCACCGTTTTCACTTAGATGACAACGCTTCGACGTCTTAAAAGACGACCATGGAGATGGACAGTGAGAACAACGCGAACGGAGGTGCCCGCGTGCGACGGTTGCTGACGCGCGCCAGCTTTCGGGTAGCACTGCCTTACCTGGCGATCGGAATCCTGCTGGTCATCGCCGTTGTTGTGGTGGGTCGGGACATCGAACATCACATCAACACCATCGAGTCATGGATCGCGCAGCTCGGCCCTTGGGGCGCGCTTGCGTTCGTCGGCCTGTTCGTCCTGGCGACGTCGTTTCTAATGCCCGACACGGTGCTTTGCATCATTGCAGGTGCTCTGTTCGGGATCGCGTGGGGCGCGGCCGCGGTCGTGGCCGGGAGCTTTCTTGCCGCCGCGCTGCAGTTTGCGCTCTCCCGCCGACTCCTACGGACGCGGATCGAGCGAACGCTTCTGGCAAAACCGTCGCTTGCGGCTATTCAACGAGCCGTCTCCCATGATGAACTTCGATTGCAGCTGCTTCTGCGTCTCACACCGTTGAATCCTGCAACCATCAGCTACCTGCTTGGCGCGGCCGGCGTTCGATTCACCGGGTTCCTGATTGCCTGCGTCGCCCTCGCCCCCAACCTGATCATCGAGGTGTACTTCGGCCACGCGGGCAAGCACATGGCCCGGATGGCCGTCGGTGGCGCGAGAGCCGGCCAACTGCACGATCTCGCGATCATCGGCGGCGTGGTGGTGGGCGTCACGGTCATGGTCCTCGTTTCGAGGATGGCCCGAAAGGCAGTCATGCAGGCCGTAGCAGAGCCCGATACCGAGAAGGCCAAGTCCGACAGCGATATGGCATGAACCTCCATCTGCTCAGCACCTTTGTCCTGGTCGCGCATTGGCTCATCCTGACGGCATTGTCAATTCGCGTGATTATGAGGCGGCCACCCGTTGGCGTCTCAGTGGCATGGCTGGCAGTGATCTTCAGCGTGCCCTTCGTCGGCGCTGTTGCGTACCTGCTCGTTGGCGAACGGCGCCTGGGCCGAGGGAGGGCGGCGCGCATTGCCGCGAGCATCGGCAACGTGAAGCAATGGCAGAAGGACCTGCGGCATCAGTACGGCACGGCCGCGACGCAGATCGAGGCGGCGGCGGAGCCCATCCATCGCCATGCCGAGCATGTCCTTGGTTTTCCGGCCATGGCCGGTAACAACATCGAGCTTCTTGATAACTTCCAAACCATCTTTGACGCAATCGTGGCCGACATCGACGCTGCCCAGCGCAGATGTCACGTCTGCTTCTACATCTGGCACGAGGGTGGGCGTACCGCCGATGTCGTCAACGCGCTCGTGCGGGCGGCCCGGCGGGGTGTCCAATGCCGGGCACTGGCCGACGCGACCGGAAGCAAGTCCTTTCTCAGAGGCAACTTAGCCCGCAGGCTGCGCGACGCGGGCGTGGAGCTCACCGCTGCACTGCCCACGGGGCCTCTCCGAACCTTCTTCGTTCGCAGGGATCTGCGGAATCACCGCAAGATCGTCGTTATCGATGATCGCGTGGCCTATACCGGAAGTCAGAACCTCGTCGATCCCCGTTTCTTCAAGCAGGAGTCGGGCGTTGGAGAATGGGTGGACGCCATCGCGCGCGTCACCGGACCCATCGCCGCGGCCCTTGACTGTGTTTTCTGGCTGGACTGGTCGGTCGAGACCGGCCGTGCATGCGAACTACCGCCCGCAGCCGGGAACGGGTCGCCCGCGCCGGCCGGGTCGATGATTCAAGTCGTACCCTCCGGCCCGGATCTTCAGCCGGAAGCAATTCACCAGTTGTTGTTGACGGCGATCTACGCAGCCCGCCGTGAACTCGTGATGACGACTCCGTACTTCGTACCTGACGACTCGATGCTCACCGCCTTACTGTCGGCTGCCCTGCGCGGCGTCGAGGTGACGTTGATCGTTCCGGCCCGTAACGATTCACGGCTTGTCCGCTATGCGAGCGTCGCGCACTTTGATGACCTGATGTCCGCCGGGGCCACTATCGCATTGTTCAAAGGCGGCCTGCTACACACCAAGAGCTTGACCATCGACGGTACAATAAGCGTCTTCGGTTCCGTCAATCTCGACATGCGTAGCCTCTGGCTCGACTTTGAGATCTCACTGTTTGTTTACGATGCGGCTTTCACAGGTCAGCTGCGGGCGCTCCAGAACACTTACCTGGGGAACTCGGATCGACTTGAACTCGATGTGTGGCGACGACGCCCCGCGCACCGACGGTTCACAGAGAATGCGTTCCGCCTCCTTGGGCCACTCCTGTGATTCGGTTGGTGAGTCGCTCCGCGCGACAACATCAGCAATCTCGCGAACCTCACTGACTTCCACTTCTGCTTGACCTTGTTGATCCGCGGACCGCCGCTGCCTCCGGCAACGGCGATTCTGCATCCTCGGGCTGCTCGCGATAGTGCACCACCACCATTGCATCTGCGTAGGAGGGATCGATTGCGCGCAATTCAAGAACGACCGCCTGATTGATGGCCGTCTCGACGATGGCGCCTTGGCCGGGCCAGATACTGAACTTGATCCGCACAAACGAATACCCCGCCTCGGTGGCTTTTGGGCTCGCGATTTCAGGCTCACCGAGCATCGATCCCCGAAACTGATCGTACGAGGATGCCGAGACGACCCGTAGTCGCCCAAGAGCTTCACTAGCTTTATCATCAGCCTGGGGAAGTCTGGCGTCGAGCAACACCGGCATGTATCCACGCCCAAAGTTGATGACGTTGGCAACATTCCGGTTTGGAATGGACACCTGGGCACCGTTTAGGTTGACGAGCACCGTGAATCGGATACCGACGCTCTGGACGATTCCGACCTGACCGCCGATATCGACCATATCGCCCACATTCAGAAGATCTGAGGTGATTACGGTGAGACTCGTGATGACGTCCTGTATGAGCCCCTGAGACCCGAAGCTGACGGCGAAGCCGATGACGGTCGCGCTCGCGACGTAGGCAGTTAGGGAGACGCCCATTTCGTGCAGAATCATCCCGGCCGCGGCGAAGTACAGAATGAAGATGATCACACTGCTGGCAAAATGAGACAGCGTCCGGATCTTCGTGTTCCACGCAGGCCTTGATCGAAGCACGGCACGGAAGAGTCGACGCACCACGACGACCATCAGGTGCGCCGCCGTCGCGATCACGAGAATCGCAAGAATACGGCGCCCCGGGTGCTGACCGAACAGATCAAGTATGCCGCGCGCTCCAGTGGGAACGGACGCCGCTAACACCTGGAGAGACAATCCGGCACTCATAGGATAAGCCAAAGCGAACTCTCAAGATTGCAGGGGCGTGAACGCCATTCTATCATTGAGCCCATTGTACCCCATCGCTACGCGGTGTCGAGGTCCGGCGCAGATTGGATCCGGGCCATTCATGACTGTTGCCCGAGAACCTAGGCGCGGGCAAAGGAAGTAGGACAAGCGTTCAAAGCGCAGGCAAGCCGCTGGCGATTTGAGTTAAGACGCGAGTAAGGCAAGAGCGAGATTTCGGATCAAAGGAGTTGAACAATGCGTCGAGGAATGACAGGAATTTGCGGCCTATGCATCGTCGCGTCGCTCATCGGGGCATGCCAGCAGGTTGGACCCCGTTATGACGACGGTGTACAAACGAAAACCAAGCGTCCGGAACCAAAATATACGATCGGGTGGCAGCAAATCAAGAACGGCATGGACCCGGCCGAGGTTCTGTCAGTCTTGGATGAACCGGTTGATATCAAAGTAACGCAGGTCAGCACGTACTGGTACTACTCGGAGCGCGGCAGCAACGGACCATACGTTGGCTTCGATACCAGATCGATGAAAGTAGACCGGTGGCGGCCGCCCGCCTCCGACTGAGTCGCGTCACCGATGGGCTTCGCACAGCCGCACAGCCGCAAGAATAGCCGGTCCGCGTGGCCTGTGACACATAAAAGTGAGTGTCATTTTGCCAGTTTCCGGCATGTTGCGCCGCAGGCTCCTCACATATTGGTCTGCCGACAACAGTGGATGCCATCTCGCCCGTGTACGGAGTCTTGGTGCGGCGCTAGCCGCTTGCCCTTTCGAAGTTCGTAGCCGCGAAGTCCCAGTTCAGCAAGTTGGCGATGACGGCATCGATGTACTTCGGTCGGGCGTTTCGGTAATCGACGTAGTACGCATGCTCCCACACGTCGACGGTGAGTAGTGCGGTCTGGCCATGCTTCATCGGCAGGTCTGCATTCGCCGTCTTGGTCACACGCAGCTTGCCGTCCTCCAGCACCAGCCAAGCCCAACCGGATCCGAACTGTGTGGCAGCAGCATCTGCGAACGCCTCCTTGAACTTGGCGAACGAGCCGAAGTCGCGCGTGATCGCGTCGCCCAGCAACCCGGTCGGTTCACCGCCGCCACCCGGCTTCAAGCTGTTCCAGTAGAAGGTGTGGTTCCACACCTGGGCGGCGTTGTTGAACATGCCGCCCTCGCTGCCGGCGATGATGTCCTCCAAAGGCTGATCCTCGTGCGGCGTGCCGGCGATCAGCTTGTTCAGGTTCGTAACGTAGGCGTTGTGGTGCTTGCCGTGATGAAACTCGAGCGTCTCCGCGCTGATATGGGGCTCAAGGGCGTTCTTGTCATACGGGAGCTCGGGAAGTGTGAACGACATCGGTAAACCCTTTCAACAAGTCGTCGATTTCAGAAACCAGATTCTCAACCAAGCGTTAGCGTAATTCACCTGTGCCCGGTGGCAAGGGCGGATCTGGATAGTCGCTCGTGCCACCTTTGCCGAGATGATTTCGCCCGATATGGACGCGTCCGAGCGAGCGACATCGCGAGATCTAGCTCGAGTTCTCGCCTGAGCGAGATGGGAACGGGCCCCGCGTAGCCCGGACACGCCGCGCAGGCCTGCATGTGGGACACCGGCATCTCCTGCACAGAATCGTACTAGTTTCGGGATATCCGAGCCGTTTCCGGCCCGCAGAGGCCGTCGGGGCTCTTCGCTGATGTGGTTGGCGCCGTTACATTAGGGTTGTCAGGCGGCTCTTGCGGGCCTCGTGAAGACTTTAGCCTTAATGGAGGATCCTCTCATGGCAACATCTGAAGAAGAGACACTCGATTCACCGTGCCAGAACAGCGTGAACCCGCTGCCGGCTGAAGCCGTCCGATGGCGCTGCGATCCCAGCACCCTGCCATTTGGCTCAACGAAGGAAGTCGAGCCGATGGTTGGGGTTGTGGGGCAGGATGACGCGATGGAGGCTTTACGATTCGGACTCGAGACGAACGCCCCGGGCCAGAACGTCTTCGTTCGAGGACTAACCGGCACGGGACGAATGACCTTGCTCAAGCGAATGATGGAGGACATTCAGCCGACGTGCCCCCTCGCGCTGGACCGCTGTTATGTGCACAACTTCACTCAGCCCGACAGGCCACGCCTCATCACCCTGGCACGTGGCCGGGGAGAGGAGTTCCGCCGGCGGGTTGACAAGGTTGTTGAGTTCATCCGCGATGACCTTGCCGCTGCCCTAGTACTCCATTACATCTCGAACGATGGGTACAACTTCTTCAGTCGTATCCGGGCATCGTCCGTGTTGAATCGCCAGTTTACCTTGGCTTTCGCTGCGTTCCGCTCGGCTTCCCAGGCGGCGATCTCTCGTG
>Ga0307432_1000343_pt1 | contig 37953 bp, 36 predicted proteins | sample SalMarWE160150MG_FD_202158 | JGI IMG/M metagenome (GOLD analysis project Ga0307432, IMG submission 202158) | Salt marsh sediment microbial communities from the Plum Island Ecosystem LTER, Massachusetts, United States - WE1603-150 | ecosystem: Environmental > Aquatic > Marine > Intertidal zone >...
TTCGATAGCGTGCTGAAGATTGCCGCCCGAGTGGGGTCGTTATCCTACAGGGACTTTTACGAAGGCGCGAAGACACATACGAATCCCGCGAAATCAGATGAACCTGTGCTAACCGGATAGGCATAAAGGGAACTTTAAAAAAACTCAGGAGGTTTAAGGTGAAGGTAGTTGGAGTAATCGGTTATAAAAAAAGTGGAAAGACCACATTAGTTATTAGATTATCTCAGGAACTGTCAAGGATGGGCTACAGTGTAGCTATTCTCAAACATGCTTCAGGGGATATTGATTTTCCCAGCAGTGACACATCCAAATTCAGGACGCATGCTGCCTTTGTTTCCGCCATTTCCTCAAAGGAGTCCGAGATAATACTAAAGGGAAGAAAGCGAATAGAGGATATCCTGACATATGTTGACTGTGATATTGTATTGATAGAGGGGTTTAAAAAGGAAAAGACATTTCCAAAGATTGTCTGCATAAGGGACAAAGGCGAGGAAAATGAATTGTTTGATGGGCTGCAGCTCTTTACCGCCAGTTTTACCGAAGGTATCTCTGATTTTGCCATTGAAAATGATGATCATATAAAGAAAATGGCCGCTCTTGTTAGCGAAAAATCCTTTAAATTGCCTAATCTAAATTGCGGTCACTGTGGGTATGAAAGCTGTTTTGAACTTGCTAAGGAGATTGTTAAGGGTAAAAAATCAACTGCCAACTGTGTTTCTTTGAATCCACCAATCTCTATTAAGGTCGATGGGGCTGAGTTTCCGTTAAACCCCTTTATGTCTAACCTTTTCAAAAATAGCTTTTTGGCAATGCTATCCTCCCTTAAAGGATTTAAAAAGGGGCGGCTTGAGATTGAGATACCCTGATTTAAGTGCCTAAAGCCCGCCTTGGTGCTATGCTCTTTGATCAGCCTAATAAAGCCATAAGCCAGTGAGTGCTCAAATCAGCATAGTAAGCCTATAAGCCAGGACTGGGCCAGGGTTATAAGTGCCTAAAGTGAGCTAAAGTTCTAATAATTTGTAGATTCACAATTGACAATCAATAATATAATAATGACTTACGCAATTTATTTAACATAAAAACCACGAATTTGGGGATGCTGAATAAAGTTTTCGCATAAATGGATTATTTGCACTGCGAGTTTTTGAGATCGTTTTCAAGTCCCTTGGGGTATTTTTTATGCTCCATAATAATATTCTTCATAACTTTAGGCATTTTAGTTCACTTTAGGCAATTTAGGCACTTGTTTAATAGGAGATAATTGAGTGTTAATTGACAGATTCAATAGAAGAATAAATTATTTAAGGATTTCCCTTACTGACAGATGCAACCTACGCTGTATTTACTGCATGCCGCCCGAGGGTGAAAGAAAGCTGAGGCATAAAGACATATTGCGTTACGAAGAATTGCTTCGGATTGCAAGAATAGCGATCAAATTGGGCATAAACAAGATCAGACTGACAGGAGGAGAACCGCTTGTCAGGAAGGGGGTTCAGGAATTTATACCCATGCTTACAGCCCTTGGTGGTCTTGCTGACGTTTCGATAACCACGAATGGTGTCTGTCTGAAGGATAATCTGAAGACATTAAAGGTTGCCGGTATAAAAAGGATCAATGTAAGCCTTGATAGCCTTAAGAGGCTCAATTTTAAATTGATTACCCGGTTTGATTATTTTAATGAGGTTTGGGAGGGGATAGAAAAGGCCAGGGATATGGGATTCTATCCCATAAAGATAAATATCGTTGTTATGAAGGGAATAAATGATAATGAGGTGCTGGATTTTGCCCGCCTTGCCATTGATCAGCCCTATCATATAAGGTTTATAGAATGTATGCCTATTGGACTGCAGACCAATAACACGGCATTTGTCTCCAACTCAGAGATAGAAAAGGCGCTTGTAAACACATTTGGTCCATTGATACCGCTTTCTCATGGGCAAAATGATGGTCCGGCAGCCAGGTTTAGATTTGATGGCGGTAAGGGGGAGATCGGCTTCATAAGCGCAATCAGCGATTCATTTTGCAAGGATTGTAACAGACTCAGGCTAACCGCCGACGGAATGATTTTACCGTGTCTCCTTTCAAACACTGAGGTGGATATCAAAGAACCGTTAAGAAGGGGTTGCCTTGATGAGGAGTTAATTAAGATTTTTTTAGAGGCGGTCAACCTCAAACCACCATCCCATCCACTGAACTTTGAACATGACCAGATGGTTTACCGAAAGATGTGCTCTATTGGTGGTTGATTGAAAAAATAGTAACATTTTAGCTCTTTTAAAACTCCCACTGGCCTTTATTAAAAGCCACATAGTTATCCTTAGTGAGACGCATGAGTATGGGGATGTCTTTTTTTACATCATGCCTCTAACATGGGGCCTCAGCGTGCCGCTTCAAAACCATGTGCACGAGCAACTCGTCATTGTCTTCTAGGAACTTTGTCCGTGTGCACTGGTTTGAAGCGGCCTACCTACTCGTCTTTGTGAGGGCATGGTTAAAAAAAGATATCTCCATGCTCATTCAGCAGGTAATTTCAAAGAGCTAAAATGTAAAAAAAACGGAGATTACCGACTGTGGTCGGCAATCTCCGTGTCTCAGTTAGATACAATTTTTATTGTAATTACACCTGGGCCGCTAAGGACGCTGCCTCTTTCCCCGCAATAGATATTCTTTCCGCCGCATCTTTCTTCTTTAAAAGGCTGACATCATCGGCATCAACATATTCAATTGCGTTTACCTCACAGAACCGAACGCATTGAGGGTCGCCATCACAGAGGTCGCACTTGAATACCTTCTTGTCTATGGAATTAAAACTCATAGCGCCGAAGGGACAGACAGCAACACACGCGCGGCACCCGATACATACATCATAGTCAATCACTAACCGGCCAAGCTCCTCATCACGGGAGATGGCCTTGACTGGGCATACATTCATGCACGGGGCGTCCTGACACTGCTGACAAGTCATTGGGATATAAAGACCCTCCGATTCCCACTTCATCACCCTTATTCTACTCCGAGCCGGGTTAGAAATACCATCATGCATTACCGCACAGACGAGTTCACACAGCCGGCACCCGGTGCACTTCTCGTAGTTTATTACCAGAACTTTACCCATTGATTCCATTTACTTGCTCCTTTCAAATAATCACACTAAGTGAGAAGGCTCATTCTTCAGGCCGAGTTTTTTTAATGTCTCAGGCTTGGGAACACCGTTGTTATCAAGACCTTTGTATTCATAGAATTCATCGACCATCCGGATAAATTTTTTCTTATCAATCTTCATACCGACGACATCTATGGCTCCCCGTCTGCAAGGCTCATCAAAATAGCGATGGTTCAGCATATCGCCTTTCTTAAGATCGTCTCTTGTCAGCCCTTCCCTTAGGTTGAAGAGTCTTTCAATCATATTACACCTTACAGACACATCCCAGATTTCCTCTGGGGTCATTTCAAGGCCGGTATTATAATAAAGAACTTTTGACCAATCCTCAAAATTAGGAAGCGTCGCCCCCAAAAAAGTTGTGTGATATTTGCATATACCAAGGCAATCAACGCCCATGTAACAATTCTCCTGCCAGAAAACCTGCCAGGGTTTACCGATATATTCCGTATGCTCAGAGCTTAACGGTCCATCGTAGGGGACCGGGTTGCTGTAAATTTTCCTTAGGACCTCTTCCGGCAGATGGTACAGATCGATGGCCGGCCTGCTCCTCAAATGGTCAGAACCTCTTGACCCCGTAGCAACATTAAGTGCCAGTGCAGGTGTCGCCCTCTCATCCGAGTGCAGGTTGCTCATACCTTTGACCTGAATGAGATAATTAAAGGAATTCTTCCCGATCTTTTCCGACGCTGCAATACCTCCGTCTGCAAGAGCATCTCCCAGCCAACCCTTTCTATGGCATATACGGTCGATCATTTCTATAACCGCATCATCATTTCCAAACTTCAGGTCTATTCCATCTGTTTCTTTGCTGGTGATGATACCCAGTTCATAAAGCTCCATGGCCCAGGAAATAAGGCTTCCTGTTTCGAGATTGTCCATTCCGAACTTATCAACCAAATGATTTCCTGTAAGCACCGTAACAGCCCTGGGTGTGTCCGTTTCTCCGCCAAATGCGCCCTGGGATGTATATTCCGGCCCTTCATCGTAAGTGCCGGCGTATGGACCTGAAGGGATCTTATACTGTGCCCTGCAATGAACCTGGCAGCCAAAGCAACCAGTCATGTGATATTTCCCCATGGTCTCTTCGGCAATTTCATCAAGCCTCTCTGGCTCGATATCATCAGCATACTCACACTGGTTATATTGGAAATTCCTGGACCTGATGCCACCCCAGGAATTTGTTGCCCCCCAGATAAAAGGCGTTCCCAGGACTGCCTGGGTCTGATTTACTTTGGCGCTGACTATTTGGTCAATGAAACGCTTATTGTATTCCAGGGCTTCTTTTGGCTGGGCAATCTTTATATCCATGGTTCCGCGGGCCGCCACGCCCTTAAGATTCTTGGAGCCCAGAACGCAGCCCATCCCGGATCTGCCACCGGAATTTTTAATTCCCGTCATTACATTGGCAAACCTGACCAGATTCTCGCCGGCCGGGCCACAAACAAGGCTTTTGACCTCCTGGTCGCCCAGGTCTTCCCTGATAGCCCATTGTGAGTCTGTTATGGATTTACCCCAAATGTCGTGGGCGTCCCGGATCTCGATTTCACCGTTGTGGATATAGATATAGACCGGGTGTTTAGCCTTGCCCTTAATGACAAGGTGATGAAAGCCTGCCCAGGCCATTTCAGGTGCGAAAAATCCTCCCATATTTGAACTTCCGAGCAAACCGGTCAGGGGCGATTTGGCCATGATATGAGTCCTGGCGGTTGCTGAAGCACATGTCGCTGTCAAAATACCACCGCTTACCATAAGGGTATTTTTAGGGCCCAAGGGGTCACAACCTTTTTCTGTATGATTATAAAGCAGATATGCATCTAACCCCCTGCCGCCTAAAAATTTCTTCCTTACATCAAGCGGAATAGGTTTTGTCTGGATATCACCTGTGTTGAGATCAATATATGCTATCTTTCTGTCTAAAGGCATATTATTTTACCCCCATTTCTTTTAATTTTGCTTCTGCCAATTTTCTGTTTGTATCCCATACCGGTCCTCTGATACGGGGCAGGTTGGGATTGACCCAGTGGACCCGATATTCCATTCCGCATGTCGGGCATTTGACGGTCTTTTGTCCCTTCTCTGGCTGAATTCTTTCCATGCAAGTAGGATTATGGCATCTAAACTTGCCGATGGTCCTGGTCTGTCGCAGGCTCTCGGCTGTTGACAGCCCTTCTTTTTCTATTGTCATAATACTCTCCTTTCTGTCATAAAGTAGAATACCAAAATATGCCCGGTTCATTATCGTGAACTGAAAATTTAATAATTTATACCATAGTTATCCCATTTGTCAAGAGAATTGTCTTTCTTAAAAGATCACTGTGTTTTTTATATGTTTTATTTTTAAATATAACTCAAAATGTGAGTTGACAAACAATGCCACAAGATTATAAAGTATAAATAAGTTCATTATGCTGAACAATAATATGAAAAGATACGGGGCACCCTCAGTAAAAAAGGCTTTTGAAATTCTTGGGGTTCTTTCTACATCCAAAGAAGGTCTGGGGGTGAGCGAAATAGCAAGGGGCCTCAACATGGCCAAGAGTACTGTTCATGGCATGACCTCTACCCTGGAGGAGTTGGGGGCTGTCATGAGAGACCCGCAGACGAAAAGGTACAGACTGGGCCTCACGCTTTTCGAACTTGGCAGTTTGGCCTACTCACAGATTGACCTAAAGACCCTGGCAAGACCCATTATGGAGGAACTGATGGAAAAGACACAGGCATCGGTCTTCTTGGGCATCTCAAGCTGGGACCACGTAACCGTATTGGATATTGTTGAATCAAGACAGGATCTTAAGATTACGGCCCCGATAGGAACAACGATCTCTCTATTTGCCGGGGCAGTGGGAAAGGTCTTTTTGGCATCAATGGAAGAGGAGCAAACCGAAAAAATAATCCGACCAAAGGGGCTGATTCGGTTTACGAAAAATACCATTGTTGATCCGGAGTTGTATTATCAGGAATTAAGGCGCGTTAGGAAAATGGGCTATGCCATTGATGATGAGGAATATATCTTGGGTGTCAGGGCCGTAGCATCGCCAATAGTGGGATTGGGTCAATTGATGTCGGCAATCTGGGTCGTTGGGTTTAAGGCAAGCTTAGACGAGAAAAAGATGAAGGCCCTTACCATGTTAACCAAAAAAGCGGCAGAAGGCATTAGCCGCAGGATTCAAGAACAACCCGCAAATTAACTTGAAAATTGGGTTAGAGAAATAACAATGGAAATAAACGAAATTAAAATACTTTCAGTTGGCATAGATGTAGGAAGCTCAACAAGCCATTTGGTTTTTTCAAATCTTGTACTAAGAAGAGATGAGCGGTCTGATTCACGTCGTTTTTTAATTCAAAAAAGAAACGTGATTTATGAGGGAAGAATAATAACTACGCCTTTATTGGATAATGATAGAATTGATATCGATAAATTAACTGATTTTTTAAAAGCAGAATATAAACGAGCAGGAATTGATCCTGCAGATATTCAAACAGGTGCAGTTGTCGTAACTGGAGAGACGGCTAAGAAAGATAATGCAAGACAAATAGCAGAAGCCCTTTCAAAGGATGCGGGAAAATTTGTCGCAGCAACGGCAGGACCGAATTTTGAAAGCTTAATCGCTGCAATGGGTTCAGGTGCAACAAATAGATCTAAAGACTACAATAAAACAATATTGTCTTGTGACATTGGTGGAGGAACATCAAACATTGCCATATCGAAAAATGGAGAGATTATATCAACGAGTTGTATATCTGTAGGGGCTATTTTACTTGGCGTAAATGCCGAAGGAAAAATTTGGAGGATTGACGAACCTGCAAGAAAAGTTATGGACCACATTGGATTGAATTATGGAATTGGGGATCAAATCCCAAAGGACGATATAGAAAGAATAGCCACAAAGTTTGCCGAGGCACTAATTGAGGTAATTACAGGCCCTGCAAGTTCCTCTTTGGCCAGGCAGTTAATGGTGACTAATGATTTAGATTTTCCAGATAGAATTGATGAATATTCATTTTCGGGGGGGGTTGCAGAGTTGATATATGGGCGTAATGGCAATTACGACGATATAGGTCAAATCTTGGCCGATAAAATAAAATCTCTGACATTTAAATTGGCTTCTCCGGTTATAGAGCCCGTAAACAAAATTAGAGCAACAGTCATTGGTGCGGGTGCATATTCGCTATCAATTTCTGGCTCTTCAGGATTTATGGATGACAAGCTTTCATTTCCGATAAAAAATGTTCCCGTAATTAGGGTGGATGTCGAAAGGTCAAAATTAAGCGTTGAACACGTTGTATCACGGATAAATGTCTCATTTCAAAGGTTTGATTTAATCGAAGGTGAAGAAATTGTAGCATTATACTTCAAGGATCCGGTTAGAGCCTCTTACCCTAAATTGGAATTATTTGCAAAAGCTATTGAAGCAGCTTTTACCAATTCAATAAAAAGTCACATACCAATTATTTTAATCTTTGAAAAGGATATCGCCTGTAGTGTGGGGAACGTAATTCGACGAGAAACTAGCTTGAAAACTAATTTACTTTCATTAGATGAATTAATTCTGGAAGAAGGAGACTGGATTGATATCGGTGAACCATTAGTTGCTGGTCAAGTATTCCCCGTAACCGTAAAATCTCTTGTTTTCAATAGGAATTAGGTTATTCAATTATTTCTTTCGAGCTCTTTTCTGTGCCAGGGAGACAGCTGATGCAACAGGTCTCCAATGTTGACCATTCTGCAACGGGGACAGAAACGCAGATATTCATGGGTAAAGGTCTGCCCGATTTTATCCAACTGGGGGACAGGCGCAAACCAGGCTCCGCATCTTTCACACACCCTAAGTTCTACCGAGCGTATCTCTTGTTTGGGAGCTATCTGGAAAAATTTTCTCAAGCTTATTTCATGCCTTAAATCTGCCGCTTCTTCGGGGCAGGTATTTACACATGTCCCGCAACAGATACATTGATAATGCGAGTAGGTAAATATTCTTAGATTTCCTTCATCGGTAGATTCAAGCGCTCCTGTTGGGCAATTTAATTCACAGGCGGCACAACCTGTGCATTTTTGAGTATTAAGACGGGTTCTACAAAAGAGAAAAACCGCCATAATTATCATTGCCTCGCCACTTAAAATGTGAATAGTCCACATGTTATTTCCGAGGAAGGCTATAGAATCCAGACTACCATGGGTTAAAAAGTATCCAGTTACAAAGGGTAAGGCGGTGAGAATGATTATAACGTAGTCTGGTACGGAAGAGTTAAAGCGAATGTCTTTTGATGCGATACGCCTGATTAGAAAATAGGTGGCAAGGCCTAACAAAAGAAGTGTCATCCAATCTGTCCATGCATCTGGCAGAGACCTCCAGGTCCACTCAAATCTGGATTCTTCCCATAAGGTGATATGTCCTGAAAACCAGATAGGCACAACAATAAGGCATATGTGGAATATATAGCGCAGGGTTGCATATAGAGGCTTGTTGCCAACTGCACTATGAAAAGGCAGGAGGGAGCGCCCAATTGTAATTAAGATATACCTCCATCTGTAATCTTTATCTCTGCTGCTTTTAATAATTTCAAAGAAAAAGAAAACGAGCCTGGTAATAATCCCAACAATAAATACTAAAAAAACAATCCACAGTAATGGACCTTCTGTAAAGGATGAAAAATCCATCGTTCGCTATCCCCCCATTCTTAGATCGTAACAACTCAAGTTCAGTGTTCCGAGGTTTCCCGATAAAATCGGGATTCAGAGTTAAACAGCTGAAAGAGAGGGTCGATTCCGAGAGCCGAATGTGGAGTTCATCCGGTTCTTTCGATACACCAGGCTGTCTCGTACAGTAGTTCAGAGTGAGACTTATGTCACCCTAAATTCTCCTAACCGTGAACCGTGAACTTTGAACCTTATACCCTGAATAGTTACCTTAGACCTACAATTAATTTCACTTGTAGATGACATCAAAAGGCAAAGAATTTATTATTATCCAAACAAATGACTACTGACTAATTACGTTGCCTATTGATAATATAGTTATTGTCTGAACGAAATCCTCGAAATATAGTTTTCAAGTTTTGGCCTTAAATCTTCAACGCTTTGAAATTGCTTTGTTTTTTTAATCCAAAATCCGCAATCCGCAATCCAAAATCGTTCCTGAACTGGCTTTTCGTTCAGGCACTAGTTACTGTCTCTTTCTGAGTACTCTTTTATCTCCTATCCTTACCGTTAGCTGGGTTTTATCAAAGTATTCTATAAGAGGGATGGTATATTTCCTTGAAACCCCTGTAACTTTCTTTAATTCTGGTGTCGTTATTTCACCTTTCTCTTTTATAAAAGCAATAAGTCTTTTCTTGAGCTCTTCTATCGACTTTTTATGGAAATAAAGGTCTTCCTTTACCTTGATAAGGGTTCCATCCTTGACTATGATTTCCAGCAAATCTTTCCCCCCTTTTTGTATTATCTTTGGATCCAGATTGTTAAAATATGGTGGCTCAAGACCATCCTTGAGATAGATTTGCTCGATCTGATTGCGCACCGTTTCTTGATCCTGAAGGAGCGTAACCGTATGATCTTTGAGCTTGATGATATCCTTATTCCTTACAATGGCACCATCTTGAATCAGGGTAGTAAGGAGCTGATTGAAGGATTTCTCCTTTACATTACCCTTTATCTTGGATCTCAATTCCTCTTTGACAAATCCCTCTTTTAAGGGAAAGCGCCTATGGTAATCACTAAGAATGGCTACTGTATCTTCTTTAGCCTTGTTATAAAATTCAGCATGGATAAATATATCATTTTCTATGTCAGCCTGAAAAATAACCCTATTTGAAAGCAATAGTGTAATTATTTTATCAAGGTCTTTTTTAGTAAGATTGGCAAGAAAAGAAAGCTCGGTTTTGCTTACGCCCTGAAGTTGACTGTTTTTTATGTATTGCTCAACAATATCCTCATCAGAACCCTCATTTAAAATAGTGAGCTCCTGTAAAGCATCCTTTGAGAATCTCTTTTTCTTTGACGGAAGAGGATTCAAAACATAACCCCCACCAATAGTTCTTATTGGTGAATAGCTCCTGATAACAAATCGATCCTTTTTAAGAACCACTATAGGCTTTTCCAGACGAAATTGTGCAAAACACTGATCCCCGGGAGATAGCTCATTTCTGTCCAGGATAATGACCGTGGCAATTATCTCAGAGGTACCACAGTGAAACCTCACCTTCGTCCTGTTTTGTAGCTTTTTAGGGTTACTTTCCAGGTATTTCAAAACAGCGTCTACCATATATGTCGGTTTAAGAGAATCCTTTTCAGCAACCACATCTCCCCTCACAAAGGCCTCTTTTTCAATCCCCTGAAGATTAATAGCGGTTCTTAGCCCTGACCTGACTGATGGCACATCCTGATGATGTACCTGGATTCCTCTTATCTTGCTTTTTATTCTTTTTGGATAAATGGTTACCTCGCTGCCTGTCTTTATGTGTCCTGATATTGTTGTACCGGTGACAACCGTCCCAAAACCCCTCATGGTAAAAACCCTGTCTATAGGAAGTCTGAAGAAATTTCCAGAGTCCCTTTCAGGTACTTTTTCAGTATATTCACCAAGTGTTTTTATGAGGTCTTTAATGCCTTCCCCAGTTTTTGAGGAGACTTCTACTATAGGGGAGTCTTGCAAAAAGCTGCCGGCAAGAAATGTGGAAATATCATCTCTCACAAGGTTGAGCCATTCTTTATCCACCAGATCTATTTTAGTTATTATTACCAGGCCATGCTTGATATCAAGGAGAGAGCAGATTTCAAGGTGTTCTCTTGTCTGAGGCATAACACCTTCGTCTGCTGCAATGATAAGGGCTACCAAATCAATGCCGGTTGCACCTGCAGCCATATTTTTAACAAACTTTTCATGGCCAGGTACATCCACAATGCCAATAGTGAGGCCGCTTGGCAATGTGAGATGGGCAAAACCCAATTCAATGGTTATTCCTCTCTCTTTCTCTTCCTTGAGCCTGTCTGTGTCGATGCCTGTCAGGGCCTTAATAAGAGCGGTTTTACCATGGTCTATATGGCCTGCTGTACCAAGAATAATCTGCTTCATTATCTCCTTTCTTTTTTCCTTACCCTGATGTTAAATTAAAGGTAACTTTCTCCCATGTCAAGAAACTGTTTTTTTGGTAGGAAATTTATGCGGATATTTTGATTGACGTTCAAATAAGTATTTGTTAAATTTTATTTGTATATTCCCGGTAGCTCAGTCCCGATTTTATTGGGATTTCGCTAAAGCTCAACTGGTTGAGTCCGCCACGAATATAGGGGGATTAACCACGTGATTAAATTGTCTTTCTGGATATATATAATAAAGAGCGAAACAACTAGCAAAATTTATATTGGGCATACTTCAGATTTAGAAAGACGATTAAGGGAACATAACGATAGGAAAGTTGGCAAACGGAGGTATACAAGAAAACAGCAAGGGCCATGGCACTTGATCCACTTTGAAGAAATGGAGAGTAGAAGTGACGCAATGAGAAGGGAGAAATTTCTCAAAAGTGGTAAAGGGCGGGAATGGATTTATAAAAACATTACTCCCCGGTAGCTCAGGTGGTAGAGTCCGCCACGAATATTGGCGGATTAACCATTTGGTCTGCTAAGGGAAAAAAATGATACTCCCCGGTAGCTCAGTGGTAGAGCGGGTGGCTGTAGGAGAAACTGCAGCTTCCATGAGAAATCGTGGTTGAAAAATCGGGTGAATTCAGGGAAGCCTGCCCTTCGCTTGAGGCGGAGAATGGTAACCCTGAGCCAAGCCCTAAACCATCGCTGTTTAGGGAAGGTGCAGAGACTAGAGCTTCGGCTCGTACTCTCCGAGAAAAACTAGGAGGGGAAGCGCCCGACACCCTCATCCCTAGTATTCGGGACGGGTGATGAGATAGTCCAAGCCTGGTAGAAATATCAGGGCACTTGTAACCACTTGGTCGGCGGTTCGAGTCCGTCCCGGGGAGCCATTTCGACTCAAAAGGACGCTATTGTATGCTCAATAAGCGTCCTTTTTCGCTCAAGGTCTTCGACCGAAGAGTGAAGTTGAGTCGAAATGGCCCTGAGCATGCCCTGAGCTTGTCGAAGGTCTTGTCGAAGGGCTTGTCGAAGGGCATGTCGAAGAGCCTGCCAAGGGCCAATCTTTCATTAGAATAAAGCCTATGCCTGCTTGGTTATATATCCTCCGACTCAAATCTGGCGCTCTCTACATCGGCGCAACCACAGATTTGGATCAGCGCTATAAAGATCATCGCTCTGGCAAGGGCTCTCGAACCACCCAACTAGATCCCTCTGTTGATCTTCTATACTCTGAAGAATTTGAGACCTTCGTCGAAGCCCGGCGTCGCGAAGCCCAAATTAAACGATGGTCTAGATCTAAAAAAGAAGCACTTGTTTCAGGTGATTTGGCCAAGCTGAAAGAATTAGCAAAATCACGAAAATAACAGGTGAGGATGGATGAAATGAGGTAGCGAGATCCAAAACAGTTAGTTTGAGCTGAACAAAGCGAGTTGGGTCAGTTGGATTGCAAGTAGTCATTTTAAGGGTCCATGGTATTTTATTAGGATTGTAAGTGACCTCAGGGTTATAGATGTCGATTTTTGTCTTATTTATTCATAATATGTCGATATTTTCTCGACATACTTTGCTAAAAAATGTTATTATTACCCAATCGGTGCTTTCTTGAGCAACACATCTATTTATATGCCAGGCAATCATGATGATCGCAAAGATTAGAAAGGAAATATCGCAGGAAGAATTCGACTATCAGACACTTTTGGATTGTCTTAAGGATTATGCTCGTCCACGAGATAAGATTTCAGACCTTCTTAGAAAGGGTATCATCATCCGGGTCAAAAAGGGTCTTTATATTTTTGGCGACGAATACCGACGGAGGCCTTATTCGCGGGAGATTCTGGCTAATCTAATTTATGGGCCATCTTATATATCTTTAGATTATGCGTTGCAGCATTATGGCCTGATCCCAGAGCGCGTGGAAGCAATAACCTCTGTAACCACTGGCCGGTCCCACAAGTTCTTCACTCCTATTGGTCTTTTCACCTATCGCATGATTCCACTTGAAGCCTTCCGCATTGGAATGGATCGGATTGAAATCGGTGATGGCAGAGCCTTCTTAATGGCCACTCCTGCAAAGGCGCTGGCTGACAAGCTTCATGAAGGCAGAGGTACGGGGATTCAAACACAAAAGGAATTAAGCAAGCACCTCGAAGAAAGTCTCAGGATCGATCCGGCAGTCCTGGGGGAGCTGAAGCAAATGGATCTTGATGCAATTGCCCGACGTTACCGGTCTAAAAAGATTAGGCTGCTCAGTGAGCTCGTTCATCGCATCCACAAAAAGAAAGAAAAGGAGAGCGGCCATGCATGAAGCAGTTGCCCGAATGTTGTCCAAATATGTATGCCGAGGGATTAACGATTACATAAACGCCTTGCGGGAAATCCTGCAGGAGGTGGCCCTTCTCGGGCTATGGCGCGGTAAGTTCTTTGAAAAAGCGGCCTTCTATGGTGGAACAGCCTTACGCGTTCTTTATGGTTTGGATCGATTTTCCGAAGACATGGATTTCTCTTTGCTGGAGCCGTTGGATAGTTTTGATATCACTGGGTATACTGCATTCCTCCAAAGGGAGACCAAAGCCTTTGGTTTTGATGTGCGAGTTGAAAGGATCGACAAGGCCATGCAATCACCCATGCAATCGGCCTTTCTCAAGGCAAACACTCGGAAACAACTCCTTGTTATCGAGGTAGCGGAGGAGATAGTCCAGGCAATACCCAAGGGTCAAATTTTGAAGATTAAACTGGAGGTGGATACCGATCCGCCACCGGGTTTTGAAACGCAGACCCGGTACCTCTTGCAACCTATTCCTTTTGCAGTGCGAGCTTTTGTGCTTCCGGACCTATTTGCCGGAAAAATGCACGCTATTCTCTGCCGAAGATGGAAAAGTCGGGTTAAAGGACGCGACTGGTATGATCTTGTGTGGTACGCTGCTAATCATCCTGAGCTTCACCTCTACCATCTTGAACAGCGAATGCGCCAAACAGGAGACTGGAAAGACGATGCACCTTTGACATCGGAAAGGTTTCAGGATTTACTAACTAAAGCGATAAACAATCTGGATGTAGATCAAATCCGAAGGGAAGTGGAGCCCTTTATCAAGAATCCCAAGAACTTGTCTATCTGGTCCCGGGATTTTTTCCTGGATGTTGCTTCAAGGATTAAATGTGTTTAAGGAGAAATCAAATAATTTCATCAAGATCCTTAGCACTCTGAGAAATATAGTAAATGTATCTATTTTTCTTTCTCTCCCAACAAAGAATTAAGGATCGACTGGTATTCTAAGAGCAAAAGGATCCACTGCCATTTTACTCACCCTTTTCAATCATAGCATTTATAACAATTGTGCTACATCTTTGCTATTTCTGCTGCATTATGCTAACAATATTGAATGTCAAATAATTTTTAAATCTTCGTTGTGTAACTATTCAGCCACCAAGCCTGCCCTGGCGCGAGTGCCTTAGCATATATTGCAACTTATATAATATCTATTTATATCATATAATATAGCTAAGCATTGCATGCCAGGCCTGCCCGCCATCTGGCAGGCGGGTCTGGGCCAGGGCCTGCCCTGCCTGCCCTGGCGCGACTTCCTAGGCAAATATCGCCATGCCTATATTATTTATAAGTCCTGGCAATACAGCCTCAGCATTGCATGCCAGGCCTGCCCGCCATCTGGCAGGCGGGTCTGGGCCAGGGGTGCGACAAGATTGATTGATCTTATGAAACATGCAAACTATATATCTAACATGGGGTAAAACTACTAAGCGTATAAAACAGGCCTGCCCGCCGGACGGCAGGCGGGTCTGGGCCAGGGGCACAAACCTGCCCGCCATCCGGCAGGCGGGGACCCAAAGACCTGCCCGCCTGAGCGGGGCTGCGATGTAGTTCATTATATAACCTTCCCCATACTCCTGAAAGTGATTGAAGATATTACCACGCTGATCGGAGGGGATACTGTGTGATAAGCTCGTCCGGTGTCAATATAATCAATCCGGCGACAATAGCTTGGCATATCAAAATCCGGTCAAAAGGGTCTTTATGAAGATTGGGTAGTTTAGTCAGGTATAATGTTGCTTCTTCATCCAATGGAAGACTGTCTATTTCATGCTCTTTCCGTTTAGAAGGGATATATTTTTGCGGGGGTTTCGGAAGCGACAATTTATCCAGGTTGTATTTAATAGCGATTTCCTAGGTTGAAGCAACACTGAGATAAACCTCATTTTCAGGATTAATAAACAGCTTTCTGGCTTGTCGTGAAAGTCTTGGATCATCAGTGATAATCCAGAGAAATGTACAGGTATCTAAGAGTATTTTCATATATTATCCCCAGTGAAGGCACCAAGCATTTCATCGGGCAGGGGCTCGAAAAATTCAGGGGTAACTTCAAATTCACCTTTTGCCAACCCTATGGGGCGTTTATACTCTCTGTGCGGACGAATAGGCCTGATTTCAGCAATAGGAATATTCCTTTTGCATAAAATGATAGTTTCACCTCTGGCCAGTTCTTCAAGATATTGAGAAAGATGTGTCTTTGCTTCATGTATATTTAGTCTTATCATAAGTTTATTTATAGACTAAGCATTGAACTATGTCAATATTTTTTTAATTTGACCATCAAGGGAGTACTGAAACAACTTATTTTGTACCCATTCACCCCGTTTATATCGTGACAAGCGGTTGGCAGAGATTCGGCCCAACGAATCTCACCCCTTAATATTCGTGCCATTCGCTCGTATCCTCAGACAAACCTTCCTCGCCCAATGCTTTCTCAAAGACTGGATCAAGTTTTGCACATTCTCTTGCCAATCGACCACGCTCCATCCGTTCAAGCTTTTCTTGAACCGCTTCCTGGATGGCTCGACTACGATTTGTAAAGACATTTTCCTTAACAAATCTGTCGAGATGTTCAACGATATTTTGATCTAATGTAACCGCAATTTTAGCCTTATTCATGAACCACCTCTTGGTAGTGCCGTGTATCATACCAGGGATCAAGTCAAAATTTTATCTCTAACAGATCTGTGAGACTTGGCCTCCGGCCTGACTCCGTCCCGTAGGGGACTACGCCCCGGAGGGTAAGGCCTACGCCCCGGGGGGAACAAAAGAAAAGGTATCATTACCTGACAACACCGTAACAAATTACTTTCAAAGAGCTAAATTGTTACCAAAATTCTAACTCATCATTTTAAAGTTATTTCTTTTACCATTTCTCTCACCCAACACTCTTAATATATTCCCTAAAGAGACCATGGAACAGCATGTACTTACCTCTGTTTATTTTCTTTAAACAGTCCTTTTCATAAAGCCTATTGAAGATATAGGTTATTTGCTTGCTCTCTTTTCCCATCTTCTTGGCTACATCAGATACAGTAATTACTCTATCTTTGCTTTGAGCAATTATCTGTAAAATCTTTTGTTCGGAAAAGCTAGCGGAGCTATAGAAATCTTCAAATAGTTGACTGGCCAGCCCATTAAGTATCATTGGAAAGCAGGCACTATAAACCCTATCATTGATATTGCTCTTGACTGCATTCTCGCATAAATAATAGCCAAAGAGTTGGATTATGTAAGGATGTCCCTCACTCTCTTCGGCAATTAGATTCTTTACCTTAGGAATCATCTTATATGGTGAATCAGACAAGGGTTTTTCAATGGCCTCAATGCTCTCCTCTGTTGTTAATTCCTTAAGAGTGATTGGATTGAAGAATCTAGCTAAAGGAGAATGAATCTTTTTTATCTGCCTAAAAAGGGTTAGTTTCCCTGAGAGAACAAGCATATATCCACATCTCTCCTCAGATAGCCTCCCGAAGATATTGCGTAAGAACTGAAGGCCCCCCTCTATTCTCTCTAACTGCTCTGCCTCATCCATCATTATAATCACCCCAGGAACCCCAGGGGTAATATTGTCCCAAATCCTTCTTAGCTCATCACGGGCCTCCAGTGATGAAGATACCTGGCTTTTAGTTGCCTGAAAGGAGGAACCTAATAGTCCAATTGAAACCCGATATTCATCAAAGAAACTTCTTATCTTCTCTGAGAGTGAAAAGAGCTTTGAATGCAAGCTCCCTTCTCTCTTTATTCCACTTAGGATCTGAAAGACGAGAGAGTCAATTGAATCCACCGAGACATCCAGATCTATACGAACAGCCACACATTTCTCTTTCTTAACCAAACTCCCGCATTTCCTTAAAAGGGAGGATTTTCCAATTCCTCTCTCTCCCAAGATAGCTAAATTCATAGGATTCCCATCCTTAGCACTCTTGAGAAACATAGTAAACCTATCTATTTCACTTCCTCTCCCAGCAAAAAATTGAGGATCTACTGTTCTTCCAGGAGTAAAAGGATTCACTGCCATTTTACCCACCCTTTACAATTATAGCGATCATAGCATTTATAGCAATGGAATGCTATCTTTGCTATTTTTGCTGCATTATATACTAACAATATGGAATGTCAAATAATTTTTTCAATCTTCCTTGTGATGCCCCTGAGCTCGCCCTGAGCTCGCCCTGAGCTCGCCCTGAGCCTGTCGAAGGGCCTGTCGAAGGGCCTGTCGAAGGGCCAATCTTTCATTAGAGTAAAGCCTATGCCTGCTTATTTCTATATCATCCGACTCAAATCCGGCGCTCTCTATATTGGTGCAACCAATAGTTCTTTGATCAGGAACCAAAAAAAAGGGTGGGAAAGAGTAATCCCACCCTTTTTTATTTATGCCTTTAAATTACCTTAAAACTTACTTTCTTGTAACCCCATTCTTCTAAACAAAATTATAGTACTGGCACTTATGAAAACAAGAAGCAGGAGTGTGAGCGCTATTGTGGTAGTGGGGCCAAGGTGCAATGCCAGCCAGCTCATGCCCACAAGAGGAATCAGACTCCAGCGCACGAATGCACGCAGGGTATCATGATTGGCAATGAAGTCAGCCACAGGTGGGGAATAGGTATAGTAAAGCCCCACAAAGACCTTACCCACAGGGCTGGTGACCAGGAAGTGATCCCGGAACTCACGCAGCACCATGACATGTTTCTCAATGTAAGAGCCGTAGGCTGCGGTAGCGATAAAGCAGCCACCGCCACCACCGCCACTTGGCAGGATGATTGTAGGAGTAATTGCTGTAACCGTCCAGGTATTGGTAGTAATACTTCCTCCCCCGTCTCCATCGCCTGAGGTGCAGGTCACCGGATCGGAGTTTGCAGTATCATCCAGGGCAGAGGTAAAATCAACACCTGCATCCACTGCACCTGGTGTATCAGCGGTGAAGTTGACCCGGAGGTCTGTTGTACCAATTGTGATGACCTTTGTGGTTAAGGTGACCGAGATGGCATTACTACCTGCGGTATTGTCAGTGTATGGGGCTGATGCGCCACCAACCAAGACATCCGTTACCTTTACATCAGAGTAGGTTCCTAGCACAGTAATCTCTATCTTGTCTACCCCTGAGTCACCTGCGCTGATAAAAGGCTCAATGTAGTAGGAGAATGCCTGATTCTGGGTGTTGATGTTCACCGATGTAGGATTTATCTCTGCAGCTGCTGCTGTGCAGGGGCTGGTGCCATAAAACACGAAGGCTGCTCCCTCATAAACCTGACCATTATCGTAGGCATTTGCCCCGACAATGACATCATCATATCCATCGTTATTAACATCTCCCGCAGGACCTACTGAAAAACCGAATAAAGCATCTGCCTGGTCACTCTCGGCTGTCCAATTAGCTGTGGCACTTAACCCTGTGTTTGAGCCATGATACACAAAGGCTCTTCCCTCATTTGGCTCACCATTATCGTAGGTATATGCCCCGACAATGACATCATCGTACCCATCATTATTGACATCCCCTGCTGTGCCTACTGAGGACCCGAAGTAGGCATTTGCCTGGTCACTCTCGGCTGTCCAGGCCGCAGGTGTTGTTAAGCCTGAGTTAGAGCCGTAATACACAAAGGCTCTTCCCTCATTTGGCTCACCATTATCGTAGGCATTTGCCCCGACAATGACATCATCAAACCCATCATTATTTACATCCCCTGCGGTACCTACTGAGACACCGAAGTAGGCATTTACCTGGTCACTCTCGGCTGTCCAATTAGCTGTGGCACTTAACCCTGTGTTTGAGCCATGATACACAAAGGCTCTTCCCTCATTTGGCTCACCATTATCGTAGGTATATGCCCCGACAATGACATCATCGTACCCATCATTATTGACATCCCCTGCTGTGCCTACTGAGGAACCGAAGCGGGCACCTGGCTTGTTGCCATAAGCTGTCCAGTCAGGGTTGGGAGAAGGCCCTGTGCCAGAGCCGTAATACACAAAGGCTGCTCCCTCATCAGTGTGACTATTATCGTAATAATATGCCCCGACAATGACATCATCAAACCCATCACCATTCACATCCCCTGCTGTGCCTACTGAGACACCGAAGTAGGCATTTGCCTGGTCACTCTCGGCTGTCCAGTCAGGGTTGGGAGAAGGCCCTGTGCCAGAGCCGTAATACACAAAGGCTGCTCCCTCATCAGCCTGTCCATTGTCGTAGGTATATGCCCCGACAATGACATCATCAAACCCATCACCATTCACATTCCCTGCTGTGCCTACTGAGACACCGAAGTAGGCACCTGGCTTGTTGCCATAAGCTGTCCAGTCAGGGTTGGGAGAAGGCCCTGTGCCAGAGCCGTAATACACAAAGGCTGCTCCCTCATCAGTGTGACTATTATCGTAATAATATGCCCCGACAATGACATCATCAAACCCATCACCATTCACATCCCCTGCTGTGCCTACTGAGACACCGAAGTAGGCACCTGCCTGGTTACCATAAGCCGTCCAGGAGGGCGATGTGAGGAGTGGGTCAACAGTGATAGGATAGGTGGCAGTACTATCATCAATCACAATCTTCAGAGTATGATCTGCAAGATCGAAATAGCTCGTTAATCTCTTGCCTTCTGCATCGAATACACAAAGATTGCTATATCTCAATACCTCTGCATTTGAAGAAGTAAAAAAATAAATTGCTTTGCTATCATCAGAAAGCACAGTATTCAGGTTTCCATGCACATGAAGAGCCAGCGCAAGAAAACCCTTGCCATTTACCTTCTCAGTTACTGTAAACCCCTGCTCCAGCCCCTCAGGCCGATTAATATACCACTCTACAAGTAAACCCCGGTGATACTCAATACGGGGTCCAACCACCACGGGAGCTTTATCTTCTGGAAGGGATGTGATCCTGTCACCCCGACCCATACCTTCAAGGCTGAGCCCTGCATTCCATGTGGGTCTTGTTTCTGTTCTGCGTATTATCCTGATCCCTTCCGGAGTAAAATAAGTTCTCAGATTCTGGGCCCTGTTCGGGGCATGGTATGCTCCCTTATTTTCAGATAGATGAGACCTCTCTTGATAAGTGACATGATACTCCTGGTCTCTAATCTTTTGCTGAACTGTGGCCCACCAGTTTGTGTGTTTAAGCTCCTCAATGGATACCAGTTTTTTTACCTCTGTAGCTGTCAGCTTTTGAGTTGCGGTCTCCGATGTTGTATACTGGCTTGTATGTCGAGTCTGTGGTAGAACCCCAGCACCCACATACGATTCAGTGGCTTGAGCGTTGTATAAGAGACCGACTGAAAAAACAAATGCAAAGAGAAACGTTAAGGATAAAACTTTTATGATGCAACTAGTATTTTTCATATCAAAAACCCCTAATATTAACTTTCACTCCTCCTCTTTATCGTTTATTTTGTCTTTTTATTTGGAATCCATGACGCCGCTGCGGGATAAATTGCACGATTCGACCTTCTTTTTCCCATTCGACTAATGGTATTAGAGTATCATTATTAATGCAAGCAATTCCTATACCGGTAATAAGTTAAAAAATACTACTTTATAACCTCTGGAATTACATTACTTTTTTTAATTTCGATACCTGTGGTATAGTTTTAATAATAAAAAAGTGGCAAAATATCTACCATTTTATGTATAAATTATTACCACTTTATGGAATATATATTTATACAATGGGTTAGGATCTTGTAGAATATTCTGAGGATTTTTGATTAATTAACAGGTAAGATATTTATGCGATGGGATTTTATTTGGTTAAATATATAATGGCAGGTATTACTAATTGCTGAAAGCTGAATCCCGATTTTATCAGGAAACTTACACCGCCTGCCCCGTTGAACCGGGTATCCTTTAGGTGTTCAACTGGGGTTAAATTTGCGTAAACAACAGCAAAGTTTAGCGCGCCTGCCCCGTAGATATGAAATATCGTATTGGGGTTAAATGTTGTTTAGTTTTATTTAACTGGGGCGTATTTCACTGGGCCGGTGAACCCTGAACCTCTGAAAACTTACTGATACCTTTGCAGTAACCTTCTTTCAATACCTTCTTTATCATCTCCTACAATATGTGCTAAATCTGATATTATCTTGTAATCCTTTAGGATTTGATCAATCTTTTTACAATAATCGATAACCTCTTGGATGTGATTTTTACACTTTTCTTGATTAATTTCATTATGCTCTTCAAGCATTTTTCTGTGCTCAAGCATTTTTGATTTAATAATTTCCAATTTTCCAGAGAGTGTCAATATGGGGTTGGATACGTCAAAAAGGATCTTTTCTGTGCACCGGCCTAAACTAGCCAATCTTTTTGTCTCCTCTAATTCTGACTCCAGTTTCTCAATCCTTCTTTCTAATGTTTTTTTTGACTCAGTTTCCTTTATTAGCTTTTTAATGTTATTAGCTAATGCTTTTAATAATAGGTTTTCTGGCAAAGGCTCAACAAACTGAACCCCCATTCCATTTCTTTTGCTCTTAAAGGGCTGCACCTTATCCCATACCACCGTTCCTTCCGTTCGTAAAATTTTGGAGGATTCGTCATTAAAAGGGATAGCAAGGTTTATGTCAAATCTACTTCCAATACTAAGAGGAACATCTGAGGAAATAAATGTCCCACTTTTACTTAGATCTAAAGAATAACTCGATATACCTGAGTCTTCAGGCTTAAAATATTCAACAGGGAGTACAACAGGAAACCTATATTCACCTCGTTTCTCTGCTAATTCTTGGATCATCGTTTTTCTCCTGTCTATATTAAGCTCAGAGCTGTTAGGTCATAGGTCATAGTTGATAGTTCATAGTTAATTTTTAATGGAGCTAATTAAGCCGGAAATCATTTTGTTTATCTCTTCTGCCTCAAGGTAGAGTTTTTGGTAATATTCTTTGTCTAACCAATGCTTTTTTCGTAAAATTTGAAGCATTGTGATAGTTTCGTAAAGAGATCCTCTTGATATATATAAGAAATGTTTAAATTCCTTTTTTGAAAAGCGTCCTTTTCCCTTTTACCCTGTTAAATAAGATTTGAGCCTTTTCTTTAGAAACATCTTTCCATGGTACGATTTTAGATATTTTTCACGCTTTTTTGCATCCCTTTCATCTATACAGGCTTCGTAATAAATGAGTTTAAATGGCGTCCTTTCCTTTGTCGATTCCACTTGGCCGTTATTATGCTGCTTTTACCCTGTTAAATAAAATTCTAATTTCGACACAAATTAGAGTTTTAATGCGAAGCATTATTTAACAGGGCAGGTCTTAGCTTGATATTCTCGGTAAAACCTGTGTAAAAACCTTTATCCTTCATGCTCTGCAATACATATGTGTAATACATACAACTGCAAGCTATGTAACAGGGCAGGTGTTGAGCGCCACTGATGTAGATGAGGATTCTAATTGCTCAATTAATCGAAAATGTTTCCTCGGGGTTTCAATCTCATCAATAATATCAATAACTGCAACTGAAAAATCCAAAGCCCGCTGATAAACTTTCAATTCCTCAAACGCGAATGCCATTTTTCTTCTATCACCTATGAGCTATCAGCTATCACCTATAAACCTTCTTCTACCACCTATGACCTATAACCGGGGTAACCGGCGGCAAACATTGCGGGGCACCAAGCCTTCAAATAGCAACGAGAGTTATGCGGGGCACGGCCTCTGAAAAACGCCGCGTTGTTTGCCGTCCACGTTCACCCCATTGATAAGTGTTAGGCGGGTAATGAAATAGTTCCTCCTTAGACTGCACTACGCCGCTTTCTTCGCCGCATAAGTAGACATCCCAGACCACTGCCAAGTAATAGAAAGCTTGAAGGTTCAGGGACTGGTGTAGAGGCTGGACCGATTAATGATTGTGCCGTCAACTGCAAGCCCTGGTAGCCGGGCCCAAAGGAAATTGGCGAGGACATGGTATTCCAAAAATCGGCCTCCGCGTTATACGCGTCATTAGAACACTCGTTCAAGGATACCCATACATTGAAGTAGTTTTCAACAAAGATGGAATCGCCAACGTGGACCGTCTTCTCTTCAGAATCATAATCATAAGAAACCTTTCCTGTATCGGGATCATAAGATCCCCACGGGATCCCTCCCACGGGCACTGGCATCTCGGTATCATAGAACAAAAGGAGATCACCCATAGCGAATCCAGGACCTGTCCCCAATTGCCCTTCCGTTTCTTTGCTGGCGAAATAATTATCACGTATGTCAAGGAACTCAAGGTCTATCGCGTCCGGGTCGGATACCAAGAATACTTGGGAGGCGGCGTAGTTCTGATGACCAGGATCCCGCGAATCAGGATTACCTTTCCAAATACTTAGCTTTCCATCAAATTCCGTGCTGAAGACCAGTTGAATAGAGTCACCAACCTGAAAGTCGCTTGTTCCTGCGTCAACCCGGTATCGGTTGGCAAAGTATCCTTCGGCGTCACTAAGGTCAAAGGGTTCAAAGCCCCCTATGCCGCCACCCAGACCAGAAATGCTGTCCAGTCCAACATAGCTTTTTATAGTTCGGCTATCCGGGCGAACATCGACTTTTGCACTACCGTAATCAGGAAAACCGATATTTGGCCAGGGGAGGTTAGCTAGTTGATGCCCTTCTCCTGCATGACTTGCTGATCGGTGAGCTCCACCCACGTCGGGTTGGTCTACACTTACATAGGCATCTGCGGATGCGTAATTAAGCAGCGTTGCATTTGCTTGACACGGGAGAATCACAGGCAAAACCAAAGTCAAACAGAAAAACAAGATCAAATAATGCATCCCCTCCGCGAAAAGCCTCCAAAATTCATTTTTTCGTCCCTTCATAATTTACCTCCTTTCAAGTAACGGAGTATTGTACTGATGTTAAGAGAGCTGCTAAGAATTATCATGATTTAATCATCATCTCATTGCTCACAAGCTATCGAGCCAACTGACTTTTTACCCACCTAACATCAACATAACTGGAGTAAATGTCTTTGGCCTGGCTTAGAGAAACTATGGTTTCATTTGATTCTGCCATTGCATCGTCAAGGTATTTTTGAAACCCTTTCTTCTGATGCCTTTTAGAATGCCCTTCAGCTATTAATCTCGGAATCGCTTTGGCTGAACGGCGAAGTTGATCTTTTAGATCATATTCCTCTTCCTTTGGCAACTTTGGCAAAATGTGCTTGAATACAGAAAGCATTGCTTTATAAGAGCTTTGATAAACATCCAAATCCTGAAAACTCTTTATTGGCTTTTTGTCCTTATCCATAAAGGCTTTACGATTAACGATGCGAGTTGCACAACCCTGGCCCAGACCTGACTAAGAGAGCCTGATTTTTCCAGGTTTCGTCTATAAAGTATTACAGCGCCAACAGACTTTTTAGATCACATTGCACCAGGGCGGGCCTCAACCATTTGAGCCAACCTTAATTAGCTATGAACTTTCTTCTATCACCTATCAGCTATGCGTGCCCCGCCCGCCCCGTAGCTCCGGGAGATGGTACTGGGGTTAAATTTTTCGCAGAAAACAAGCGGAGTTCACCCCGTTAAATTCTTTGAAAAAGACAGCAGAGCGTATTTAACTGGGGCGGATTTAACTGGGGAGCTATCAGCTATATGCCCGCCCCGTGAAATTGCGAAGCACAGGTTATGCAATAACCTTATTTCACTGGGGAGCTAAGTACTTAAATACTGTCCTCTCGTAAATTCGACACAAAAAAACGGCCGGTCCTTTTGACAGGCCGATATTACGCAATCTACAGTATATGTGCAGTGGATTCAAGTAGTGTTTCAGCGTTGCAGTCATAGAAAGAATCCGAGTTAGGAATATTGGAATTTTGGAATCATGGAATATTGTTGTATAATAAGTATATGGGAGAAAGGGTAAGGAATGAACCTACCCTTTCTCCTTTTTCCTTTATCCTCGTTTAAAAAACTTCCTGCGTCCAAGACCAACAAGGCCCAACAGACCACTGCCAAGCAGAAGTATGGTTGCAGGTTCTGGGACAGAATTGGTGGTCACATTCACGTCCGCTTCAAATGAGGCAAGTTCAGCATAACAACTACAGGGGCCACCAGAGTAATAAACCAAACCACTAGCCAGGTACTCACCTGCCAGACCCTCAGGTACAGTAAGGTCTCCTTTCAGTATCCACGTTGCATCTTGAACTTTGCCAAACATGTTAGTATTTTTTGTATCATAGCCAGCAGATGCAGACCAGACTTCGGACCCGTTAAGGTCTATTGACGCTGAGATGTTGTCATGGTACTTATCAATATCAGGCTCGTCATCATAGCTGACGAGCATGGTTACGTCATACGTCTGACCGGCATTTACATTGATCGTGCCGCTCATCCAGTCTCCGCCGTCTTGCACGGAATCTATACTGTACTCTCCGCTACCCGCACCCGCAAACGCATTACCGCCTACAAAAACCAATAACATAGCGCATAAAAACATTAATAATTTTTTCATTCTCTCACCTCTTAGTAATAAAATGTTTCATTTTTTGGGATTCTTCAGGCTAAGTTTTTCCTTAGCCTGAAGAATCTAATAGAAACAATGCCTTTACTTCTTAAAGAACTTCTTCCGACCAAGTACAGCCAGGCCGATTAAGCCAGAGCCAAGCAGCAACATAGTAGCGGGCTCGGGAACGGGACTAACTGATTCAACCAGTACCACCATATCATTATAATCATAATCCCAACTCTGAAAAGGGAGATCTTCCCAAGCTAGAATATATTCATTCGGCCCCCAAGGGCCTGCTGCATACGGAGGAATTTGTATCATATCACCAACACCTCCTAACGCAACCATGTGATCAGAGCTATCTGTATTTAAGTTTGTATCGGAATAGAATGTGCCTGCAGAAGGATGGTCTATATAAAAGCCGAAGTTATTCCCAGAAGCAAAATCTACACCGGTGTCAGAGAAATTTAATTTAACACTACCATCTGCAAGTATACCAACTAACGCTTGTTGTCCAGAGGTATCACTTCCAGTAAAGAGTTCTACAGAATTCATTGGATTCGAGGCATCGTATATTCCAAAAGTATTAGCTCCGGCATGTCCTGCCCACTCAATAATCATTGTTGCTAACGAACCGCCTGATCCTCCGATCATCCAATAGGCATCACTTCCATCAGTTAGGTGGTCATTATATACGTTTACAGTACTTGGCGGGGTAACTGTTATGCCATCCAATATCGCTTGCAAATTGTCTTCTGTACCATTCCCTCCACCAAGAGGATTAATAGTCGTTGCCCATGCACTTCCAGCCACTAAAAAGACTGATAAAATTGATAATATTAAAATTTTTGATAACTTTTTCATTTCATTCTCCTTTTTTTGTTGATTAGTTACTTAGTTTAGTTTGTGTTTAACGAATTAATGACTGAATTTTTTGCTTCACCCCCTTTCATTTTAGTTAACTTGTTAAATAGAGCATACTTATAAATTTGAAATAATAACTGAGCAATTGATGTGCCAGATCGAAGGAGATTTGGAAGAAAAAAATAATAAATTAATTTTATTGAAATATCAATAAGTTAGGTATTCATCGTCTTTACGATTTTTAAATTAAGGGAAGTCTATTGTAGGGTGATGAAGATAGTATGTAATAACATTCTAAAAAAATGGGTAATTTTTTACTACTTTGTGGAAAAAGATTGACTAGTTACTGGCTTCTTGTTTCTACGTTTCTGCTTGACAAACTCACCTATCCATGCAATTAATTTTACTGGTGCATGGTGGCATTGCAACCAAATTGAGCCATATTGAGGACGGGGGCCGAAAAGGAAATTTTTATCACCTCATATGATCTCAGAGGAGAAGACAGCAGCGCAAAAAAAGAGGGTTATTCAAATGAAATTAGTTACAATTAACTTTTTTGCGATTCTAATCGTTTTTCTTATTTCCACTTCAACAACTGGTCACGCAATCACTGTCCGTGAAACTGAGAATGAAAACAAAATTTTCCCGTCGCCAGCAGAGATGCAGCACGAGGACATAAGCATAATTCCCCAGAGGTCAGTACTAAACGAGCTAAAAAAGGCTTTGGCTAAAGGATTATACGACATGGTTCTTAACACGATAGAGAAAATGCCTGAAGAAAATAAAGGTAAGTCAGAAATCCTCTCAATCAAGACAGCCGCTCTCATTGGTAAAAAGAATTTTGCCGAAGCAAAAAATGAAATTTCCTTTCTTTTAAAAAGTAAGAATGTACACGAAGAATCGATTGCAAGGATTGCACGAATGTATTTGAAGATGAAAAGACCGTTTGAGGCAATGAAGATATCTCAAACAGGGCTATTGAGTAATGTCAGAACCCCTAAAGTTCTTTTCGAAATGGGTAGGGCTTACGATACATTAGGAAAAACAAAAACTGCACTCATCTATTATGAAAGAGCCAATAAGCTTAATGAAACAGCGAAAGCAATAAACAAAAAGAGGCTTCAAGAAACAATTGCAATTGCTTATCTAAAAATAAACAAATTTCAAAAGGCCAAAGATGTCTTCATTGATCAGGTAAGTCAGGATACTGTGTCAGTGATTAATCTCATTGCACTTGCAAAATATTATGCCTCACTAGGAAAATTAAAAAAGTCAATAGACATAATAGATGAAGCAATAAAGAAGAAAGAGTCCCCAGCATTGTTAACAATAAAGGCACATTTTCTTGTCTTGGCTGGAGAGCCTCAAAAGGCCATTGAACTGTTAAAAGATATGGAGCAAAAATATTGGGGCTCATACCCCAAGGAAAGTGCAGAACTTACTAGGGCGCTGGCATATCTTGTAATGAATGACACTAAGGAAGCCTTAACCTCATTAAAAAGAATCCAGGAGACTGGAAAAACTATACCGAATGTTGAGCTAGTTAAATCAGCCATATTTTTTGCAATGGCTAAAAAACAAATGGTGACACAACAATTGAGCCGGGCATCGATACCCTTTTCTGAAATGGCGACTCACCCTACCTTACAAAGACACTTAGGGCCTCCATCACTTGGGCCAATTCTGGGGCTGACGTATTTCTGCTTGGATCAAGGATATTACAGGCAGGCGATCAAAACTGCCCAAAAGGCCCTGGCAAAGACACCAGATAATGTCTTCCTACACTTGACGCTAGCTGAAAGCTATCGGCGTCTTGGAAAGAATACCAAAGCGCTTTCCGAATACCGGGGGATTTTAAAAATCATGCCAGAGAGTTTTGCCCTTCGATTTCAACTTGCCAAAGCGTCCGAGGTGGCCGGCTTGCACCAGGAGGCCCTCCAGCATTACAACAGCTTAACGAAGGAACGGCCTGACTTTGTTTTTGCTCAACTGGCTCATGGAGGGTTCCTTGCGCGTTTGGGGCAGTGGGACAGGGCGAGAGATGTATATGAATCAGGGCTTAATTTTAAGCCGGATTCTGTTCCCCTGCTTACTTCTCTCGGCTGGACGCTCTGTCATACAAGAGATTTTGATGCCTTGGCGAGGTTACTCCACACCCTAAAAGCTAATAAGAAGGCAAAGCTTGCGACCATATGGCATTTAGAAGGATGGTATGCATATCAGTGCAAGGATTTTTCAAAAGCTACAGAACTACTCACAAAAGCCCTGGAGGCAAATCCAGGGGATCCTGAGATTTGCTACCATCTCGGAATGGCATTACTCTCGCTAGGAAACAAACCGGAAGCTTACAATTTACTGGAACAGACACTTTTATTCCCAGAGCAAAGAGAAAAGTATCAGAAAACCATAGAAAAGATTTATCCCCAAAAGGCAGGAGAAAATTAAAGAGGAACAAATGCGTAGTGATATTTTCACGATCGTTGCACAAGGATACGCCGACGCCAAATTAAGATCATGGCAAAGGTGATGCAAAAAAAGAGAAGGGCTTTTGCGAATATAAAACCATAACGTGTTAGAAATGTCTGATCATACATGGGCAGAATATTGGATGAAAGAACGCCGGTGCTCCCCACAAGAGATGATTGTATTATTTTCCCTTGCGGAGATACAACCAACGATTTACCCCAGTTGGCACAACGCACCAGAAATCGCCGAGTCTCGACAGCTCTATAGATCACGTGCGGCAGGGGAAGATGGTAGGCTGGTCTGATGTCGCCGAATGCTGCTTCGTCATTGGTAATGTTGACAAGAAATCCGGCACCTTCTCTGGCAACCCGCCGTACAAGGTCCGGGAAAAGGACTTCATAACAAATGAGAACACCAAATTTATTCCTGGTATCCAACTCCATGATGCCGAGTTCCTTTCCTGCATCAAATCTAGATCTCCATTTCTGCCGCAGCTTCCCGGGAAGTATGGCTTCCAAAGGATTCATCTCCACAAAAGGCGTGAGTATAATCTTGTGATACTCTTGTGCAATATAACCCTTGGGAGGTACGAGAAATGATGCATTAAACCTTCTGATCTCGCCATCATCCTCTCTATGAAAAGAGCGTGCCCCCAAGAGAATTGAAGTTTTGGCCTTTTTTGCTAAATTCAACAGTCCCTCAATAAATACCTTTTCGCGTATAGAACGCAGAAAAACCGGTACACTTGTCTCAGGCCATATAAGCAGATCTGGCGGATCGCTCCTGTTATCAATAGAATCCCATGTCTTTTTTTTCAATAATCCAAATATTTTCTCCCTCAAGCCAGGATCTCTCTTATACTCTGACGTCACAGCAGTATGAACCAGGTTTATTGCAATAGATGATCCCTTCCCTGGAACGGCTGCTTGGGGTGAATATTTTGAAAAGCCGTAACCTACCAAGAGAAATGTTATAACCAGGACAACCAGAGCCCATGGAACATCGGACCTAAACCCGTTTCGCATCCAACGAACAATCAAGACATTGATGCCGATGATCCAAAAACTCACACCAAAAACCCCTGTTATATCAGCTACCTGGATAAGCAGGGGAACCGACCAGACGAGGTAACCTATGGCGATAGAAGGAATCGGCAGAAACACGTCGGACCCAAGCACCTCGAGAGCAACCCACAGACATACGGTCCACAGGCACAATAGTGACCCCTTAAGTCCGGTCTCCAGACCTAAGAGAACCCCCATGGCAAACAGCCCGTATAAGCTGGCGAATAGAGCTGCTGTCGGAAGTACGGCCAAGAAACTACTATGCACAATCCAAAAAGACAAAGAAACTGTAAAAAAGAGGCCGGTGACAAAACCCTTAAGAAATAGGCGCCCGTACGTGGCATGGCCCGATCTGAATTCATCTTCCAGAGCATACAGAAGGGGAACGACGGCGACAAAGACCAGAGGCCAGTACCCGAAAGAAGGAGAGCATAAGGCCAGCAGGATTCCGGAAAGGCAATAGTAAATTAATATGTGGCGTCTCATGATTTGGTACGAAAAATAGCAGGGACCAACCCTCTAATCTGCTAATTCCTTCAAAGTTTCTATGGATTTGGATATTTATAGTATTATAATGCTAAGGTGGCTGCAATGAAAAAGAATGGTTTTAATAATCTTGTTAAAAGTATCAAACAAGCGGGGCAGATCAAAAAAGGGCAACTAAAAGCCAGCCGGACGTTCGAATTTAGGCCATTGGACATTAAAGAGATAAGAAATAAACTTAACAAATCTCAAAATGAATTTGCCCTTATGATCGGTGTCAGCGTTTCCACGCTTCGAAACTGGGAGCAAGGCAGGCGTAAGCCGGAGGGTCCAGCGAGGGCTCTATTAAAAGTTGCTTCAAAAAATCCAGATACAGTCAGCAAGGCATTGGAAGCATAAACTTTTGTTAATTGAATTCTAAACCACTGGCCCGTTTGTGGTAGCAGGTTTTTAAGAGATATTATTTTTTGATTATATATTACATGGGGCTATTCTTAGGCTATTAGCCATGAGCTATAATAGCTATACAGATGGCTTTTTTATTATTTTATGGCAATGAATTAGAGATTAAGATAAGGCACGGCTTTTGTAAATTTATAAAACTCTTGTGATTATTTCACATAATCTCTAGAATATTATCTTTAAAATCCAGAAAGATTTTAAAATGTTTTAAAAAGGTTAAGCCAATTAAGCCCTCTATTTCTGCAAGTTCTGGCATGTCGTGACAAATGACTTCAACATCTTTAACATACAATCCTCTGAATTCAATTCCCCTGATCTTTATTTTTGGAACCTCAATTACTCCATTGGCTGTTATAATAGGAACACGATTTTGGGATACTGCGGGGTCATATCCTATATCTTTTGCAGTATCCCATGAAATGGCAGTATACATTGCACCTGTGTCTAAGATCATGTCAATTTCTCGAGAAGCACTTGTGCCATTGATCCTGACTCTTCTAAGGATTATTGGAATCTCCAAATGTTGCTTCATTAAAACATCACCGAGTAGCCAGGTTTTATCAGAGGCCCAGCAAAAGTCACATAAGCTTTCTCTATGTTCCGCTCCCGAAGTCTCTTATGAAGTTCCCTTCTACTTTTGTCATGTTCAATTACTTCCCCTTCCAATTTATCTACAGCCTCTTTTTCTTCCTTCACAATAAAGGCTATCCATTCGCCTGAGTAACTTTTTTTTGCCTGCTCCAGTGTTTGCTTCATGCCTATCCTCTCCTTAAATAAAGCCCTAATTGTTTACCTAACATTTCCTTATCACTACTATATTTAAACTTAAATCCATTATTTTCTATATTAAAAAAGCCAAGTTATTCAATCAAAAGCTGATATTTTCACCACTTTCTTACATGGATATTTACCCTGTTTTTGCTTTATATATTTCTATCAGAAAATCTCAATAATCACAAGACTTCTTTGAGGTTCGGTAATAACAGTGATTATAGTTGATAGCTCATAGCTCAACAAAAAGGGGCTTTGTGTTATAGGGCCTTTTGGTTTGCGGCAGAAGAATAAAGTTAAAAAGGAAAGCTGAAAGCTGAATACTGATATCTCTTTTCATTTGACTTTTAATACGTAATAAATTATTTTTTTGTTAAGTATACCTTTGGAGGTTTAATACTATGGGAAAACTCACATTAAGCGTAAAAGACGAAACTATTAAAGTTGCTAAGTGCTTCGATTCGCAAATACTATAACGTATTCTAAAGAGTATAATCTTTGCGATTGTCTTCGACCCAGAGACATGTCGGCGAACTCATGTCGAGTCGCTCAGACCGAAGGGCTCACTCAGCACTTAGTCCCGAGTAAATAAATACGTCATCGAATTTATGAATCGAGGGACTAAGGAATGGGCAGAAGCTCGTGGCTTATCCGTTTCTCACATTGTTTCGACTTTTTTCATATTACTTACAAAATCGAAACAACCACCCAATAAAATGCCTCCCGTCTTAAAAAAACTGGCCGGGATTTTAGGAAAAGAAGGAGTCCTGGTACAAGACTATCACAGCCATATCAAAAACAAGTACCTGTGAAAAGCATACTTATTGATATAGATGTCATTTTGGATGTTCTTGCCAGAAGAGAACCCTTTTTTGCTCCGGCAGCAAATCTATAAATCCACCCTATTATTGGCTCTCAAGTAAGGGTACTTTCTCACCCCTGAAAATGGAGTACTTTCCAATCGTTGATAATATCTGTATCCCCATCGTAACCTTGCGTCATAATAATCGGGATAGCTAAAATATCTCTAATTTATCCTAAATGATTGAAATTATAAATTGGATCTGGTATGAATTTAAATTAAGATAGTATCATTTGACAAGCAGTAAATTGTTAAATTGTAGAACTTCTGGAAGCAGACTAATAGAAAAGTCTTTTTGGGGATATCAGTTGGATGTTGTGTATTCAGTTAATGGAGTTCCAATTCGGCTTACGGAAGAAAGATGGCAGCACATCGTGAACAACAAACCGTATATGGAAGCATATTATGACAGGATCTTATCATGTATTGAAAAGCCAACCTGGATTTTGCATGGTTATGCTGGGTCATTGATAGCTGTTTTATCAGTTGCAAAACAAAGATATCTGCATGTAGTATACAAAGAGATCGGCCGAAACGATGGATTCGTTATTACAGCATTTATTGCGAAAAAGTATAACAGAAAGATGATTATATGGGCACAGAACACTTAGAAGAAAGAAGCATCGATTATTTGCTCAGAGCAACGACGAACTTCATAAAATTGCCTAAGACGAAAATGTGGCTGGATTATGATAAAGAAGCTGATGTATTATATCTTCACTTTGAAGAAAAGCCAAAATCAACACATAGTGAAATTCGAGATGACGGGATAATTCTTGATTATAGAGACGATCTATTGGTGGGTTTGACAATCCTTGAAGCATCTCAACGATAATTTGTTACATTATCAAAGTTGGTAAAATGGATTATACTCTATTCAAGAGTTGTCATTTTATGCTTAAGGGAAAGTGATAAAGAAAGGCTCCTTATTTATCCTGAGATTTTGGGTATAATGATAGGCTAATCCTCGAAGCCTCGGTCGCTTCACGATAAACGTAAAGCCAGATATGAAGCATTTATGAGTCCGACTGCTTTTGTTACAAGGGATATCGTTTCTTTTTCTTTTCACGGGAAGAGGAGCGAATGCATGTTCATGTTTACTCTGGACAAGGTGAGGCAAAATTATGGTTACAACCGAATGTATCCTTGGCACAGAGATACAGCCTTTCAGACAAAGAGGTGGGTGAACTCCAAAGAATTGTGGAGGATAGAAGAGATGAAATTGAAAAAAGCTGGCGCAAGCATTTCCGAGATTGAGGTGCTAAACATATCTAAGCATGGTTTCTGGCTACTGGTACATGGTAGGGAATATTTTTTGCCATTTGAGCTCTTTCCCTGGTTTAAAGATGTAAGCATATCTTTAATTTTCAATGTTGAGTTACCCCAACCACATCATCTATATTGGCCGGATTTAGATGTGGACCTGGAACTAGAATCTATCGAATCACCTGAAAAATATCCTCTTATGGACAGCCATGGCCTGACAGATCATTCGAATTGACCAGTTCTCATCGTTGGCATGGGGGCGATAGCGTCTCCATATCTATCAAGAATAGGTAGAGGATCACGGGTGTAAGCTCGTGGGTATCTATGCCGCTGGCCCGTTTGTGGTAGCTGGGTTTTAAGAGATATTATTTTTTGATTATATATTACATGGGGCTATTCTTGTAGTAGATATTGGACCGAAAATTCTAATTAGTGTCTGAACGAAAACCCCTTAGTTGCGAGCTGTCATTGCGAGGAGTGAGGAACGAACGACGAAGCAATCCCCTTATTTGCAAGAGATTGCTTCGGTCATGCTTCCCTCGCAATGACAGGAAAAGTGTAAATTGGAGAGTTTTCGTTCAGACACTGATTAGGTTGCTACTGATGTCATCTGATTTTGAACAATAATTTTAGGATCAGGATTCTTAGGAGGAATTGGTAATGCTTGTTCTTTTAATAAGCTCACATGTTCAATCATCCCCCACTTTGCCTTGTATAGGCAATCTTCTATTGAATGTCCAATACCTGTAAAGCCTTCTAAATCAGGGGAGTAAAAACCGAAGTAATCTGGTTCTTCGGTAGCCTCGATCACCAATGAATATTGTAATTCAATCACAAGATGCGTTTGCATAGGTAAACTTTCATCATTTTGCTTTTCTACCTACAGCCTATAAGGCTGATGCGATTACCTTTCCCGAACTTCGCGTACAATATCGACGATTTCGGTTGCAGACAAATCAAGATCAATGCCTTTAACATTGAGCGGGGATTTATTCTTTGAGACAGGCTGAACCTCAAAAACAGATCCATCTCTACGTTTAATAAGAACCTTTCCTTCAGACCTTGCTTTTTCCAGAACAGAAGTAAGTTTTTGCCGTGCTTCAGAAAAAGTATAAATGATCATAGATTTGCCTCCTTAATAACTACACCCGTCTGAAGGCAAAAGCAAATTAACTCCCCAGTTAAATCCGCCATGATTCCGGCGGACAAGTCCGCCCCAGTTAAATAAAATAAAAAAACATTTAACCCCAGTACGATATTTCATACCTACGGGGCAGGCGCTGTAAACTTCGCTTGTTTTCTGCGGAAAATTTAACCCCGATGGAATAACTACAAAATAGATTCCACCCCAGTACGATCTACCGGACCTACGGGGTAAATTGGGCGGGGCAGGTATAGTTTATAGCCCATAGCTCAACAAATGGAAGTTTTGTGGTATTGGATCAACTCGTTTGAGGTATAATTATTGTTCCTTATTCGAACGCCACTCGGTTTGCACAATACCTATTCAGGTTCAGCTTCTATTTCTTGCCAGAAATCTTCATGCGCTATGCCGCCGGTCGTTTGAATTTGCTGCCGAGCATTAGCCAAAACGTCTTGAAACTTAGGGGAATAGGCCAAAACCAAACGCTCGATCTCATCCTCATCTTTTATTCCCAATAAGACTGCTACCGGCTTGCCATTTTTGGTAACTACAATCGGCCCTTTCTCCGATTCCTTCAAATAGGCGCTAAGATGCGATTTGATTTCGACAATTGGTGCAATTTTCATAGATTTACTTCCTCCCTACCAATGATCAATCGATTACCTCTTTTAATACCTATAGCAAGAATGAAAACCTGACGATTTTCTTGCTCAACTGAATAAAACACACGAAAGCGATTATCAGGACCAAACCGGAGCTCCCAATCCGCTCCCGCTTCTATGAGTCTTTTCAGAGGTTTTCTATTTCGAGTTTCTACATTTGGTTCAAATTGCAGTTGGGTCTCGATCGTGCGACGGATAAGCAAATGATATTTCCGGTCGATTGCTTGGAGGTGCGTTTTAACCTGAGGAGCATAAATCAGGTCAAATCGGCTTTTAGCGTTCATTATGGTCTAAATTATAGTCAGTATTTGCCCCTTTGTCAACCGCTATTTTGGTAGATTTAGTTTTTAATAAGGCAGGGTATCTTCAATCGCCAATGAATATTGTAATTCAATAGTATAGGAAATCCCATTTTTTAGACAGGATAGACGGGCCTGCCCTGGCGCGACATGCTTGAATCAGCCTGTTAAATCTATAGGATGCTACGTGTTCGGATCATCCTATTAAGCCTATAAGCCAGGTCTGGGCCAGGGATGTTCAGGCCTTCGACAGGCTCAGGCCTCGAGACGTGTCGGCGAGCCCTTCGGCTGTGAGCTCAGGGCCGAACGGCTCACGTCGTGCCGCTTGTCGAGGGGATATAAAGAATATAAAAAAATCTTGCCTGTCGAGAGCCTCCAGGTCGAACGATTAATCTTGTTAATCCCTGGCCCAGACCTGATTTGACGGGGCTTTGATATATGGCATCTGTTTGATGCACCTTACAGCGAAGACAATTTATTCCAAGCAAGTCGCACCAGGGCGGGCCTGTCGAAAAAGTTCCCCGACATGTCGGGGCTAAGTTCAGGAGCGTAAATCAGGTCAAATCGGCTTTTAGCGTTCATTATGATCTAAATTATAGTCAGTATTTGCCCCTTTGTCAACCGCTATTTTGGCCGAGATCTTTGAGATCGATTTTTGAGTACCACGGACCGCTGCACCCGAGGAAAGAAGAGAAAAGCTAATGATCCCCTCGAATTTTTATTGACTTTTTAAGTGACCATGGTATCATGACCATGTCATTTCAAGTTTCTGTGAATTTTTAGACAGGGAGTTTTAATATGGAGCAGCTCATTTCAAAATCAAAATTTAAGCCCAATGCATTGAAGTATTTCAGAGAGGTGCAACAAAAAGGGAAGGCATTAATCATAACTGATCGTGGTAAACCAGTTATAAAAATCGTACCGTATTCCGAAGATCTTTCCAAAGCCTTAAAAGCACTCCGCAATACCGTAATCAAGTATGAATCTCCGACTGCTCCTGTAGGGTTAAATGATTGGGAGGCTTTAAAATGATAATTCTGGATACACATGTTTGGGTGTTGTTCGTTAGTAATCCAGAATTGCTTTCTAAAAAAGCAAAAAAATCTTTGGATACCGCAATGGAAGAGAAGGGGATATTAATTTCATCTATCAGCACATGGGAGGTTGCACTTTTGGTTGCTAAAAAACGATTGCAACTCACGCTTAGGAGATGGAAATAAATAAATCATCGCTTTTCTGTTGCATTTTAAGTTTTCTTATGATATTTCTGTCATATGATATCAAAAGAGAAAATAGATGCAATCAGAATCAAGTACAAGATTCTGCAAATTGAACTTGACGAGCGTGGACGTCGAATGTGGGCGGCGGCTGAAGCAAAATCATTGGGGCATGGTGGTGTAGTTGCAGTCGCATCGGCAACAGGTCTTGCCGAAAGTACGATAAGACTCGGCAGGCATGAAATAACAAGAAACCACACTGCAAGCAAGAAAGATGGAGAAGTTCGCAGAATTAGAAAAAAAGGGGGCGGCAGAAAATCCCTTGAAAAAAAGGATAGCGATCTTCCCAGATTATTGGACGCATTAGTCGAGCCTACATCGAGAGGCGATCCA
>Ga0307432_1000347_pt1 | contig 37770 bp, 31 predicted proteins | sample SalMarWE160150MG_FD_202158 | JGI IMG/M metagenome (GOLD analysis project Ga0307432, IMG submission 202158) | Salt marsh sediment microbial communities from the Plum Island Ecosystem LTER, Massachusetts, United States - WE1603-150 | ecosystem: Environmental > Aquatic > Marine > Intertidal zone >...
GCGTCTTCTCCCTTGACGCTTTCGGACGAGTCGTCGTTCTGGCCATCCTTGGCCCTCCCTGTTGAATCCTCGTCCATCCGGATCGGCTCAACCTCCATTAAACCTCAAGCGAACTTTGCCGCCGTAGTTTTTTTTGTCACGGGTGGTGGGGGCGGCCCACGTCGTCGCTCACCATGTTGCATGCGCTATGACAACATGATACGGCTGTCGTCCGTATCCACACAGATTAGTTAATCACGTCGACGTCAACTTTTATCCGGGGCTTGTGGTGTCGATTGGTTCGCTGGACCGAGAATTCATTCTCGGTCCGCTTGGCAATGGTCGGTATGGTGCGAGAAAGGATTCTCGCGCCAGCGAAATACTCGCACCAGCGATCCTACATGCACCCGGTTAGCGAAGCGATCTTCGAACGACCACTGAGATAGGCTCTTGGACACTAAGGAACGTGGTGAAAAAAGCTCCTGAGCTTGGTGGCCGAGCGGCGCGAACGAGCTGCTGTGGCCATCGCGGAATTCGTGTCGGTTCGTGAGCGTCGAGTCGCGTTTGCGGTGCTGGCCATCATGGCGGGGCTTCCGCCCGAGGCGCGCGACGAGCTGCTACGACGTTTCCTCGAAGAGGTCGATGCGATGGACCTCCCAGAGGAGCGGATTGCGAAGCTGGTCGAGGATGTACAGGACTTCATCGGCTACATCGAAGAAGTGAGCATCGAGCCCGATGAGGCCGGCGCCACGCCGTCTTATAGCGTTCTTCGTTTTTGTGTAGCGTCACCCCTCGTGGGTGACGCAGGAATTGCCAGGGCGCCGCCCACGAGGGACGGCGCTACATCTGCTACACAAAAAAGGAGTCTGCTCTAAGCCCCACGATGAGAGGGTTGGGATTATTGGAAGCGTTTCACTTTCGACTATCCCCGCGCGGGTTGCTTTAAGCCCGCGGTTCGCGAAGCTTTTTTCGTCCCACATGCTAAGCGTCAAGCATTTTGTGCATCTGTCTGACGTTACGGATCGTCGGATGGCAGTTCGCTGAGATCGGGTGAGACGGGTGCTACGGCTTTGCGGTTGGTCAGGCGGTTTATGGTCACGTACAGCGTGGGTAGGACGACCAGCGTCAGCAGCGTGGCAAACGCCAGGCCGAAGATCACCGCAATGGCCATGCTGCTCCACCACTGGCTGGACTCGCTTCGCGTTGCCCAGGCCATCTTGCGGAAGTCGTAGCTGACGCCGACGGCCATGGGGATCAACCCGAGGATCGTCGTGGTCGCCGTCAGGAGCACGGGGCGCAGGCGGATCGTGCCCGCCTCGAGGGCGGCCGGAATCAGGGCCATCCCGCGCCGCTGCAACAATCGCGTGTAGTCCAGCAGCACAATCGCGTTGTTGACTACCACTCCTGCCAGGCTGATGACACCTACGCCGGTCATGATGATTCCAAACGGCATCCGGCAGATGATAAGGCCCGCCAGCACACCGATCAGCGAGAGGATCACCGTGCTCATGATGATAAACGGCAGACTCAGTGCGTTGAACTGGGCGACCAGGATCAGCACGATCAGAAAGATTGCCACGACGAACGCCTTGCTGAGGAAGGCCTGCGCCTTGTCCTGCTCCTCTTTTTCACCGGCGTAGCGGATTTGATAACCGGATGGAAGCTCGATCCGGCTCAAAAGCTGCTGAACGTCACGGAGCACCGCGGTCGCGAGGCGTCCCTCCGCGTCGGCGGTAAGCGTGATGACTCGCTTCTGATCGATCCGGCGGATCGTTCCGTATCCACCGGTGTAGGAGAAGTCGCCCAAAGAACTGAGCGGCACCGCTTCACCATAGGCGTTGGGCACGCGAAGGCGGAATAGATCCTCGATGTTCTCGCGCTGTGAAAGCGGCAGCCGCACGGTGATGTCATACTCATCGTTGAACTGGCGGTACTTCCCGACCTCCCGGCCGAAGACCGCCGTTTTTATAAAGTTCCCGACGACGGAAGTGTTGACGCCGAGCAGCATGGCCCGCTGCCGATCGACGCGAAACGCGAGTTCGGGTCTTGCGGCCTCGTGATCGCTCCGGAGGTTCACCAATCCGGGTACGTTCGCAATCGTCTGCTTTGCCTCCTCGCTGATGGCTTCGAGTCTCTCGAAATCCTCCCCGATGACGCGGATGACGACAGGGGCCCCAGTGGGAGGCCCTTCCTCGTCTTTTCGGACTTTGATCTCCGCGCCGGCGATGTCGGAAAGATCCCGGCGGATGTCGACGACCGCCGCCGCGGACGGACGCTTACGAAAGTCGTAGTCGTGGAACGTGAGGGTCAGGGTGCTGACGTGGTCGCCGTCGGATCCGACGTTCGTGATCACGTGCTGAATGTCGTCGGCGTAGGGCTCGAGCCGCTCCTCCACCAACCGGGCGAGCCGGTCGGATTCAAGGATGTTGGTTCCCTGCGGGCTGCGAATATTGACATAAGCCCGTCGTGGATCGAAGTCCGGGAAGAGCTCCACGCCATGCCCCTTCTTACCGTATAACATGGCCAGTCCGACGAGCAACAACAGAACCAGAGTCAGCGTCGTGACGCGGTGACACAGTGCTGTCTCCAGCAACCGCTGGTAGCCGGTGACAAACCAGCTTTGCACGGCGCCCTTCTTCCTCCGCCCACGCACGAAAGCGGAACTGATAGTCGGACTGATCACCATGGCGACGAACAGCGAGCTGATCAGGGTGGTGATCAGGGTGATGGGCAGGTACTTCATGAATCCGCCCATGATTCCCGGCCAGAACAGAAGCGGTGCGAACGCAGCCACGGTGGTCGCCGTCGAGGTAATCACCGGCCAGGCCACCTCATCCGTTCCCGTCATGGCTGCTTCGATCCGCCGGCCGCTCAGCTCGAAATGCCGGTAGATGTTCTCGACGATCACGATGGCGTTGTCCACGAGCATGCCCAACGCCATGATCAGGCCAAACAGCACAACCGTGTTCAGCGTGTGCCCCAACGCCTGGAGGATTGTGACACTCAGCAGCATACTTACGGGAATGGCAAAGCCGACGATGATGCTCACGCGCCACCCAAGAACCAGGACGAGCACGATCAGCACCAGGATCATTCCGGAGAGCATATTGTTCTCCAGGTCACTGATCATCATGTGGACGTCCTTTGACTGATCGAGGATTATGTCGAAGTGTACGCCCATCGGCGCGCGCCGGCGGAACTCCTCTAACACTCTATTCACCGCTTCGGCGATGAAGATGAGGTTCGCGCCAATCCGCTTTTGGACGGTGACCGTGATGCTCTCGGTCCCGTCGAGGCGGGAGAACCCCGCCCGGTCCTTGAACGTGTCGCGCACGGTACCGATGTCGGTCAGATAGATCGGCCGACCGTCGCGGACTGCGATCACCAGTGCAATTGCCTCTTCCGGTTCGACGAATTCGGCGGGAATCCGAACGTTGAACCTCGTACCGGGTGTTTCCAAGCCGCCGGCGGAAATGTTGACGTTCTCGGACGGGATCAGGTTGATAATTTCCGGGATCGTCAGCCCGTACGCGGCCACCTGATCCTGGTCGATCTCCACGCGGATTTCGCGCTCCAGTGCGCCCAAGACGTCGCAGTCGAGCACGCCGGGGATTGTCTCGATCACGTCCTCGAGGTTGTCGGCAATCACCTTCAGGCGTACCGGCGAGATACTCCCGGAGATGTTGATCATCATGATCGGGAATTCGGCGATGTTGATTTCCCGCTGCGACGGCTCCTCCGCGTCGTCGGGAAGCTCCGCCTTGGCGAGATCTATCTTGTCGCGGACGTACTGCATCGCGTCGTCGATGTTCACGTCCGGCAGAAACTCGATCACGATGACCGAGGTGCCCTCGGCACTTGACGATGTGATTTCCTTGACGCCTTTGAGACCGGCCAGCTCCTTCTCGATCTTGATCGTCACCGAAGATTCAATGTCTTCCGGCGAGACGCCCTCGTACGTTGTGGTGATCACGACATAGGGGATCGGCACGTCCGGCGAGCTTTCACGCGGCATGGAGATGTAGCTGTATGTCCCGAAGACGATTATGACAACGATCAGGACGCCGACCGTCGTGCGGTTACGAATTGCTGCGTTGGACAGTAGCACGGCCCGTCACTGCTCCTCGACAACGGCGACCGGCTGATCCGGACCGACGTAGCGATGCCCCGAGACGATGAGTCGATCGCCTGTTGCCAGACCGCTGAGGATTCGCACACTGCGTTCCTTGATGAACCCGAGTTCGACGAGTCTGCGCTCGGCCCGGTCGTCGTCATTGACGATGTACACCGCCTTGTCGTTCTCGAGTGGTATGACCGCGCTGAGCGGAATCATGATGGCGTTGGTGAGGACGCGGCGTGTCAACCTTGCCCGGACGATCTGCCCGCTTCTGAGTGCGTGATCGTGGTTGTCCACCATGATCTCCAGTCGGGTGGTGCGGGTATGTTCATCTGCCAGCTCACTGATGTACGCGATCTCGCCCGCAAGTTCTCTCGGCTGTGGGGTGCGGAGGAAGATCTTCGCGACGTCGCCCACATGCAGATAGTGTACGTCGCGCTCGGGCACATCGACGACGATCTTGGCCCGGGCGATGTCCACGATTTCGGCCACGCAATCGCCCGAGCTTACATACTCGCCGATTTCCATCGGCAGGCGGTTCAGGGTACCGCTGATGGGTGCAACGATCGCGGCACGCTCGAGATGGGCAGCGGCCTCTTCCAGCACGGCCTTGCTGACATCCCTTCTGGTGCGCGCGTCATCGAGTTCGGTTTTCGACGAGGCCTCACGCTCGAACAGATCCAGGAGACGCCGATATTCGCGCTGATCATACTCGAACTGAGCCTGCTCCCTCTTGAAGCCGGCTTGCAGCAGGTCTTTGTTCAGATGGACGATCGGATCACCCCGGGCAATCGGATCACCCTCCTGAACGGTTGCACCCCGGGCTGCGGACTTTGATCCGCGCGGATGTCCGTCGGTTAGTGGAGCAGCGTCTATGTCCGTGTCACCGCGCGGGCTCAAGCCCGCGGCTCGCTGCGGTCGATCACCGAACTTCTCAATACGCCCGGCCACCTCCGCGGCGACCCGGACCACCCGGTCAGGCTCCACGACGGCGGTCAGATCGAGCGTATCGGGCAGCTCGGGCACAGCTTGGATACGTAGAACCTTGACGTTGATCGGCGGAACCTCGGTTGCGGGCGGCGGCGGTGTTTCATCGGGCATCATGGCTATAAGGGCGATCAGCACGACGGCCGTCACGACCAGAGCCGTCGGGATCAATCTGCTCCACCACCCCCGGCACGCCGGGATGTGCTCGACCTCTGATTCTCGTGTCTCGGTTGCCACACCCATCGATTGCCTGCTCCCTAATATGGTGCTCGTCGCCGGTTAAGGCTTCCGTTGAACCGCCTATCGGGTTGTCCCTGCGGAACCTGTTTCCTGTAGGACCGACTTTCGAATCAGCGACTCAAACGCCGCCGGTTGAAGACTTGCAGGTCACGTACCAACCTGGACGGCCGCCCGTTTGAGCCTGACGGTTTCGTAGTCAGCCCAGGAATCGTTCCCAGCCGGTGAAACCCGATACTCTCTTCCCAGCGGAGAAAGGGTACTTCCGGATCGACGGCTGTTCAAGCGGTCCGGCGGAAACGCCGAAAAGTCGAAACGTCGAGATGTGCAGCGTCGGAATCCGCCTTGTACTGTGTCCCACAAGTATCTCGACCAAGTGCACGCGGATGAGCACTCAACTGTGCCGCGGGCTTTAACCTGCGCTGACGTCCGCACAGGTTTCTTGGGGCTCGTCTCGAATCAGCGAACGCCATATCCGAGGCGGGAACGTGAGTGTCAGATTGTGTGTCGCCCGTGATAGTTGTGTAAGAAGTTGTTTTGCGTTAACGTGATTCAATTGAGCGGGTCCGTACGGACGATTAGAATACCGGCCACCTGGCCGAGACATCGGGTTGTGGGTCAGGTCTCCTGGTGGCGCATTCCTTTGGTTGCGCCTATGCGGCAAGGAAAGAAACCGATGAATACGAGAATGATTGGTTGGACTAGAGGACTGGCGGTCATGTTGGCTGTCAGTATCTTGGCACCGGCTGCGGCGGCGAAGGAACGGTTCTCGCTCGTTTCGGCCGTTCCGGACGACGTATTTCTCTGTGTGGCCGGGCGGCACAACGTGGAGCGGGCCTTCCTCGACGACTACTGGTCCGAGGTCTTTGGTGCCCTGAAGCAATCCGGCATCGGGTCTGACATCATGGAGTTGATCGGCTCCCAGATGGGCGATGAGCAACTGGCCGAGGTGGATCATCTCAAGGAGCTGGCCAAACAACTGCTCGAAGGCGTGGACTGGGATAAGCTCGGCGGCGGCGAGATCGTCTTCGCCGAACGAATGAATGAACCTGTGCGCATCGGTGGCAGCATCACAATGGTCCCGGACATGATCTGGCTGGTCCACGGCCAAAACGGCAGTACCCCAAAGAACTACCAAGGCCTCGTTGCAATCCTTCAAACGATCACCGCAGAGATCAACAAGGCGGCCGGCAAAGAGTTGATGACTGTGGACATGACCCCCCGAAAGGGCGCCAAGGTTGCGAGCCTCAATCTACTGAGCACGGTTCCGAAGGCACCGCCGTACTCGTTGGCGGTTGCCTTGCACCAGGATGTAATCGCAATAGGGCTGGGTCTACAGATTCTCGATGAGGCCCTCGACCTTCTAGGCGGTGGCTCGAAGAAGCCTCTCGCAGTGAGCCCGCGATTCAAGCAGGCGTTCGCCAAGCTGCCGGCGGCTGAAGATGAAATGGTCTTCTTTGATATGCAGGCGATGCTCCGGCCGTTTCGTGCAATCGCCGAGCTGGCCGTCGCGGAGATGGCTGCACACCCGGAGGATACGATCACCAACGCGCGGTTCAACGAAGAAGCCAATGGGCTCGCCGAGAAAGGAGGCGAAGCTTACCAGCAAGGCGACTACAAGCAGGCGCTTACGTACACGAAAAAGGCCCATGACGTGGCCCCGACCGATTCAAGAATCATGTACAACCTTGCCTGCTTCCATGCGATGGTCGGGGACAAGAATGAAGCCTTGACGTGGCTGGAAAAGGCCGTCGACGCCGGATTCTATGCCCCCAAGCACATCTCACGAGACACCGATCTGGAGAGCATTCGCGAGGAGCCGCAGTACAAGACCGCACTGGCCAAGGCGAAAAAGAAGGCGGCGACCGTGGGTGAATCGGCCAAGTGGGCGGCGATGGTGAAGACGTTGATCGAACGCCTCTTTGATACGGTCGGCATGATCGACTACACCGCAACCGTCGCGTACACGGAGGGGTACGCAGTCCATACCGATGAGATCGCCGCCCTGGTTCCCGGTGCAGAGGACAGACCGTTCTACCCGGTGTTTGGTAAACGCAAACCGCTGACGGACTTCGATCGCTACCTGCCGAAGGAGACGGTGTCGTTTTCTGTGTGTGGCGGCATTGATCTGGGCGAACTGTACGAGTTCATCCAAGGCACCATCCGAGGGATGGGCTCGAAGGGTGAGGAGATACTCGCTACGTGGGCGGGCATGCAGCAACAGCTCGGCGTCGACTTCAAGAAGGACGTCCTCGGCTGGATCCATGGGGGTATGATCTGGGTCAAAATGAAGCAGCCGTTTGGCGAACAGTCTGTTCTTATGATCAAGGTCACCGACGAGGCCGTCGCTCGTGAGAAGCTTGCCTCCGCGCTTCAGTACGTGTCAACCAACCTTCAGCAAGCAATCCAAGAGAACCCGATGTTGGGGATGTTGGCCATTCGAACCTCGCCGGCGACGCACGAGAAACTGACCGGGTTCCACAATGTTCAGATCGGCATGATGCCGCAACCGTGTGTCTGTGGTGTCACCGGTGGTCACCTGATCGTAGGCACGTCAGCAGATGCCGTTGTGCTTAGTCTCGCCACCGCCGCGGGAGAGCATCCCAACATCCGCAAGAACAGTCGACTGATGAAAGAAGTCATGATCCCCGAAGGATCATTTAGATCGATCTCGTTTACCGACAAACGGAACTTGGGGACGGAGATTGCTGAGATTATCGGTGGCATTTCGATGGCGGGTGGGATGATGACCATGATGATTCCCGACCCGGAGGCGCAGCAGGCCCTGGGGAAGATCCTGGGCATGGTTGCGAAGCTGGGACCTGTCGTCCAGAAAATCGATTTCTATAAATCCTCTTCCAAATACACGACCTTTGACGGTAAAGCATGGTATACGCGGAGTGTGACCAATTATCAGTCACCCGCCGAACGCAGCCCGAGCGAAGGCGACTCGTAAATCGACTGCCGACTCCGCGCTTTATGCAAAACGCAACCGCGATCGGATACCACAGGCACGTAAGCTACCTGTGGCATCTGTCGCGGTATTCGCTCGCGCGGTTTGACGTTCGACACGCACGAAGATCTGCTTAACCTACGTACGCCGCGCACCGCTCCGACCCAATCCGCAATCGACAATCCTCAATCTACAATCTATAATCGCGCTAACACGGGCACTCGTCAGACCGTCTATCTCCCTGGAGGGATTGCGCAGGTTGCGTCGATGCCTATCGACCGGGAACATCTTGATCGCTTGAAAGACGGGCAGGGACCCGTCGTGATCCCGCCCTTTTGCTTAAACTGCGGATACAACCTGACGGGTGCGGTCTCCGATCGCTGCCCGGAGTGCGGGCAGACCTTTGTTCGCAAGGAGTGGCAGCAAAAGGCCGCACGGATCAAGCACCAGATCCACGAACTTCGGGAGGCGTACGAGTGGGTTCGCCACGGATTCAAGATCGCAACGGCGGGTCTCGTGATGGTGACCGCCAGCCTGTCGCTGTCGCTCGGATGGGTGGAGCCCGTAATACGTTGGGTGGCGGGGATCTGTGGGTTTGCGGCGGTTTTCCTCGGACTCAGTCTGTTTCGCGTTAGCCGACTGCCTGTCTGGGCACGAGAAGTGCTGGAGATCTCGCCGAACTACCCGACGGCCGTCGCGACGATTCTTCTGGGATTGGTGGTCGTCATTGCGGCGATCTTCGGCCCGTGGTGATTCAATTGGGGATTGCGGATTGGGAATATACATGCAACCGACAATCTCCCTTCCGCCTTCATCCTTTCCCCCAGTCATCAGCCCCATGACCAGGCAAACCGATCTTTGAAATGGTGGTAGTAAAGCCCGATCAGGCGCATCAGCACGATGTTGAGATAAATGTCCAGACCCCTCGACAAGACGTGTAGCGCGAGAATCCCACCCGCCGTGCCACTCATCGGGCGTTGAGGACCGCCGCTGACAGCCACCAGAAGCTTTTCCTCGATGAACACCGCCCCGAACATCAACGCAACCGTGAACAGGTAGATCGGAAGCGTCTTGATGATCGTCAAGACGATCAGGTCCAACCGGTAGAGCGTCGCAAACCCTCCCAATGCCACACACAGAACGACGATCGGCCAGAGAAGGATTCCGATGGAGATAAGAAGGTTAAACGCGAGCATACCACTTCTCGCTCCCTGAATCATGCCTGCGAGACCGCCGGTCATCATTCCCAGCAGACTGACCCCCTTCATCGTTCCCTGCTCCAACGCATACGCAACGTACGCCAGCGCCGGGGCCAGAACGACGAGCCAGCTTCCAAACCACTTGAGGAGCGGCTCGACGAGGTCAATGATGAATCGCGGCGACGGCGGGTCCGGCAGGTCCTCTTCACCTGCTGCGGCGGACGTGATGATCTCGAATCGAAATGCGCAATACCAGCCAATAACCAAGAGCCACAGGATCCACCCGATCAGTGGGACATAGAGCACGAATCGTGCAATCACCATCGCGGCCCAGAACGAAAGGAAGACGATCAGGTTTCTGGGAGACGAAGGGAACAGGAACGTCCACAGCACGTCGGCGGCGTAACTTTTCGTGGACGCGGCCGCCGCAGGCGAGGCAACGGAGCCAAGCCCGGCCGAGCTGGCCGCGCCGGGCGTCCCCGGTGGCACAAAAACCTCGCCTTGTTTGGGCGCGGCTGTTGCACCGGCTTGCTCGGTGGCGATGGTCATTTCATTCCTCATCTCGCTGTCGTCCGCGAGTGCGATCGGACCTTCATCGTCGTCCGGTTCAAGCGTGAAGACGGCGCCGCACTTCTTGCACTTGGCACGCTTGCCGATCGAGGATTCGGGGTAACGGTATTTCGCTCCGCACTGACAGTGAGTTGTGGGCATGATCGTCCCTCCGTATATGACTCGACTGTGGTGCGAACTACCATGATCCGCACAGAGCCTGAAAAAACCCTTGACGGACATAATATCATAGTGGCATGAACGAAACAGCATTATTCCGGGGATTGATTTCATAGAGGTGGATTCGGGTGGGGAGGTGTCGTCAGGTGCGGCGGGACCACAGGCGGCGCGAAGTTACGTCAACAGAGGCGGCGGGTAGCGGGTGAAACGCAAGGACGGTATCCTCCGCTATCAGGTTGTAACATGGTCACCGGAGAGTAGGGCATAAAAAGGAACATTACCGAAACGATCAGGGAGACAGCAAATGAGGCGAAAGAGGTGCTCGTTAGCATGTGCAGTGGTTGCGGCGCTCTTTGCGGCTTCCGGGTGTAGCAACATGAGTCGAAATCCTGGACCTGGAGAAGTCATGATGATCGATGGCGAGGCGGTTCCTCTCGCGGCTCTGTACCCCGATGACGCGAAGCCCATAATGATTAGACCCATCGGCTACGTCGTCAACGACAAGGAATGCGGCCCGGGCGACTTCGGCATCACGGGCGGCAACATCTCAGAGATCCATCTGTATCCGGGCATGGCCCGATTCATGAAGGGCCTGAAAGACGAAACGTCGCTGCTGATCCTCTGGCACTTCCACAAAGCCCGCCCGATCCAAAGTGTCTTCGCCCGCGGATTTGACGGTAAGCGGGTCGGGCCGTTCGCTTCACGCACGCCGGACCGGCTGACACCCATCGGTGTCACAGAGGTGGAACTTCTGGAGGTCAGGGGCACTACGCTGGTTGTTCGCAACCTCGATGCCTTCAATGGAACGCCGGTGCTGGACATCAAGGTGAGTATGGCCAGCCTGAAACGGAGCACGGAGTAGCGCGAGCAATGCGGTGTCTCCGGCTAACCGAGGCGCTGACCAGGTAAGTTGGAAGGATGAGGATAACAAGACGGGACAGAGCTTACGAAGATACCTTCGTCGGATTCGCGTGCTGATGTGTTCACGCCAACTTCCCTCCACTTGGCTGATAACAATAACCGCCGCCGTCCGGCAATCCGTGCGGGAACGGGCAGCTACTGCCGTGCCAAGCGGACGTCGTTGGTGCCCTAGCATCTGTCCCTTCCATGAAGCCGTGACTGTCAGGTGCTGTGATGAATGATGGGTTCCGCCTTCGATTCCGGTTTCCACGCATGGGTTCGACTCGACGCCGCGTGGCCACGTTTCACTGTGCGACGGCGGCAAATTCTCACGAATGGGTTTTCGAGCGTCGGCAATCCGCCTTGTCACTTTCCGCAAGACGGCGTATGACAAGTGACGTTCGCGAGGGCCCTGGAAGTGCTTCTTAGCGGAGGTTGCCCAGTTGCCACTGGACCACCGACCCACCACCTCGCGTCATGAAGACAGCCCCAACTGTTCGGGCGTCCTAACCGGAGGTATCGGGTGGTCGTGTCGGCTGAGAATGTGATTCGTCGTCGTTTCGACCTGCGAGGGCAGGTTCAGGGGGTTGGGTTTCGCCCCTTCGTGTACCGCATGGCGACAATCCACGGCTTGACGGGTTTCGTAGCCAACGACGGCAACGGCGCCGTTGTCGAGGTGGAGGGGCGAGCCGCTGCCGTCGAGGCCTTCGCCTCGGAACTGACGGAGAAACTCCCTCCGATGGCGCGGGTTCGCCAGTTGGAGCGTCGGGACATGGCGCCGGTGGGCGACGCGGAGTTTCGCATCGAGCTGTCGCATCCTGATCCGAACCGGAGTCCGGAAGTAACGCCGGACGCGGCCTTGTGCAATGAGTGTCGTGCCGAGCTGTTCGACCCGGCGGACAGGCGCTATTGCTATCCGTTTATTACGTGCACCAACTGCGGGCCTCGGTATTCGATCATCCGGACCATTCCGTACGACCGCCCGGCCACCACGATGGCCAAGTTCACTCTTTGTGAACTCTGCGCAAAGGAGTACGCCGATCCGTCAAGTCGGCGTTTTCACGCACAACCGAACGCCTGCCCGGTCTGCGGCCCACGAATGGAGCTTTGCCGGCCGGACCGATCGACGATCGAAGGGGATCCGATTCGTGAAACCGCACGAATGCTGGCACAAGGGCGAATCGTCGCCATCAAAGGCATCGGCGGATATCACTTGGCCTGCCGGGCCGATCTGAACGCAGTCGTAGCTGAGCTTCGCGCGCGCAAGATTCGTGACGGCAAGCCGCTGGCGGTAATGGTAGCGGACGTCGGGGCCGCCCGGAAAATTTGCACTCTCACGAACACTGACGTTGTGGCGCTGACGTCACGCGCGGCACCGATCGTGCTGGCTCCCAAGCGGACGGATCATGGCCTTGCCGGATTGGTGGCCCCTGGCTGCAAGGATTTCGGCGTGATGCTGCCCTATGCTCCGGTCCACCATCTGCTCTTCACGGAGGGATTGGGTGCACTCGTGATGACGTCGTTCAATCTGTCCGGAGAGCCGTTGACGTACGAGGACCAGGACGCGTTCGACACGTTGGGCTCGGCGGCGGACGCGTTCCTGACGCACAATCGTGAGATCTTCCGGCCAATCGACGATTCGGTAGTTTTCGGTTTTCGGGAAGATGCGATTCCGATCCGCCGCGCTCGCGGGTACGCACCATGCCCGGTCCGGCTCGACCGATCGGGCGGCGGCGCATTCCCGCGCGGCCACACGGCGAAGATTCTTGCGGTTGGCGGCGAGTTGAAGTCCTGTGTTTGCCTGTACGCCGGCGGCGAAGCAACGCTGAGCGAGCACCTGGGCGATCTAATCCACGCGGAAGCCTACCGGAACTTTGTCCGCGCGGTCCACCGACTGAAGGTACTTTTCAACTTCGCCCCGGAACTCGTCGCGCACGACCTCCACCCGCGATACCTCTCAACCCGCTATGCCCGCGAGCTTGGCCTTCGGGCCTTCGGTGTTCAGCACCATCACGCTCATGTTGCAAGCGTCATGGCGGAATGGAATGAGGCGGGGCCGGTGATCGGGCTGGCCTGCGACGGAACCGGATACGGGACGGACGGGGCGGTGTGGGGTTGCGAGATCCTCCTGTGTAAAAGAGGCACGTTTGATCGCGTGGGGCACTTGGAGTACTTTCCGCTCGTTGGCGGGGACGCGGCGGCCATCGAGACATGGCGCCCAGCAGCGGCGTTGGTGCGGCAAACACTTGGAGAAGACTGGCTTGAACGAGCCGGCGCGGTGTTTCGTGGCGTGCCCACCGAGGCATTAAGCGTCTTCGAAAGGCAGGTCGTAGCCGGTGTCCACGCATTACCAACGTCGAGCCTTGGGCGGGTCTTCGACGCGGTCAGCTTCTTGACCGGTCTATGCGCCCGCAACCGACACGAAGCGGAAGCGGCGATGGCCTTGGAGACGGCCGCCGGCGAGACGGCCGCCGACCCCTATGCATACTGCGTGACGGAGCGGAACGGTCGTGTTGTGATGTCGATGATCCCGGCTATCCTCGAGATCCTCGGCGCGGTGCGCTCAGGTGAACCGGTCCATCGGATCGCGGCCAGGTTTCACGAGACGATCGCCCGTATGCTGGTTGATGCCACCGCGGCGGCCTGTGAGGCCACGGGCATTCATACAGTTGCCCTTTCCGGTGGCTGCTTCTGCAATCGCAGGTTACTCGGCCGAGTGGTTGAACTCCTTGAAGCCCGCCGCCTACGCGTGTTGTACCACCGCCAGGTGCCTAGTGGTGACGGAGGATTGTCACTCGGCCAGGCGCTGGTCGCCGCGTGGCAAAGCGCGGAGCCGGAAACCGTGGCTCGCGCGACGGAAACGTAAGCCCATGTGTCTGGCCGTTCCTGGACAAATCATCGAATGCAGCGGCGAGGACGCCGTCGTGGACCTTCAGGGAAACCGCATGAGAATCAGCACGATTCTTACGCCCGATATACTGGTGGGCAACTGGGTACTTGTCCACGCAGGATTCGCGATCACGCAAATCGACGAGACTGACGCCCTGGAAACGTGGGATTATCTGCGCGGGGCCTACGGTGACGATTTCATCAGGGCAAGCGACCCGGACTCCGCAAACGCGATCGAGAAAGAGGACCCGTGACCGGGGAAATCCCCACCTTGCTGGTCGAACTCGAGGCGCTGTGCGAGCGAATCGGGCGTCGCGCGCAGTTCATGGAAGTCTGCGGCACGCACACGGTCTCGGTCTTTCGCAACGGCATTCGCCCGATTCTGCCGGAAAACCTTCGCCTGGTCAGCGGACCTGGATGCCCGGTATGTGTCACCGCCCAGCGGCACATCGACGCCGCCCTCGACATCGCCGGGCGGAGCGGCGTGATGGTGGCCACCTACGGCGACATGTTGCGCGTACCCGGGCGGTCGGGAAGTCTCGAAACTCTGCGTGCGGCCGGCGCCCGCGTTCGGGTGGTCAACTCTGCGCGGGCGGCGTTGCAGTTAGCCCGCGAGCACCCCGATTGCGACGTCGTCTTCCTGGCCGTCGGCTTTGAGACAACGGCGCCGGCGACGGCGGCTATCGTTCTCGAAGCCGAGAGGGATGGTGTCGATAATCTCAGCATCCTGATGTGTCACAAGCTGGTCGTGCCGGCAATGCTCATGCTGCTGGAGACGCGTGATCCCGGCAGGCCGGGACTGGACGGCTTCCTCTGCCCCGGACACGTCAGTGTCATCATCGGCGCCAACGCCTATGAGCCAATCGTCGAACGACACGCCAAACCCTGTGTTGTCGCAGGATTCGAGGCCGACCAGATTCTCACCGGGCTGGTCCATCTCGCCCGCCAGGTTGCGCAGGACCGAGCTACGTTGGAAAACGTGTACTCAGCCGTCGTCAGCGCCGAAGGAAACACGGTGGCCCAGAAGCTGGTGGACCGTGTGTTCACCGTGGTGGACACGGTTTGGCGCCAACTGGGCACGATCCCGCAGAGCGGGCATGAATTGGCTCCACCTTACCGACGCTTTGATGCGGTGCAGCGGTTTGAGCTTATGATCGGTGAAGACGAGGACCACCCCAAGTGCCGCTGCGGCGATGTGATCCAAGGCATAGTCGAGCCCTGGGAATGTACTCTTTGCGGCAGCCGGTGCACTCCGCGATCGCCGGTCGGGCCCTGTATGGTTAGCAGTGAGGGAACCTGCGCGGCGTGGTACAAGTACGGGCGCAACCTGCCGGGCTATTCCGCGTGCGCGGAAAAGGAGACCGGCTCGTGACGGGCAGTTCGGAATCCGGGCACGGCGAAGAACGTGTGCTGTTAGCCCACGGGGGTGGCGGGGAGTTGATGCACCAGTTGATCCGGGACCACATCGTGCCACCGATCAACAACGAGCGGCTGGCCGCGCTGACCGACGGAGCGATGCTTCCCAATCCACAAGGAGCACTCGTCTTCACCACGGATTCATACGTGGTTACCCCCTTGGAGTTCCCCGGCGGTGATATCGGGCGTTTGGCCGTCGCGGGCACTGTGAACGATTTGGCCGTGATGGGCGCGACCCCGCTCGCGCTCAGCCTGGCGCTGATTCTGGAGGAGGGTTTGCCGCTCGAGGTGCTGGATCGAGTGATGGTGTCGATCGGCGCGACGGCGGCCGAGGTCGGAGTCGCCGTGGTTACCGGAGACACAAAGGTAATCGAGCGCCGCCACTTGGAAGCCGAGGGGAATCCCCTGGTTGCCAATGGACTATTCATCAACACCACGGGCGTGGGGCGTTTACGGCCGGCGGTTTCGCTCGATGTTGGACGGATCGAGCCGGGGGACGCGGTTCTGGTGAACGGTCCGATCGCGGAGCACGGGCTCGCGATCATGTCCCTGCGCAACGGGCTCGAGTTCGAGTCGGTCGTGCGATCAGACGCGGCTCCTTTGAATTCGCTGGTTGCCGTGTTGCTGGACACGACGGCAGACGTGAAGTTCCTGCGCGACGCCACGCGAGGGGGTCTGGCCGAGGTGCTGGCTGATATCAGTGAAACGAGAGGCGTAAGCATCCAGATCGACGAGCATCAGATCCCGATCACCCCGGCGACGCGCCATGCGGCCGAGATGCTGGGTCTGGACCCGTTGACGGTGGCCAACGAGGGTAAAGTCGTTTGCGTGGTTTCCGACGAGTCGGTTAGCATGGCCCTCGCTGCCTTGCGGAGTCATCCGCTTGGTCGGCACGCAGCTTGCATAGGTAACGTGACCGCAACGCAGCCTCCCCTGGTCGAGTTGCGGACGCGTGTGGGCGGCCGGCGCGTCGTCCCACGACCCTACGGGGAAGAGCTGCCGCGGATCTGCTGAACTTGGACACGCAATGCGCAGTGCATCCGTAACTGCGAGTCAATGACTGAGCCCGTACCACACGAACCCTTGATGTTTCCCGTCAAGGGTGGAGAGGCAAACATGAGCAATGAAGGCAAGCACATCGTGCTGATCGACGACGATCCCGACATGCACGAGGCAATCAAGATGATCCTGGAACCACAAGGGTTTCGTATCACCTGTTGCTTCACCGGTCCGGAGGGTCTCGAGACCGTCCGGCAGAGCCCGCCCGATCTGATCCTGTTGGACATCATGCTGTCGTCTCCTTCGGAAGGATTCCATTTGTCCTATGAGATGAAACAAGACGATGCTCTTGCGAAGATTCCGATCATCATGATCTCCGCAATCGGGGACACGATGGGGATGGACTTCGCCAAGGAGCTGGGGTCGGAGTACGTGCAGGCGGAGATGTTCATCGAGAAGCCGCTCGACGCCGCCAAGCTGCGCGAGGCGGTGGCGAACGTGCTCGGCGGGCAGTCGCAGGAGTAGGACCGTGGACCAGCCGCCCGGGCGAGACAACTCGACGGCACTCGATTCGCGGCTCGTGCGCGAACCGTACCGCGCCGGTGCATTGGTGTCGATGCTTCACTTGCACTGGTTCATTCGGCTGCGCTGGTGCATGGTGTTCGCGGCGCTCGCTGCGCTGGCGGTCGAGCGGATCACATTTTCGACCCAGCGTCCGGGTGTCGGGACGCTGGCTCTGGCGATTGCGGGGCTGGCGTTCATCAACGTTTGCTGGATGCTGTTGTCCTACTTTCTGACCCAGCGGGTCCGCAGTTCGAGCCACCGCGACCTTTCCGCTTTTCCCCACGCGCTGTTGTACGTGAACGCGCAGGTGAGTATCGACCTGTTGATGTTGACCGTAATCCTGCGTTACACTGGCGGCATCGAGAGCCCGATGGCGATCTTCTACCTGTTCCACATGGCCATCGGGTCGCTGTTGCTGAGGGGCAGTCATGCCTTGCTTCAGGGCGTCTGGGCGACCACGCTCTACGCCGCCTTGGGGATCGGCGAGCTCGTCGGCTGGATTCAGCCACATTACGCCTTCCTGCCGGGTTTGCCCGAGATCGGGCTATTCAATCAAGCACAATACGTCGCCATCGCGATTGCAGTGCTTGTATGCGGCGTGTTCGGGACGCTGTACTTCTCGCTGAATATCGCGCAACAATTGGACGAGCGCGAGGTACAGTTGCGCCACGCCAACGAAGCCCTGCAACAATCGCAACAGGCGATCAACGACTTGCAGCAACGCCGGTCTCGCTTCATGCAGACGGCCGCCCACCAGCTCAAGAGCCCGCTGGCCGGGATTCAAACGTTGACCAGTCTGATTCGAGACGATATTGTCCCTAAGGGGTCGCTGCACGCGACGTGCGACAAGATCATCCAGCGTTGTAGCGATGGCATTGCACACATCCACGAGTTGCTGACACTTGCTCGCGTGCAAGAGGCCGACCCGCGGCGGCACACACCCGCGCCGATCGACGTCGGTGACGTCGTCCAAGAGCTGTGCAAGAAGAATCTCCCGCTCGCGGACAGAAAGGGACTTACGCTCAAGTGCCACGTGCCGGACGGCGTTGATCTGCGTGCCCGCGTCGACTCCACCGATTTGAAGGATTGCATCGGTAACCTTCTCGATAATGCGATCAAATACACCGACAGCCCGGGTGATGTCATGGTCTCGGTCCGTGCCGAGAGGATCGAACCGTCCCACGGTCGGTGGCGAGACGTCGTGTCGAGCCGGACTCGGGATCAGGCAAAGGAGTATGTCTCCGTGACTGTCGACGACACAGGCATGGGGATTGAGCCGGAAATGCTGACCGGCGAGGACGGCACCGGATCGGTCTTCGACGCATTTCGGCGGGGCAACGCAGCATTGTCGGCCGCGATTCCGGGTTCCGGTCTCGGTCTCGCGATCGTGCGCGAGGTGGTCGAGCAGGGCCACGGTCGTCTGCGTGTGTGGTCACGCGTCGGGGAAGGTTCTACGTTCACGGTCATGTTTCCGTCGCAGCGCGCGCTGCCCGAAGGGCCCAGTGCTCGAAACACACGCTCCAGCGAAATCGTAATCGAGACGACCCGCCCAGACACCGACGTTGGAGCGGGTGCGGAGGAACTCAACCATGCTGGATAGGATTATACTGCACTCGGACCTGATGGGACTGGTGGATGAGCTGGCCCATAAGCGGCGGATCATCGGTCCCGTGGCCCGCGACGTTCCGGAGTGCGACCCACCCGTCCGCTATTTCTATGAGGAAGTGGACCACGCGGATCAGTTGGATCTATCGTTCAACTACTGCGTCTACAGCCCGAAGCGGTTCCTGACGCCGCCGGCCGAAACGCTGTTCGCTTTCAGTCCGGACGACGAGGGATTAGCCGGCACCCCGGATTACGACCCGCGGCCTACGGTGCTCGTTGGGATTCATCCTTGCGATATCCACGCGATCCGCCTGTATGACCGCGTGTTCGATATCGAGTACCGGGACGAGCACTACTTCGCGCGGCGCGAGGCCACGATGATCATCGGCCTGGATTGCCGCGTGCCCTGCACCGAGGGCGTTTTCTGCAAGGACATGGGCACGAATGGAGCGGAGGAGGGATTCGACGTAATGCTCTATCCCCTCGGGACCGACGGTGGAAATGTCCGGTACGGAGTGATGTTCGGAACCAGCGCAGGTCGGGAGTGGCTGCTCTACAGCCGGCAGTCCGTGGTGCCGAGCGACGACGACAAGCGGACGTTTGAGAAATACCGGGCCGAGAAAGAGACCGCATTCCCGTTCGTGCTCCACACGCGCCGAGAGGACCTGCCGGAGTTGCTCAGTCGATCGTACGATTCGCTCTTGTGGGACGCGACGGCCCGGCGTTGTTATTCTTGCGGCAGTTGCAACCTTTCCTGTCCCACGTGCTACTGCTTCGACATTTCGGATGAGACGGACCTGACGCCCGGCGCCGGTCGGCGCACTCGCGAATGGGATGGGTGTCAACTTCCCGACTTCGCCCTCGTCTCCGGGGATCACAACTTCCGTGCGAAGACGGCGTCACGACTGCGGCACCGCATCTACCGCAAGGCCGTCTGGATTCAGGAGCGTAGCGGCAGGGTCGGTTGCGTGGGCTGCGCCCGCTGCGACCGGGCGTGTACGGCCAAGATATGCTCAGTGGAGATCTACAACCAGCTTGCCGAGGAGGTTTGACGTGACCACGGCGGAATCATTAGAACACCAGACCCGAGCGAGTCTCTACATTCCTTCCCCGGCCAGGGTAATCGGTGTGCAGCAGATGACCGATCTCGAAGTCCTGTTGCAGCTCGCGTTTGACAACGGTCGACCGCTCGACCACGAACCCGGCCAGTTCGTTCAGGTGTCGATCCTGGGCGTGGGCGAATGTCCGATCTCGGTCTGTTCGTCGCCGACCCGGCCCGACCATTTCGAGCTGTGCGTGCGCCGTGTCGGCGAGGTGACCACTCACATCCATAAACTCGAGGAAGGTGATGTAATCGGCATCCGCGGCCCACTCGGGCACGGATTCGACGTGGCCGAGCTGCACGGAAAGGATATCCTAATAGTGGCGGGAGGCCTGGGGATCGCGCCCGCTCGCTCCCTTATCCAATACATTCTGGATGAACGGGAACGGTTTGGGGCGTTCCACCTGCTTTACGGATCGCGGTCGCCGTCCGAGCTTCTGTATCGTGAGGATCTCACGCTCTGGCGGCAGAGCCCAGACGTCAACTTCCACCTCACCGTGGATCGTCCCGACGAGCAATGGCGGGGCAAGAGCGGTGTGGTAACCACGTTGTTCAAGGAGTTGCCGCAACTGAATCCGACGGAAACGATGGTGGTCATCATCGGCCCGCCGGTGATGTTCAAATTCGTCGTCCTGGAGGTTCTGGCCCGTCGCATCCCGCAGAAGAGCATTTACTGTTCCCTGGAGCGTCGCATGAAGTGCGGCGTGGGAATCTGCGGCCATTGCCAGGTCAACAACATATACGTTTGCCTTGAAGGCCCGGTGTTTAAGTACGGGCAACTGAAGGCGTTGCGGGAGGCCATCGAATAGTGAAGCCGAAAATCGCCATTTTCAGTTTGACCGGGTGTGAAGGGTGCTCACTGGCAATCCTCGAACTCGAGGATCAACTGCTTGACATCCTTGAGGCGGTCGACATCGTCAATTTTCGCGAGGGCATGACCGAGCGCAGTTGGGATATCGACATCGGGTTTGTCGACGGGGCGGTCTCCACCCCCGAAGACGAGAAAGAGGTCAACGAATTCCGCGAGCACTCCAGGACGTTGGTGGCCATCGGCGCGTGTGCCTGCATCGGCGGCATCAATACACTGAAGAACCATCAGCCGAGCAGCGAGTACCGCACGTACGTCTACGGCGACAACGCCGAGTGGTTCCCCACCATTGACGCCCGGCCGATCTCGGCGGTGGTGAAGGTGGACTACGAACTGCCGGGCTGCCCAATGGTCAAGGAGGAGCTTCTCCGGTTCGTCAAGTGCATGCTGACGACCCGCCCGTTCCGTCCGCCGAACCACGCCGTCTGCGTCGAGTGCAAGAAACAGGGCAATCTTTGCCTTTACGAGAAGGGGATCATCTGCCTGGGGCCCGTGACGCGCGCTGGGTGCGGCGCCATCTGCCCGTCGTTCGGGTCCAAATGTGAGGGATGCCGGGGCATTGTCAGTGACGAGGCGCTGGCGGCGGCGGCGGTCAACCTCCGCGAGCAGTACGACGTGCCGCTCGATCGGGTCCTCGCCGACATGCGGCTATACGGGGCCTACCAGGGCAAGACGCTCCCATAGGATTGATCCAGGAACCTCTGTGCGGGCCAAAACCCGCGGCTCCTTACGTAATGAATGAGGATGCCTTTCATGAAGAACGTGACCATTGATGTCAAGCACGTGACCCGCGTCGAAGGCCACGGCAACATCTCCGTCCGTGTCGAAGACGGGGAGATCACAAAGCTGCACCTGGCGATCGTCGAGAGCCCGCGCTTCTTCGAGTCGTTTCTGCGAGGTCGACACTACAGTGAGGCGCCGCACATCACCTGCCGGATTTGCGGCATCTGCTCCGTCGCCCACACGACGGCCACGGTCAACGCCATGGAGGCGGCACTGGAGATCGAACCCAGCGAACAATCGGTGAAGCTACGGAAGCTGATCGTCTTCGGCGAGGAAATGCAAAGTCACATTCTGCACGTGCTTTTCCTGGCCGTGCCCGATTTCCTCGGCGTGGGCTCGGTCTTCCCGTTGGCCAAGACACACCCCGACGTGGTCAGGATCGCCCTGCGTCTCAAGCGGCTGTCCAATGATATCTGCGGCATGGTCGGCGGGCGACACATCCACCCGATCGCTTGCCATGTCGGCGGGCTGACCCACATCCCACGCGACGAGGAGTTGATCGATCTGAAGCGGCGGTGCGAGGCGGCTCGTTCGGACCTCGAGGTCGTCGCCGAGACCTACGCCCGGTTCAACATACCGGACCTGACGCGCGATACGGAGTACGTCTGCCTCAAGGCGACCGGCAACGGCGAATACGCCTTCTACAACGGCAATATCGTCTCCACGAAGGATCCGAAGCCCACGAAGGTCGCCGACTACCGCAAGCGGATCATCGAGGAGGTGGTCCAACACTCCACCGCCAAGCACGCCCGGTCACAGCGCTCGCCCAGTTACGCCGTCGGGGCTCTGGCCCGGTTCAACAACAACTACGATGAGCTGCATCCGACGGCCAAGAAAGCGGCCGAGAACCTCGGGCTCAGACCGGTCAACTGCAATCCGTTCCACAACAACACGGCGCAACTCGTCGAAGTCGTACACTGCCTGGAGTCGGCGATCGAACTGATCGACGAAATACTCACGCGCGGGCTGAAGGTCGAGCCGCTTCGGCAACCGACGAAATACGGGCAGGGGGCCGGAGCCGTCGAGGCGCCCCGTGGGATCCTGATTCACGACTTCGGCGTCGACTCCAAAGGCTACATTGAGGGGGCCAACCTCATCATCCCGACGAATCAGAACCTGGCCAACATCGAGGCTGACATGCGGGCTTACGTCCCGCAACTACTCGAGTCCGGGCTGAGCAAGCAGGAGATGACGCTGCAACTGGAGATGCTGGTGCGGGCCTACGACCCGTGCATTTCCTGCTCGACGCACTTCCTGGACGTGAAGTGGGAATAGCCGCAGGCACGAACGTGCGTATGCACAATGACACGAAGGAACCAGGGCGGAAACGACCTAGGGGACGAGACGACGGCACATGCAAAGCAAAACGAAGAGGTCCGTTCGGGTGATCGGGTGTGGATGCCGATTTCGGCGCGACGATCAGGCCGGATTGCTCGTCGCGGAAGCGGTGGCGGCGCTGCAACTGCCTCGAACACAAGTCGAGATCACAGAAGCACCTTGTGCCGATCTCTTCGACGGCCTCCGAAGCAAGGACTTGCTCATCCTGGTGGACGCGGCGCAAGCCCGTCCCGGGCTTCCGGTCGGAAGCCTTGCGCGGATCGACTATCGCGACACTCCGAACCGGATCGGCCAGCGGTGCCGGACGAACACGCACATGTTGAGCATCGATGCCGCCCTGGAGTTGGGCTGCGAATTGGACATGCTCCCGTCCGACGTGTGGATATACGCCGTAGCCGCAGATGATTTCAGCTTCGGGGACAAGCCCTCCGAACACGTGGCAAACTGCATCCACGAGGCGGCCCACCGGATTCGCCGCGACATCGAAACCTGGCTGCAACGCAAGGAAACCGCGCGTGCATGAGTTTGCGATAGCACAGTCGCTGATTGAGACGGCCTCGGCCGAGGCGCAACGCGTGGGCGCACAACGTGTGACCGCCCTGTACTGCCGGATCGGAGTGCTCCGGCAGGTCGCCGGTGAGCTTCTCGCTGAGGCGTTTTACATCGTCAGGGATGGCACCCTCTGTGAAACGGCGGAACTGGACATCGAGAAGACGTACATGCAAGCGACCTGCGGTCAGTGCGGCCAGGCGTATCCGATCCATGACTGGCAATGGGACTGCCCCGTGTGCGGTGCCGAGACGCCAAGCGTGACCGGCGGGGATGAACTGGAGTTGGTTTCCATCGAAGCGGAGGTTGCCGATGAAGATTCATGTGCTCAAGAACATCTTTCAGCGCAACGATAACGCGGCCCGTGAGAATCGGGAACTGCTCGATACCAGCAACGTTACCTGCATTAACCTGCTGGGCGGCGCCGGAGCGGGTAAGACCGCCCTGCTGGAAGCAGTCATTCCCTTGCTGGCCGACTCGTTGCGAGTGGCCGTCCTGGAGGGCGACCTTGCCACGACCAAGGACGCGGCCCGCATCGACGCCCTCGGCGTTCCGGTCGTCCAACTGCTGACCGACGGTGGATGCCACCTCAATGCCACTCTTGTTCAACAGGGCCTACAACGCCTGCCGTTCCATGAGCTCGACTTGCTTTTCATTGAGAACGTGGGGAACCCGATCTGCCCGGCCAGCTTCGACCTGGGCGAGCACCTGCGAATCAGCGTGCTGAGCATTGCCGAGGGCGACGACAAAGCGGCGAAGTATCCCATCCTGTTCAAAGATGCGGATCTGATCGTCCTGACCAAATGCGACCTGCAGCCGATGACGGACTTCGACTTCGACGCGGTGACTCGTGACCTGCGCCGCATTAATCCCGAGGCCGAAATCCTCCAAACCCAGGCACGCAACGCAGCTGGCATCGATCCGCTAAGCACATGGCTGCTATCCCACTGCCGGCCGTCCTCAATGGCATCCGTCAAATAGGTCAGCAATAATTCAATTCTCCTATTCATATTGCGGACACTTCCAGTGCAGCCCGCTCATTTTCAGTCAACAGATTGAGCCGTTCTAAATACTCGTACTCACTCTCGTAGACTGACGATAAGTCGTCAAACGTGTCGACAACCGGGTCATAAATGAGGCGCCAGGAATACCGAAGTCCAACGAATACAACAACGCACGATAGGACGGTGGTGCTGGGTTCGTTTGGCTGTCTTCGTGATGAAGTTGTCGCGTGCGGTGTTGCCGTGAGGGTGAGTGCCATACAGGCAATACCTACGTTCTGGTGCATCGAACTCCCACCACGCCGACGACAGAATAGGACGTGTGCGTGTCGTGCCATTGTGGCAGTGGCAGAGTCGGTGATCCACTCCGTCGGGCAAATCAGCACGTAAGCCCTTGCCAATAAAGAACTTAGATTCACAGCCGTCGTGGAACGAGGGATGTACATAGCACCGCGATGGTGGGCTGGTCCCATACCGTCGGAAAGGGAGTGTCCGTGATGATGGACCGATTGACAATCAAAGCGGCTGAAGCGTTTCAGACTGCCGAGCAGCGTGCCGTTTCAATGGGCCATAGCGAACTGTTGCCCTTGCACGTTCTGGCGGCGTTGGTCTCGCCCGGGGGTGGTGGTAGCAGGGCAAACGACGGTGGGATTGTTGTTAGGCTGCTCGAGAAGGCCGGTGCCCATGTCGGACAAATCCGATCGATTTTGGAATCTGAGTTGGCGCGCTTACCGAAAGTATCGGGTGGATCACTTTCAACCGGGCGGTTGCTCCACGAAGTTCTTCAAACTGCCCAAAAGCAGGCCGATCGGATGAAGGACCAATATATCTCAACGGAGCACCTGCTGATCGCGCTTGCGGACGTTAAGAGTGAGGCGAAGGAGATCCTCACCGTCAGTGGAGCGAGTAAGGAGGCGATTCTTTCCGCTCTGAAGGAACTGCGCGGCAGTGCCACAGTCACGTCGCAAACTCCGGAGGACACGTATCAGGCACTCGAACGCTATGGCCGTGATCTGGTAGCGATTGCGCGCCAGGGAAAGCTGGATCCGGTGATCGGGCGGGACGAAGAAATCCGCCGGTGTATGCAGGTTCTCGCCAGACGGACGAAGAACAATCCTGTGCTGATCGGCGATCCGGGTGTGGGTAAGACGGCAATCGTCGAGGGGCTCGCCCAACGAATCCTTGCAGGCGACGTCCCGGAGATCCTCAAGGAGAAGCGCCTGGTGGCATTGGACATGGGGGCATTGATTGCCGGAGCGAAGTTCCGTGGTGAATTCGAGGAGCGCCTCAAGGCGGTCGTACGCGAGGTGACGGAGTCCGACGGCAAAGTCATCCTGTTTATCGACGAGCTGCACACAGTTGTCGGCGCTGGAAAGGCGGAAGGCGCCGTCGATGCAGGGAATCTTCTGAAGCCCGCGCTGGCACGCGGCGAGCTTCGCTGTATTGGGGCGACAACCGTCGATGAATACCGCCGGCACGTCGAGAAGGACAAGGCATTGGAACGCCGGTTCCAAACACTGTACGTCCGGGAGCCTACGGTAGAGGACACGATTGCCATCCTCCGCGGGCTCAAGCCGAAATACGACGCGCATCACGGCGTACGCATTCAGGATGCCTCGCTGGTGTCAGCTGCCACGCTGTCACACCGCTACATAACCGACCGCAAGCTGCCGGACAAGGCCATCGACCTTATCGATGAGGCCGCTTCACGCATCCGGATCGAGAACGACTCACTGCCGAGTGAGCTCGATGAGCTTCGCCGCCGGATCATGCAATTCGAGATCGAACGAGAGGCACTGAAAAAGGAGACGGACGAAGGCAGCAAGAAGCAACTCACATCACTGGAGAAAATGCTGGGGAACCTCCAGGAAGAGAACCGCTCCCTGACTGCCCGCTGGGAGAACGAGAGGAGTGAACTTGAAGCCATCAAAGGTATGAAACAGCAGATCGCTGCGAAGCAAACCCAGTTGGAAGAGGCCCAGCGTCAGGGCGATCTCGAGCAGGCGGCACGCATTCGCTACGGCGAGTTGCGCGAGCTGGAGGATACCCTGCGAAGTCGTGAACAGCAGCTTGACGAACTGCACAAAAACGGCGGCCTGCTACGCGAGGAAGTAACCCCCGAGGAGATTGCCGAGGTGGTCAGCAAGTGGACCGGCGTTCCGGTTTCTCGGATGCTCGAAGGTGAGAAGGAGAAACTGGTCAAGATGGAGGAACGGTTGCACGAACGTGTTGTCGGTCAGGATGAGGCCGTCCGTGCCGTGTCGGATGCCGTGCGTCGCAGCCGTGCCGGGCTCGGCGATCCAAACCGGCCTGTCGGATCGTTCCTGTTCTTGGGCCCGACCGGTGTCGGCAAGACGGAGCTGTGCAAGGCACTGGCGGAGTTTTTGTTCGATGAGGAAGCCGCGTTCGTCCGCATCGACATGAGTGAGTTTATGGAGCAGCACAGCGTCGCCCGTCTGATCGGCGCCCCGCCCGGCTACATCGGTTATGAGGAGGGCGGCCGACTAACCGAGGCTGTCCATCGAAAACCGTATAGCGTGATTCTGCTCGATGAGATTGAGAAGGCCCACCAGGACGTCTTCAACGTACTGCTTCAGGTGCTTGATGACGGGCGGCTGACCGACGGACACGGACGCACTGTGGACTTTAGAAACACCGTCGTGGTGATGACCAGCAACATCGGCAGTGAGCACATCCAACGGCTTATCGACAGCAGCTCGGAAGACGCCTTCGCTGCCGACGTCGAGATCGAGATGAAGGTCAAGGAGGTTCTCAAGGCCACGTTCAGGCCCGAATTCCTCAACCGGATCGATGAGACGATCATCTTCCAGCAGCTTACGCGGGACGATTTAACACGGATTGCCGAGATTCAGGTGAAATATCTGCGCAAGAGACTGGCTGATCGTGACATGACTTTGACGTTGACCAAGGCAGCCGGTGATAAGCTCGCCAAGGACGGATTCGACCCGGCCTACGGTGCCAGACCGCTGAAGCGACTGATTCAACACGAGATCGAAAATCCGCTGGCGAAACGCATCATTGACGGGGATTTCGCAGCTGGTGACGAGATCGTCGTCGATGTCTCCGGCGAGGTCTTCAGCTTCGACAAAGATGGCTGACCGGTCGAGGTGCCGCGTCATCCCTCGTGGGTGACGCAGGTTTTTACTGGATACATTGGAGCAGGCTGCGTCTTCTCCTGGCACGTATCGGGTAGCTGATCTCTCGCCGGCGCAGGCACATCCGCGCGGGCTTTAAGCCGCGACTCACCACGCAATAACGGGAAACGCTGTCTGCCTGCTTCGTTTCGGCTGCGACGAGGTACAACAGCCCCGCGCAGTACACATTCGTAAAGCGCATGCATCCGAGAGGCGGCAACCTCCCAACCGAACTCCGACGCGCGTTGCCGGCCACGGCGGACGTACTCAGCCCGACGGTACGGGTCCGCAACCAGAACGCCCATCGCGTTGGACACTTCCTCCGCGTTGTCGGGATCGACGAGGACTCCCGCATCCCCAACGACCTCGGGTAGCGCGGCGTTCGCGGCGGCTATCACCGGGCAGCCATGTGCCATTGACTCGAGGACGGGCAGACCGAAACCCTCGTCGCGCGAGAGCATCAGCAATACCCCGGCGGAAGCGTATTGCCGTTCCAGCTCATCGTCGTCAACGTCCCCGAGGAAGCGTATACGCGCATCGCCGGACAAGCTGCGGTACGCCTCTTTTGCCTCACCCGATAGTGATCCGACGTTACCCGTCAGGTGAAGCTCCAAGACCGGGTCATACCGCTGCCGGTAGTGTTGCACCGCGGCAAAGACGGCGGCGACGTTCTTACGGGATTCGTAACCGCCGACGTATAGCGCGTACGGCGGCGTGGACGGATCAAGAGTAGTGGTCTTGTCGGACGGAATGCTCACACCGTTGGGGATTGACACGACGCGCTCCGGGCGCAGATGCAATGTGTCAATTACCTGACGCCTGACATGCTCACTGACGGTGGTAACGCAGGACGCGCGCCGGGCAGACGCTCGGACCGCGTATTGATAAAACAATCGCTGCCTGGCTGTGGTAAAGTGTGCCCTTGGGTCTTTCCACGGGATCAGGTCGTGGATTGTCAGCACGCTCGGAACGGAACACAACGCCGGCACACCGGAGTTCCACGTTGCGTGGAACACATCGACGCGGGCCCGGCGGATAATTCGAGGCAGAACGGTTGCCTCCCATAGAGCCCTTCTACACGCCGTCCGATCACCGCGATCGAAGCTCGATGTCATAACCTCGACGTCCGTCCGTCCCACCCACGGCGCGTACGCCTCTCGCCCGCACAACGCTACAACCTCGATCTCACCCTGATTCGCCAGCTTGTCGACCAGTTGGGTGACAACCCTGGCCACACCGGAAAAGCGTCCGATGAGCATCCGTGCATCAATCATGACACGCATGGGACACTTCATCAGTTCACCGGCCTCCTTGCAGTGCAGCAAAGCGTCTGCCCCTTCCAGCGCCACTGCGGCCATGCGGACAACCACTGCGCTCGGCGGGTGACAAACCGGCGCAGGCGCCATACCGACGGAATCCCGTGGTATCGACGAAACCAGGGCAACCCGATGGTCCGAAGATCAACGACGGTAAAACCGGCGCTAGCCAGAACGCCATAAAGGTCATCTGCATCGAACAGATGCACATGCGTGTCATCGGCGTACACTGTAGGATCGCGGAAGGATGCGTTCGGCGTCAACACCAGCAACACACCGCCGGGTCGCAGCACTCTCAACCACTCCCGGCAGGCCTGCTCATACGCCGTGATGTGCTCAACAACATGCTGTACGGTCACGGCGTCAAGCCGGGCATCGGCCAACGGCAGACGCACGGCGTTGGTGCACACCAACGGAACCGAAGGGAACCGTTGGCGCGTGCGTCTGAGGCCCCGCGCGCAGAAGTCAACACCCAGCACCCGATCCGTCCCAATAGCTGAAAACAAAGTGCCGGACCCGCAACCGATATCCGCGACCCGCCGCGCCGTCCGTGGGAGGTGAAAGCGAACCCAGTCCGCCTCCATCTCAAACTCTACACCGTACCCGCGACGAAGAAAATGCTTGTCCACAAGGCCGTTAGCGCCGTCTAATGGCGGCGCCCCGTTCAGACCGATGGAGGTAATGTCTTCGAGTGTTTCACTCACTGCGAACGTCGTCCGAATAACAGCAAGATCAATCCCATCGTTCCATCGAGCAATGACCGGCGATCAATCCAGTCCGGTCGCCGGCCGAGCAGCGTCTTTCCCAATTGATCGCCCACGGACTGCCAGAACCCCATGCACCGCCCCTCGATACGCTCAAACCCGACGCGCCGCGCCCGCCGGATCAGTTCCCGCCCGGTATAGGGAACTTCCAGTCCGTAAGGCCACCAGCCGCGAAGCTCCAGATAGAACTTCCACAAGCGGTACGGAATGCACCACGCGTTCGGGACGCTGATGATCGCCATCCCTCCCGGTCGCAGGACGTCGTGGTGAGCCCGTACAACCCGCGTTCGATCGCCGCCGTTGAAGTGCTCGATGACGCCCGAGGACAGCGCGACGTCGAACCGGCCTCGCCACGGATCAAGTGATCCCGTGATGTCACCCTGCCGGTAGCTTGAAGTCAATCCCAGACGATTGAAACGATGCGACGCCTGTTCGAGCGCCTTTGCGCTCGAATCGAGCAGAGTAACCTGGGCGCCGCGCCGGGCCAGAAGCGCGGACAGATCGCCACGCCCGCTGCCCAGCTCGATCGTCCTGAGATCCTGGATGGACCCGAATGCGGTCTCGAGTTTCTCCACGATCAACTTCCAGCGCGGAGAACGCGCCTCACGTGCCAGCAGCGCGTCATCCTTGGAATCCGGCGGGCGGTAACGCCACAACACATCCCACGCAAGCATGCTCGCCGGCGGCGTGTGCAGTGTGAACACGTCCATGCTGGATACGTCGCAGCTCATCGGACAACCTCAGAGAGGTCTTGAACTCCCGGCTTGTGACCTTCCGGATCCGTGTCGCCGGTAAGTAAACGCCACGCAGCGGCCTGGAACATGTGGTATAAGGTTCGCGCACCGGGCTCGTATCGAAACGACTCCGCTAAGTGACGAAACGCCTCTGAGTACCGGCCCGTGCGGTATGCTTTGTACCCGAGTTGCCGGCCGAGCAGGCCAAGATTCCACCTAACCGCGCGGCGCTGCCCGCGGGTCATGTCGTCGAACGTGTCGTGAATCGCTCGGAGCAGGCCGCGATAGCACAGGGCGTTGCGACGCTTGTCGGTCCGACTCAGGCTGCCGCGCTGGTAGTGGTAGACCGACAACGACTCATCCACAAAACCCGCCCGGCAGGCCCGCGCCACTCTGAGATAGAACAACCACTCCTCACCGAACATCTGGTCTTCCGGAAACCGGATCGAGGTTCCCAGAACCTCCCGCCGGACCACACCGACACCCGTCCAGACGAAGTATTCCCGGATGAGGTAATCAAACAGATCCCCCTTGCACACACACAAGCGGGGCGCAACCATCTCGTAGGGGACCTTTCGGGCCATGGGGTATAGGGCATCGAACCCACTGTCGTGCCACACACCGTCCAGATCGACGACGGCACCGTCGGAATAGACGAGTCCCAGCTCCGGCCTGAGGTCGAATAATCTCAGTTGGCGTTCCAGCTTGGTCGGCTGATATTCGTCGTCCGAGTCAAGGAATGCCACGAAACGACCGCGGCAGACGTCGATCCCGCGATTCCGCGCGTGGCTGCATCCGTGGTTCGGCTGATGGATATAGATGAAGCGGTCTTGAAGGCGCCGGGCGTACCGCGCAGCCACATCAGCGGTTCCGTCGGTGGAGCCGTCGTTAACGAGCACGATCTCCCAATCGTCAACCGTCTGATCCGCCACGGAATCGAGCGCACGGGGCAAGAGCGACTCACAGTTGTAGGTCGGCACAATGACGGAAAACGTCGGATCGTTCATCGCGCACACGCCTTCATCAGTTGCCCCGCGGTTCGATGTCTCGGTGCCCGTCCCACCAACCCGTCGAGAACCGAAGCCAGTTTGCGGGCCAACGCCACCCGGCTGTATGGATCGAGCCGCTCTTTGGAACAGCCGCGTATCGGTGTTCCCGCTCGCCACGCGTTGTACAACCGGCCTAGCGCATCCGAGATAGCCTGCTCATCGAAGCCGACGGTCAATCCCGCCTCGCACGACTGAACGATCTTCTCACATTCACCGCCCTGCGGGCCTACGACAAGAATCGGCTGCTGCGCCGCCAGGTACTCAAACACTTTTGCCGCGATGACCGAATCGCCGTTGGGACCGTGCGGTATGTTCAGCAGCAGGGCATCGGCGGATCGCATTTCTCGCACCGCTTCAGCATGTGATATGTATCCTGTGAATGTTGAGGCAACACCGGTGGCGGCGGCTTTCTTGTGTGTCTCACTGCTGGCATGACCAACAATGCGAAGCATGAATCTCTCGCGGTCACTGCCCAAGCTTGTCACAAACCGCTTCAAACCGTTGAACCAGGCGTCATTCATACGCCTATGGTCGAACCGGCCCACATGGGCCAGCACGAACCGCATACCGTCACTGCATTGCCCGACTTGCAAACCGGAGAAGTCCGCAGGATCGAATCCATTGGTGATGGTCAAGAACTTGTGCCGCAACGTCGGCACGTGATCCGACAGGATTGCCGTCTGACGATCGGTAACACCCACAACAACGTCCGCCCGTTCCAGAAACTCCTCTTCCAGACGTCCGTGAGCGATCCGCCGTTTGGGAGAGGCTTCCTCGTACAGATAGTTATCCGTAAATAGATCGCGGAAGTCAGCCACCCACGGTAGGTTCGTCTCGCGTTTGAGGGCAAGGGCGAGCCATTGGTTCGAGTGCGGTGGTGACGTCGAGTAGATCACGTCGATCCGTTCTTTCCGGATCAGACGGCAGAGGGGTTTCACGCTCGCCTTCGCCCACGCGACGTAATCGTCCGGGATCGGTTTGCGAGCAAGCCACGCTTCCAAACGCCAGTCGACGGCTTTGGCAAACTTCGACGCGACGCCCCGTGTGTCGATCAGGCTGCGAATCCTGCGCCGCATGGCGCGAGCCTTGCTACTGTCTGGTCGCGCGTGGATCATCACGTCATCCGGTAGATCTGAAAGGAGTGACGGATCGCGCGGCATCCCGTTGATCCGGTTGATCGCCCAGACCGTGGGTGACCAGCCGAAATCGGGCAGGTATTTGGCGAACTTCGCCGGACGCTGGACTCCGGGACCACCGGTTGGTGGGAACATACAGCTCACCATCAACACACGACGTTGCTCGTGCTGCGAAGCATATGAATGGTTGGCGCAATTCAACAGGATTCTATCGCTCAAATACCGGCAAATACGACATGCGCGCACACCGCGCGCACCCGCATCAGAAATGTTATCGGCACTTGAGCGGCGTCTCTTTTGATGGGCCCCCGATCAGACGACAGCCGAGACGCGATCCAGCACTTGGTGGAACATCTCTATCCATTGATCGAGCGTACGCTGCTGTTCGTAGTGCTCTTGCACCCACTCGCGACCGGTTTGCTTCATGTGCAGGCGACGTGCAGGATCAATGAGCAGCGTGACAATCGCATCCGCCAGTGCTTCCGGCGATCCTGGAGGCACCAGAAGGCCGGTCTCGCCATTACAGACTGTGTCCCGCAATCCTCCAACGTCGGACGCAACGACCGGAACACCCATCGCTGATGATTCCAAAGCCGCCACACCGAACGCTTCATGAATTGACGGAATCACGGTCAGGTCCCATCCGGCCAGCAACGTCGGGATGTTGTGATGCGGCTGGCGAGGAATCCATTCGACGGACGACTCCACGCCAAGCTTGACTGCCAATTCGTGGCACTGTGAAAGCTGTGAGCCGTCGCCCACCAGGTCGAAGTGAGTCTCCGGCAGCCTGTTGAGCACTATCGGAATTGCTTCAATCAGGAACGCGGCGCCGTATACTTCGCGAAAACCCTTGAAGAATCCGACACGATGGGAACCGGCACCGCGCGTCGGCGTAGCCAAGGGTGGTTGAAACAGCTCCAGGTCAACACCGAACGGCACGACGTCGATCCGGTCGACATCGATACCGGCGAATTCTGCGGTCGTGACGGCGAACGTCTGGCCGCACGTCGTGACGGCGTCAGCATGGCGAAGCATCGAGATGCGCGAAGCCACAAGCTCCGGCGACGGTGGGCCCTCGTCGTCCGGCGGACGCACGACGTCCGAGCCCCATGCCGACGCGACAAAGCAGCCGCTCTGCATGATGTCGGGCGTAAAACCCCACTCATCAAGGAAGTGTAGGTTCACTACGTCGAACCGGCGCAGAAACCCCTCCAGATAGTGCGCCCATCGCCTGCGCCATCGACGTGGATTCGTCAGCCCCGGCGGCGGGACGCGAAACCGTTCCACGCTTACTCCAGGCAAGTCCACAGGCTTGTGACACACAACGTGCACTTTATGCCCGCGCATAGCGAGACCACAAGCAAGGCGCTGGATATGAACGGATTTCGCGTCACCGAACAGGCAGATCTTCATGCATCCCTCCCTCACCTACAAGGCGCAGATCCGCCGGGCGGGTCATGGCCGGTGCTGTCACAACCGGTGCCTCGGTTGCGAAAGACCATTCGTGTTCGAGACAGACGGCTCCCGTTTTGCAGCCTTCATCATCGATCGCCATCGGAAAGCGGAACGGCGTGTCCAGCTCGATCGTGCCGCGGTCCGCATCCCACATCCGAGCGTTCCAGAAATACTGCCCGCCGGTAAGCGGAACGCTCGGGAGCATCAGCGTCACCGTGTGCTCGCCGACAGTCCCCTTGAACGTCAGACCGTCACGACCCGAGTTGACGCTCAGCAGATTCTCACTGAGCGAGGCCCGCATGCAGAGCTCCACAATCAGCCGCGGAATCTGTCGGTTCAGACGGAACGTCAGTTCCACGTGCACGGTGTCCTGAGGCCGGATCCACATCACTTCTTCACCCACATCGTTCACGAACCGAAGGTCAAGAACTTCGACGGTGTCGGTCTGGCGGTTGCCCTCGTTGGCCAGATCGGCCGGACGGTGCGCGTATGCCTTGGACATGGCCTTCAGATAATGCCCGACGGCCTCATCCGCCGATCCAGTAAAGCAAAGGCGGCCTTCCTCCAGGACAATCGCTCGATTACAGATCGCCTGCATCTGATCGAGTTGATGTGTGACGAAGACAAGTGTCGTGCCGCTTCGCACCAGCTCGTGCATTCGCTCCAGGCAGCGAACTCGAAACAAGGCATCGCCCACGGAAAGAACCTCATCGACCAGAAGCACACGCGGATCAACGTGCGCCGCGATGCTAAAGCCCAGCCGGGCGTACATACCCGAGCTGTAACGCTTGACCGGCATGTCAAGGAACCGTTCGATGCCGGCGAACGCGACGATCGCGTCGAGCTTGCAGCGTATCTCCTCGCGCGTCATGCCAAGGATGGCGCCATTCAAAAAGATATTCTCCCGACCGGTCAGGTCGCCGTGAAAACCGGCCCCCACCTCGATCAATGCTGCCAACCGCCCGCTGACGAATACCTCGCCGCGATCCGGACGCAGGATTCGCGCGAGGAGCCTTAGCACCGTACTTTTGCCCGCTCCATTGGGACCGATGATCCCCACCGCTTCACCGTGCTGAACGTGGAAGCTCAGATCGCGCAGTGCCCAGAATTTCGACGGCCCGTTTCGATCACCGCGGCGTCTAAGCAACCGACCGATCCCACCGCCCAGAAGATCGCGCAGTGAATCGTGCGTCTCGCCGAGGCGGAACTGCTTCGAAACGTTTGACATGCGTACAGCCGGCTCGCTCATCAAATACACTCCGCGAAGCGAAACGACGCCCGCCGGAAAACGATCCATCCAACGATCAACAGGAACGCCGCCACGACGGTGGCATAAAGGAAGTGACCCGCCTGAGGCAACCGCCCGTGAATCACGCAATCCCGGTATGCGCCGATGATCGGCACCAGGGGATTGATCGATATCACCCCGGCCAGCAGCGATCCATCTTTCGGAACGGGCACGACTACGGCTGAGATGAACATCCAAAGCTGAATTGCGACGCTGAAAACCTGGCGGACGTCGCGATAGAACAGATTGGCCGTCGCCAGCAGCATCCCGATTCCAATGGTCAGAGCGATCTGCACCGCCACCACCACCGGCAGGAACAGAATGGTCCGATGCAGCGTCAATGTCCAGTCACCGGACATGTGGAAGTACAGCATCAGTCCCGCAAGCACGGTCATCGCAATACAAAAATCGACGAACGAGCTGGCGATGCACGACAATGGAAACACCTCACGCGGGAAATAGACCTTGGTAACCAGATTGCGATTGGCCACGAGCGAGTTTACGCTGCCGCTCAAGCTCACGCTAAAGAACGTCCACGGAACAAGCCCGGTGTAGGCGTAGAGGGCATAGGGCATGTTTACGTTCAAGACCGACGTCGCGTCGATCGCCCGGGTGAACACGAACGTAAACACGAGCATCAGGGAAAGCGGGAGCAAGACCGCCCACCCGATCCCCAAAAGTGACTGCTTGTACCGGACGCGTATGTCCCGCCACGTCAGGCTAACCAGTAAGGACCGGTAACCCAGCAGCTCCAACATACTGGTACTAAATGAGCGTGCCCGATCGGGTGCCAGTAGGGTGCCATGGGCAAGCGAAGCTTGCCCGTGCGACCCACGGCTTCCTACACGGGCAAACAAGTTTGCCCATGCCACCCCCGCAAGGTGGCGCTTGCCCACACACTGTGGTTTGCGTCCGATAGCGCGCACGAGCTATGAGCCCTCCAGAGCACTCAGTTTGCACACACGACTGGTTTTATCGGCTGTTTGCAGATGTGTCTTTTGCTGTGTGGTGAGGCACGGGATGCGTCAGCGCCCGCATCATGGGCGCCTCTGCTAACTGTGCGATGGGATCGTGTGCACCTCTACTCACCGTGCAGCGGGCAGGTCCACGGGCGTGGCGCGAGCGTTGCCGCCATATTTTGTGGCATTGTGTCACCATGTCGTCCTCCTGGAAACGTAGCGGCCTGCGTCCTCGCAGGCCGTTTCCCCAGGTACGCTGGTGCGTGAATCCTTTCTCGCACCATACCGTAGTTGCCGACGGGCGGGTGGCCCATGTCCTTTGGACATGGGGGAGACGATGATATACGCTCGGTTTCACACCCCATCTGGTCCTCACAGCGGACCCTACAATAACGGCCATGCTATACGCAACGATCATCGCCTAGCCTCGTCGCTGAACGCTCGGCGACCAACACAGAGGCCGATTGCGCAGGCGATGATGGAGCCTTCGGAAATGCGCGATAGATGCGCATTGATCAGCCGTGGAACCACCAGGCACCAATCCGACCAACAAGGTAGAGAATGAGACCACCAACCAGTAACAAGAATGAGCCAACTGCGGCTTCGGGCTCGCCGGTCGCTGTCATAAAGGCAATGTTGATAAGGCAGCCGCCAACACCAAGTATCATCATAATACCGCCTATCAACATGAGCGCCTTCCATCTTTTACTGGTTTGCTCGATTGTATGAATCGGCGGTCGAATTGGGAAGATAGTCTGTCGTTCTGGGGTCTGCGGGATTGGTGTGGCTATTGGTACAGCCAGCGGGTGTCCACACTTCGGACACGTTTGCGCCTGCTCGCTGCACGCCGTCTCGCAGTTTGGGCAATAGATGTCCATGCCTCACTCGGGCATATGACGCTGGAACACAGCGAAGTCTGCCAAGTCTACGCCGTTGTCAGGTTTCAGGTTGAATGGCGTACACTCCATTGCGATGTCATCACCGGGACCTGTCATGCAGTCCAGGAACGACGACATGTCCTGTAGTGCGAAAATGGGGGTAAGTAGAAAGCCGCGTACATGGCGGGGGTAGGTCGACTTCTCTCCGTATCCAACAATTTGGCCATGTACATTGATATCCATAGCTTCTATCAGGACCCAACCATCAACATTAACGATCGCATCGACTAAGTCAACGATCTGATAGTTATGCCAAGCAACGGCGTGAAGCCGTGAATCACCAGGGCCATACGAGTAACCCACGATGACATCAGAATCATTGATCGCACGTGTCTGTGAATGATCGTCACCGGGCAATTCTCCGATTTCCATTAAATTGCCAGACGACCAAACGCACGCATTCCCTTCAAATGACGATTCGCAATATCCATTAGTATGGCCGACAATTGTACCATGATTGTTGATTCCCTTGACTTCGGTGATGGCAAACGGCAATTCTATCCACCACGATAATCCATCCTCCCAAAGGTAATTGCGACAATTAACAATATCGCGAATGATGATCTGCATGTTTTCATTCAACGCGACAGCGCTTGCTCGTGGGCCGATCCAGTCATCACAGATAGATAAAAGGGTGTAACTCTTCAGCCGTTTGCAATGTTGGTGTCGGGTAACGGTGGGAGTTGTCCGGTAGTAAGGTAGGTTTTGAGGGCGTTGGTGATGGTCTGCGTAGGGTTCAGGCCGCGAAGCCGCAGTGTGCG
>Ga0307432_1000348_pt1 | contig 37691 bp, 34 predicted proteins | sample SalMarWE160150MG_FD_202158 | JGI IMG/M metagenome (GOLD analysis project Ga0307432, IMG submission 202158) | Salt marsh sediment microbial communities from the Plum Island Ecosystem LTER, Massachusetts, United States - WE1603-150 | ecosystem: Environmental > Aquatic > Marine > Intertidal zone >...
ATAGCACTGGATGCTTCACGGGAAGGGATTGTCCTGCTGAAGAATGACAACATTTTGCCACTGAATACAGATACAATACAATCAATCGCGGTAGTAGGCGATCTTGCAGGCACTTATGTAGCGGGTTCCGGAAGTTCCTACACCAATCCTTTTGATTATATCAGTGTGTACAAAGGGATCGACAGCCTGGTTGGTGCAACGGTTGATGTAAAATACTGTGCTTCGAATACCAACCTCGATTCAGCATATATTAATTCGGTGTTTTATACTGATTCGTTGCTTACAGCACAGGGAATGCATGGTGAATATTTTGACAACATGACTCTTTCGGGAACACCGGTATATACCACAACGGATACCAATATAAATTTTATGTGGGAAGGAGCAACAGGCATACCGGGTATTGGAGAAGATGAATTTTCTGTCCGGTGGACAGGATATATCCATGCACAGGACGAAGGGAACTATACATTCCAGGTTGCCAGTGACGATGGCTTCAGGCTGTATCTCAATGATACCCTGTTTATGGAAGACTGGAGCGATCATGCAGCCCGCACTGAACATAAGACTGCCTATTTTTACCCCGACACACACAAGATTGTACTGGAATATTATGAGAATGGGGGAATAGCGGAAATACGCATGGGATACCAGGAAATTGAATCACTAATAAACCAGGCAGTGCAACTTGCCTCCGAATCTGATCTTACTGTGGTATGTGTCGGCTACGGGCAGCAATATGAGGGAGAAGGATGGGACCGTACATTCGACCTGCCCGAATTTCAGTCGGAATTCATACAGGAAGTCCTTGCTGTCAATGAACATACGATCGTTGTGCTGTTTGCGGGTGGAGCCTCGGCAACAACAGATTGGCTGGATGAAACAAGGGCTTTTATCCATGCGTTTTATCCGGGGCAGGCAGGAGGGTATGCCATTGCCGAGATCCTTTTTGGCGAGGTCAATCCTTCGGGCAAACTGCCTTTCTCATTCGACAGAACCTGGGAAGACAATCCCGCCTATAAAGATTATAATGCAGCCGGCGCTTACGATGCCATGGAATATTCCGAAGGGATCTTCACCGGATACCGTTATTACGATACTTTAACTGCCGGGGAGCCGCTTTATCCTTTTGGGTACGGACTTTCATATACAGACTTTGAATACAGCAACCTGGTACTTGAACCTGTCAGTGAAACGGATTTCGAATACCTGGATGTGCAGTTTGAACTTACCAATACGGGTTTGTTAACCGGCAGGGAGATCGTTCAGCTGTATGTGCATGATCTGGAATCGGCATCAATACGACCCCTGAAGGAACTGAAAGCTTTCAATAAAATTGAACTTGTACCGGATGAAACAAAGATTATGAATTTTAAGCTTGATCTGAATACCTTTACATATTATAAAGAAACGGAGGGTGAATGGGGATTCGAAGCAGGAGATTTTGAAATACTTATTGGCGCTTCATCAAAGGACATTCGTCTCAGAGATACATTTTCCCTGGCAGTTGATGTGGTGAGGCCACAATTTATCAGGCTTAATCCGCCCGATGATGAAAGGTTTGTCGGGCTGAATCCGGAGTTTTCCATCGAATTTTCAGAAGAGGTGAGTTGTACGGGAACAGAAATTCAATTGTACAAATATGATGGAGATGAACTTATTGAAACATTTTCCCCGGCTGCACTAAACGGCTGCGATACACGTAAAATCAGTTTTGTGCCTCAGCAGGATCTGGAGCCGCACACGGAATACTATATTCAGATACCGGAAGGATTTTTCAGGAATCAATACGAAATGGATTTCAGAGGGTTTACCGTAAAAGATGACTGGAACTTTAAAACAGGCGCATCAATATCCGTACCGAATGTAAAAGAGACAGAAAAAAACCTGGTGTCTGTTTTTCCCAATCCCGTGAATCGTGATGAGGTGTTTATACAGTTTGAAAAGCCATATAAAGATGTAACCATTGAGCTAATGGATATAAAAGGGAATGTGGTATACAATGATGTTATCGATCAGGGATATACATATACACTAAATGTTAGCGCTCTCGAATCAGGAGTGTATACTATATGCATAAGGAGTAAAAACAGGAGTTTTATAGAAAAGCTGGTAGTGTTTTAGTTTGCCTCGTTTTTAGGGAATTGGTTTATTATAAGCTGATTTCTGTTGCAGGTAGTTTTATTTCAATTATGTTTTTCTTTAATGTAGGTGTTTGTCCATTTCTTTTTCAGTCGCAAAAAAGAAATAGACGAAAGAAAATGCTCGGTTAGCCCAAATCGCAAGAACATACCCTCCGAAAAATGACATACCTTCTATTACTCTTATTGGTTCTGAATAATGACAGGGCCCCCGCAGGCTAACCCGGCTAACGCTACAAGGATTATTTTAAGAAGGTTTTTCCACTGGTTAAAGAAGGAGGGTGAGGAAATGGGAAGGGGAGGAAATGAGAGTGTGAGAAGGTGAGGAAATGAGAGTGTGAGAAAATGGGAAGGGGAGAAAATGAGAGTGTGAGAAGGTGAGAAAATGAGAATGGGAGAAAATGGGAAGATGAGAAAATGAGAGTGTGAGAAAATGGGAAGATGAGAAAATGAGAGTGGGAGAAAATGAGAGTGTGAGAGTGGGAGAAAATGAGAGTGTGAGAAGGTGAGAAAATGAGAAAAAATACTATCAGATTGACCACTTTCCAGAAGACTTTTGCATATTAACAAGCATGCCGATTATCTCTTCATAGGCAAGATCAAGTTCTTTGTAAACTTTATCATCGATATATCCACAATTTAAAGCAAAATCCAGCCAGTTTTGTGTCTCAGATGATTCCGCTTCACTCTCATTGAGTTTTAATGAAAATGCTTTAGGATATTTTCGTCTTCGAAAGGCTTCAGCAATGTTGCTACAAACAGATCGTGATGATCTTCTGATTTGATCTGTTAATGAGTAGATTTCTTCCTTCGGGAATTCCTTTGATATATGAAATATCTGCATAGCTTTTTCAAAAGATTTCTGATAAACGCGTAACTCGCGATGATTCTTTATAATTTCCATTTCAACGATTGATTTATATTTCTGCAATTACTAATTCCCATTTTCTCATCTTCCCGTCTTCTCACCCTCTCAACCACTCACCCTCTTGATTTCACACGCTTTCAAAATCAGAATCCCCAGTTAAGCCCAACTGAAAAAGTAGTGGTTTCGCCACGATAATATTCGGCAGTGTATTTCTCGATATTGCCGGTAGTATTGCGGTAACGGATCTCACCGAAGACGAATACATCATTTAACAGCTGATAGCTGGCGGAAAAGGCGAATTCATTGTTTTCCCACTCCACAGTATCCAAAAAATAATTTACAACTTCCTGCCTGTCGGTACCCAGTTCATAATGATCGGCACCATGTTGGGCATAATTGTATGAGACTTTCAGATCGAGGCCGCGCAGCGGTTTGAATAATAATTCCGCATAGTAACTCCGGGAGTTGTCCTGCATGAAGTGCCCCATGTTGTAAAAATTCGATTCGTACGTTGTGGTGGGCATGATGTGTTTGTAAACCAGGGGAAATGATTGAAAATATTCGAAAGTGACAGAAGTATTGGGGATGAGAGAAGAAAGCCTGAATCCGGTATTCAGACTGTAATAACCCATATGTCCCTGTTCTTTCAGGCGATTGAAAGAGATATCATCGTAGTAAAAACAGGCATAGATATGCAGGTGTTTTAACTGGCGCGAACTGATATCAAAGAAAAACTGTGAATTTTGTCCCGTATAGTTGCTCTGGTAATCGCTTAGCGTGTGGTCGACCGATTTGTAGAACATGACGGGGATAAGGTAAGCCGGATTCACATTATCGGCACTGTATACAATGGAGTTGCCAATGGAAGCATGCAGGTTTTTCAGGGGTTTGAAAGTAAACAGGTTGGCAGCCATGTATTTGTTGAAAAATACCTCGCGCGTGTTCGTGCCGTATCCGCTGATAAAGCTGTAACTTCGGGCACTGTCAACAACTCCCGATACCAGCCAGCCGTGGAAATAATTGAATTCAAACCATTTTGCCGGTCTCAGGAACAGTTTTACATGGGTTATGGATGGTGTCTTTCCGGAAATAATGGATGGATAGAAATAATTGCTACCCCATTCCATATGGTCTTTTACGAGTCCGAGGCTTCCCCATTTCCACGATACGGTAATCCCTCCGCGCATTTCGCTGAAATCGTTACTGCTTCCCTTATAGACTGCTCCGGGGCGCATATTCAGGTATTCGGGGGCTGAGAGGACTTTTTCTTCGTGGTTGTCGCGCAGACTGCCATACACCCCAAGGTGTTTTCCTGCATAGGCAAATACTTCGGCACCGTTCCAGCGGTGGTAGTTCGATCCGTTTTTGTTGTTCCAGTATTGAATGCCGAGAACAGGGTTAAGGGAGAAAGTGAAAAGGGAGTCTCTGTAGTAGAGGATATCGATACGCTTTTTAAAATTCTTATCCGGCTTCAGCTCCTTGTTAAAATCTTTCAGGTAAAATGCAAGTTCCTTCTGCTGTCTTTTGTTTAGTACATCATGGTGTTGCGAAATTTCCTCCAGTTTTCCTGCAATGAATTTGCGGGTATAGGGCTTTACGGCCGAGTTCAGTTCAATAAGTTGTTCTCCTGCCATTTCATCCAGAAAGGTATAGATGCCTTTGTTGGAAATATGGTGGTATACATCCTGGGCAGAAACCGGAACCACCAAAATAAAAGCCAGGAATAAGACGTACAGGATGTTCCTCATGGTTTTATTTCTTTACCCCGGGTAAATATAGAGAGATTTTGGGAATTCCGGTTGATGCATGAATTCACAAGCAAAAGTGTAACATTCTCTGCCCGGAGCAGGAGAGTTACCAGTCTCATAATTTTGAGTCTAAATTAATATCCAATGTCCAACACCCAATGTACAATTTCCAATTATTTACTTCTTGTACTTCAACATTGGATATTTGTCATTGCCTGCCTGCCGCAGGCAGGGACATTCGATATTGAGTGAATACTGATTTTTATAAATAAAAATAGTCGCTAGTTTCAAGTCTTACCTTCCCATATTCTCACCCTCTCACCTTCCCACACTCCCGTCTTCGGTCTTCCGACTTTTGACTCTAAACCTCTCAACTACTAAACACCTCAACTAACTCCGAACACAAAATTCAATAATATTCTTACTTATAGAGATACCGTTTGATGCTTCGCTTGGGAGTTTTTACAAATTCACGGTCAACGATCTCAAATTTTGATACAGCCATATAATTTGGGAACCGCTCGTTCAGTTCATCAAGGTATTGGGTATACAATTCCTGCAGGCGGGATTTTGCTATGTGCAGGTAATCCATGGTTTCCATATCGGGATAAATCAATGCTACAAGTTTTTCATCACGTTGCACGATAAGCGATTCCTGTATGCCGAAGCGATTGTTCAGCGCCGATTCCAGTTCTTCGGGATAGATATTTTTTCCATTCGCTCCCAGGATCAGACTTTTGCTGCGTCCCTTGATATAGATAAATCCGTCATGATCAATGATCCCAAGATCACCCGTGTGGAGCCAGCCCTGGTTGTCGATTATCTCTTTTGTTGCCTTTTCGTTCTTGTAGTAGCCCAGCATTACATTTTCGCCACGCACCTTTATCTCCCCGACAACCTTCGATTGATTTTCAGAATCGATCGCGACTTCGAGGGTATCGACAGCTTTCCCCGATGAGCCTTTCCGCGTTATTTCCGAGGATGCATAACTGATCAGCGGTCCGCATTCCGTCATTCCGTAACCGACAGTAACAGGAAGTTTTATTTTTCTGAAGAATGCTTCGGCTTCCGGGTTAAAGGCAGCACCGCCGACAACAATCTCGGTAAACCGGTTTCCGAATACCCCGGCTATTTTTTTCCTGATCTTCGAGAGGATCAACCGGTTTAGCAGGGGAATCCACAAAAGGGCTTTAATAAGGGGTTTATCAATAGCCGGGAGAATTTGTTTCTTGTATATTTTTTCAATTACCAGGGGTACTGAGAGTATAAGGGCGGGTCTGATCTCCTGGAATGCGGCCATGATCACCTGGGGTGACGGCACTTTTGTAAGAATGGTTATGGTGCACCCAATAGTAAACGGGAAGAGGAACTCAAATGCACAACCGTATGTATGTGCCAGGGGGAGGAAGGAAACAATGGGATCACCTGGATTCAGGGGCATGTTGTTTTGTGCAAACCTGATGTTGGCGGTAAGCGAATTGTGATGCAGCATCACCCCTTTTGAATGCCCCGTTGTTCCCGAGGTATAGGAAATCACTGCCAGATCGGCATTGGAGATGGATGGCAGTTGAAAACTGTCGACTGTAACGTCCGTTGATGTGGCAGAGAAGTTGTCCTTTACCAGCTTCTCAAACTCTTTGCTGTTTGATCCTAACGGGATAAATGAATTTGCAGAAACCACGCCTTTCAGGTTTTTCAGTTTATCCGTATTCAGTGTTTCAAATATTGCATCCGAGCAGATAAGCAATGAAGAATCGGAGTGCAGTATGATCTCAACAATGTCGTCGGGATTAAAATCGGGGAGTATGGGAACAATAACAGCACCATAGCTGACAACGGCAAGGTAGGAAATGCACCACCTGGCAGAATTTCTTCCCGCAAGGGCCACTTTATCGCCTTTCCGGATCCCTGCACCTGCCAGGAAGTTATGGAAGCCGGCTATTGTTTTGCCTACCTCTGCATAGGTAAATGATTCTCCTTTGTAATCGGCCAGCGCAGGGATATCCCAGTTTTCAAGTATACTTTTCCCGATGTAACTGACAAATGATTCTTTGAGCATACTGAATAAGGTGTTTTTCCGGCCCTGCAAAGTAACAAAATTATCGGAATAAGGCACGGATTATTCTTTTATTCGTTAAAAGAGGAAGCTTTCAATAAGAGGGTGAGAAGTTGGGAAAATGAGAGGGTGTGAAGATGAGAAAGTGAGAGAAAGAATTGGATATTTTTCGTAATAAGGTATTGGATTGGCAGGATCACTGCAACTCATAAGACTTACATAACTTGTTCATAGCATGAAGAATCATTATCTTTACAAGAGTCAGGTTTAAATTATTAATATGCTATTAACGAAGAACCGTTTGGATAATCTGCCTTTAGAATTTAGAAAATACTTCTGGGATGTTGTTTTTGAGGAATTATCATTTGAAAAACATTCAAGATTTATTGCGGAAAGGCTTCTTAATTATGGAGATATGAGTGCTATTAAATGGTTACTGTCGCATGTTGATAAACAGTACATTCAAATTCTTGTTGAAAAAAGCCGAAATTTGAATGCCAAAACAAAGAACTATTGGAAAATCGTTTTTACACAACCTCCCCAATAATTATCTTATAATGTCTAATAAATACCAATTAAGTGTATTGCCCGCAGAACAATTGAAATTATTTGAAGAACTTTCAGCCAGGAGTTTTATCAACGATTTTTATCTGGCAGGAGGGACATGCCTTGCTTTGCAAATAGGACATCGTAAGTCCATTGATTTTGATTTTTTTACTCCGTCTGATTTTAAAAAACAAATTATAACTATCACAAAACGTTTTCAATTGTAAGACTTCACAACCAAAATACCACAAAACTTTCAAGATCATTATTCTGATTTGATCCGAAAACGCAGGGTCATAATTGCTTCCGGGCATGAAATGCAAATTGTTGGCTTTCGCAGGGAGAAACTGAATAATCCGTCACCTATGGATAAAGCAAGACCGCATGACCTGTTTAAACCGATAACAAATCATATTCATTCCGGGGAAAAACTATAAGATTTAGGGAATTTCCAATTGGTGAGGAAGGGAAGTAAAATAAGGATATACTTAGTGCTTACCGGTAAGTAATTCTTTTAAAAAAAGCCAGCTAAACCCGAAGATAGCTATAATGGCCTTTTTGAAAATTCTCCTGGGATTTTGCACAATGCGATATACCCAACGAAGAGAAAGTTTTTTTACCCATTCGGGACTGATTTTCATGCTGCCTGACAGGTAATCATAGACACCGCCAATACCGATCATTATGGAATTATCCAGGTATTGTGAATAGTATGCCATCAGGTAATCCTGTTTGGGACTATTCATACCTACCCAGATGAGGTTAGGTTTCAGCTTGTTGATTTCCCGAATGTCTGAGAGAATAGTTTTATTATTTTCCAATTGATCAAGACTTACCCAGGGAGGAGATTTGTACCCAAGAATTTTTGCTTCCGGATACTCTTTTGTGAGATTATCTTGTATTTTCTCCAGCTCTGGTTGAGAGGAACCATAAAAATAGTGCGATAATTCGGTCTGCATAAGCTTCTTTACCAGCCAGTATCCAGAAATAGAACTTATTTCTTTCAGGCCTTTTATTTTTGTATAAATGGCAAGGGGAGAACCATCCGGCAAAGTGAGCAAACTGCTATTTAGTATATCCTGAAGTTTTTTATTTTTAGATGCCATAACAATAACATACCCATCAGACAGGCAGATATAGCCTGATTTGGTTTTGCATAAAGTCCGGATTTGACCGGGAGCGTTTTCAATATTGGTGGTTGATACTCTGGTACCAAAAATTGAAATGCGAGAAGTATAAGTCATATCTGTTAAGGTTCAATTTTTCAATATCCACCTGCAATCCATTTCCCATGCATCTTCAGGGATCTTATCAAATGTATTGTCTTTTAGTACACCCCATCCTTTTGCTATTAATTTGTAATTTGTATACAATAACTTTGAAAATCCGGTTTCCGAATTATCAGGCAGGTCTTTGTATACATTCCCTTTTTCATCTTTGGCAACTTCACACGTTATTCTGCCAATTTGTTTCTTGTCGATCATAGGTTTCAGGGTTTTCAATACTTCCAGATCCATTCCCTGGATGTCGCTAACGTATTCATCGATGAATTCGATATTCTGTTTTTTACAGAAATTGTAAAGGTTTATACAAGGTACCGTAATGGATCTGATCATCTCGATCTTTTCCCCCTTGTATTCCTGTTCCCATTCTTTTTTAAAATTCCCAATTGAAGAAGATGCCCCGTCATTGTTGCTGCTGATATTAAACGTTATTTCTCCGTCATAATTTGCAGCAGCGGCATTGAATAATTGTATACTTGGATTGTTCTGGTATTTCTTTTGTAATTTTTCAAATCTTTCAGGATAAGCCTCAAAACCATAGCATTTCTCATAGCCAAAGTGCATTAAGCTAAACACACCTCCGGGCTCCATGCCTATGAATAACAGAACACCTCTTTTTTTTCTGAATTTATGATATAAATAAAGAGAAATAAATCTTAAAGCTTTAATTGGATTCTTAATTGTCTTAATTAACTTTTGTAACATTTCGGATCCTTTTATTAAAGTTATATTGAACGAATAGAAAATAAGTTAATATAATAGTAATAAAATTTCAAATAAATATATAAGTCTTATTAATGTTAAGTACTTGAGAGTATGGAAGATAAATTTTTGCGTAGGTTAGAAACTGAATACTCTGAAACATCTGGTGGATCTGATTTATATTTGTGGCCATTTTTTATTATTATTTCCATTTGTTCTGCAAATACTATACTGTCTCTATTTTCAACAATAATACCATCATTATCAGTAACAATTTGTTTTGCGCTGCTAAATAATGTTGTACAAATTGGGGTTGCACATGCTTTTGCTTCAAGTAGAGAAGTTGCCCAACCCTCAATTATTGATCCCATCACAAATATATTGGCTATATTCAGATATTTAAAAATTTGCTCAGGAGGTTGAAATCCTATTAATTTTATACAATGATTTAAGTTTTTAGATGAGATATAGGCAAATAAATCATCAAATAAATTGCCATTACCAATAATTATGAATATACTATTTGAGTATTTTTTATTAAAAATTTCAAAAGCATCAATTAAGAATTTGTGATTTTTAGCCCAATGCAATCTTCCTGTAGTAACGACTAATATTTCATTGGAGTTAATACCTAATTCAACACGGAAATTATTCTTAGGTCTAAAATAGAATACATCAGTGTCAATTCTTGTGGGGAATGGAATTATTTTAATTTCAGTTTTAAAAGAAAGCGCTTTTTTTATTGTTAAGTCTATCGTTGCTTTATCTGCAGCAGCTAAAATAACATTGGCAACTTTTAAGCTCGGATAAAATATTATTCCCCATAAATTCTTTAGAATGCGTGCGTACCATCTTCTACTTATTTCTAGTGGATTACTCATGCCAGGGAAATAATAACATAAATTCCTAATTCCCCAATTACGAATTGCCAGAATGATTTCTGGCCCACGACATATACAATAATCAAAATGCGATTGAAGCACCTTTTTTTTAGATAACTTTAGATAAAACCATGCTATAAATCTCCTCGGAATAAGAGGCTTCCCTGGTTTGATTCTTACTCTATGCGTTGCGAAGAAATCATATTCTTTCCCATTAATCCTTCTTTTTATCCATCTACGTATTGGAGTTCTATCACTGGCTATTCCTACGAGTACTAAATCATTACCATAAGCTTTTAGCATCTGTTTCGCAAAAGTTAATTGCCCCCCAATAGGGAAATCTATATAATTACATGCTTCAATGTATAATATTTTAGAATTCATTCAAATTTTTATAAAAAATCTTAATTGTGATATTAAAACTATCAAATACTGATTTCGGTTTGTTAATTATAATCCAATGCAATTAAACAATATAGAAAAGAGAATAATAATTAAAATGAACTATTTTGGAGAGTTAAATTTCCTGAGATGAATAAAAAGAAAACAATTTATTAATATAGTTTTCATAACCAAACTTACTTTTTGCATAAAGAAACGATTGATTTATTCTTTTATTAAAAAGAGGGGTATTATAAGCAAGTAATAATAATTCTATTTTTTTTGAAAGATGAGCATCGTCCCCTTTCTTAAAAAGTGTAAAGTATTTACCATTTTTTGATAGTTCTTTAAATACTGGTATATCACTTGTAATAACTGGGACTTTTGCTAATATAGCTTCAAAAACTGATATTCCAAAGGTTTCTAATTTTGATGAAAGTACAAAAATGTTAAAAAGCGGAATATACCTATTTGCATGATTAAGAGAACCTAATAAATAAACATTGGTTAGTTTGTTTTCTAAGATAAAATTCCTATAATTCATTAGTTCATTATTTGTTCTGCCAATGAGAATCAATTTAAGACTTGGATATTTATACCGCAATTTATTAAATGCTTTAATAAGAGTGAAATGATCTTTTTCAGGCCTAAAATTGCCAATCATACCAATTATAACGTCTCCTTTAGTATATTCAATAGAGTTATAAAATGTTATTTTATCTTCTTCAGTAAGTGCTTTAGGGGTATTTACTGCATTATACAATACCTGTATTTGATTTGGAGAGTAACCTTTTTTAGTTAAAATTTCTTTAGCGCTGAATGAAACAGTAAAGGTGATTTTTGTATGTTTAATTAGAATCTTTTCAAATATTTCAATCCATTTTGGCTTATAAACTCCATGAATTGTAAGATATACCTTTATACTTGGGGAAAAAATTTTAATAATCAAAGCATAAATTAATTCCAATAATTGATGCGTATGAATATGTTTAATTTTTTCTTTTCTGATCAGTTTAATAATACTTTTCAGGACATTAAAATCAATATAATTCTTTCTGATATATCTGTAATATTTATTTGTTTCAGAATTTAATTCATATATTAAATCACTTTCTTTCATTATTATATAATGAAACTGTATTTTGTCCTGTTGATGATTGAATAAATTCAATAACAGTATTTCAATACCTCCCGGAACAAAACCTGATCTTAAATTAAGAACCTTGATCATATATTATTAAAATATATATTTTTTTAATTGGACTCTGATCATTCCCTATTAATTAGTGCAGCTTTTTCTTGATTGATTGCGCTTGTTGTTTTTAAATGTGTGATGAAGATAATGTTTGTTTATAAGTCATAGCTCTATACTTTTGTAAGTAGAAATTAGAAAAAGCAAAAAAAATACCCAATCCGAATGCATCTTCGACATCAAGAGCATATGAAAATATAATTCTGGAGGAACTATGGATAATAAACAAACCAAAAAAGGCAAAAATAAAAACGTAAAGTGATTTTGAATACAGACGTCCTTTAAATAAAGTCCAGATAAAAACTAGCCAGAAAATGGAATAAATTAAATATCCAATTATACCCCCATTCAATAATAGTGTTTGATTTCCAACGTGCCCATCTGCAAATTTGTAATATTCATCGGAAAAACCAAATCCATATATAGGGCTTTCTTTAAATTTGGTCATAACCCTGGGGCTTCTTTCAGAAATTCTTTGCAATGTACCACCAGCTGTAATATCCCCTTTAAGTAAATAATTAATAGACTCAATTCTATCTAAACTGCCTGTTATTTGCTTCTCAATTTTTGATGAAGACATCATTAATAGAATGACAATTATAATCCCACTAAAAGAAATTCTTAAATTCTTCGGGAAAATAAGAAAGAATAAAACTAAAATCGTTGAAAAGGCTATAATCCAGCCTCTAGTTGCACTAAGAAATACTGAAAGAAAACATAAAGAAACAATCAAATATAAATATAATTTCTTCCAAATTACATTTTCACTAACAATATAGAATAAACCTGTAATAAAACTCACAAACAATATAAATACACCATAAATAGTACGGACAGCCTCCTCATTTACATCAAATACTATTTTACTTGTTGTTTCTAATTCATGGCCTGCAAAGATAATCATAGTTTCCCCAAAAAAAGTCGCCAGTGGAATGCCGAAAATTATATCAATTAGTTGCGCAAGAACACAAAAGAAAACTAATGCAAATAAGATATTAATAAAACTTATTACTTTTTCTTCATGTGTGAATACCAATTTTGGAATAACAAATAAAAGGACCAATGGAAGAATAAAACGTAAAGTTCTTAAAACTTTTAATAATGAAACTCCTAATACAAATCCTAGTATAAAAAGAATAATTGAATACCCAAAAATTAGAAATAATGATTTCTTATAAAATATAGGTATTATTTTAGACTTCCGAATGAATGCTTTTAAAATATATAATAAGCATACAATTTCATTGTAATATATTTCTCTACCTAAATTAGGAATATTTAATGCAGGAAGTGCATATTCGCCTTCATTGAAAAATAAATATCCAGGCATTGAGATTAATAGTAGATAAAAAGGTATCCAGAAATAATCCTTATCGGAGAAAAAAGAAATTAAAAGCAAGATTAAAAAGAAAGCGCTCCCAATGTAAGTCGGAAGAAAATATCTGAAAATAATGCTTAGAAATAGAAGTAAATAAATAAAAATAACATCTTTGATTAACTGCTTATTTCTATTTTTTTTTAAAACATTCATAATCAAATCATATTCCAACTTCTAACAACACATTTAACCTTTCTTTAAAGTATCTTATGTAATAAATGAATATAGTGCATTGGGCTATAAATACTCATTTATTTTAAGCATTATATTATATAAGTTATACACAAGTAATAAAGTGTATTTTCTGTATTTAATAGAAGAACAACAACAATTTTATGTTATTATGATTTTTAACCTTAGATAAAATATACGAGAATCAACTTTTTAATAATAATTATTGCTTTTTAAAATTATATCGCTGATTCTATTAATTGCTATATTCATTTTGAGGTTTTTTCGATTATTCGTTTTACATAATGCTCTGGTGTATATTTTTTTTCGATCAAAGTCTTAAGATTAGTAATTGTTTCTTTTCTAATCATTTCATTTTTTATATAATATTCAATAATCTCTCTTGATTCGTTATAATTTCGTACGACTGGCAATAATCCACCAAAGATTGCATCAATATCCTTACGCCACTCCATAACTGGCAGTGTACCTGCCCCGATGATTTCGAAAACGCGTAAATGTATTCCATTCACAATACCTGTATTCTGATCAATTGGATATATTTTTGTGCAGTTCATGGCAAGATTAAGCTCTTCATGAGAGATGCGCTGTGTCATTAAATAAAAGTGGGATTTTAGTTTTGGGAAATAGGGCAACCATTTTTCCCATTCCTTTGTTCCAAAAATCTTTAAGTCTAAGCCTACAAAAGAATTTAAAAAATGTGTGCGTTTATAACCTGAAGAATCGTTATAATTTCGTCCAATAAATAGAATATCTGATTGATATTTGGTTTTTACTTTCTGAGAAATCTCGGGAACAGGGAAAAAAAGTTTAGGTGAATATCCAATATAATCGCAAATGACGTTAGGCATGCCAATTGATCTAAGTTCATATTGCCAGTGACTATCGGGAGATATTGTTAAATCAGCATATTTTAAAATGGCTAGGTTGTAATCAAAGGTTTTACTCCATAACGGATTATCTCCAAGGAAAAAAACAATTTTCGATATTTTTCTTAGATTCATTATAGTATCTGGAAAAAAGAATTGATTGTTGTATATAAATATAATATCTGGTTTTTCATGATGGCAATATTCAATGTATTTTTTGTTAATGAGATTATAATAAGACGGTTTCCAATATTTTGTTATTTTGTTTGGTAAACCTGAGGTTTTTTCATAAAAACGATTAATGTAATGCGAAATTAATTGTTGATAATCAACAATTTTTGCTTGCCAGCCATTTAACTCAAAGCCATATTGGAGCATTTCGGCTAATGGATATATTTGAGGCACAAATAGAAGAACCTTTTTCACTTATATATTTTTAAATGCATTTAATAAGTACAACAATGCGAACTCACTTTTAATTATAATAAACAATCAATTTCCCAATTAACGTTAAACAAAACATTTTGGGAGATACAAAACAAAATAGTTGATAATTTTAGAATTAAAAGCAATGTATTTTTCATTTTTTCTTCAACCAAAAAGAACCGGCTCCAACTTGTTTCCCTTTTTCTATAAAAGTTTTTGTAATTGGGCACACCGAAGAAAATTCTTTAAAGTTATTATATAATAAAAAATTAGTAGATCCAATAACACTAAAATCATTATTGCATGTTAAAAAAGCTTCTAAAAGATATTGTTCATTCCATAAACGATTACCATAAAATACCCATTCTGCCGGATAGTCTTCTGGGGTAAATATATCATGAAGATGAATTAGTACACCAGACTTTAGTTGTGGCATTATCTCTAGGTACTCATATAAAACATCACCTTGTGGTCTAATAATATGACTTGAGTCAATAAACAAAATGTCATTAGCTTTTAATTTTTTAAATAATGAAATATCACAATTTTCAACTTTTTCTCTAATCACATGTATACCAAGTTTATCAAGCCAAGTGTTTTCATAAGGTTCAATGCAAATATGTTGACAAGCATATTTACTATTTTGTTTTCTGTTTTGATTTATTGCATTTGCTGCCATAAGTGTTGAATGACCACTACCAATCTCTATAATTTGTTTTGGTTGAAAAAAACGGATTATATTATATAGATACTCTGCATCAGCAGATGGGAATGGGCCTTCATTAAAACAAAATACAATTTCATCATTTTCTTTTTCTAGTGGAATTTTCAGCAATTCATCATTGTATTTAAAATTTCTTAATAATTCAATTTGTGTTTTAATATTTAAATCAATTCCAGGCAGATACCTTTTTTTACGTAAGGAGTTTCTCAAGTGTTTTTTATGATTAAACATTGGTTCATAATAATGGTCAATTATTGGTAAAACTCCAATGGAAAATAATATTCTTTTGCTAATAGGCAGACCTATGAATTGTCTGCGTCTCATTTCTCGAAAATAATATGTAAATAATATAGTTAAAGGGCTAAATAGAATATCAGTTAAATGATAAATAATGAATTCTATTCTACTAATTACTATAGCAATTTTTTTTATAGATTTCGGTCCAAAAAGAACTTTCAAAAAAAATTTAAATTTATTCATATTATCTGTTTTTCATCTATTTACACCAACTCCCAATTTGGGTCATCTGGTTCTTTTAGAAACGAATATAAAAGCAAAATTGCTTTGCAGTAATTGAAATATTTCAGGTTCGATTGGAAGTTTTAATAAGTAAAACGAATTATTATAAAATAAATCAATGTTTTACCTTTCATAATTCCTTTTCATAAGAAATTTTGGTAGAAAGGGAATTGCTAATTTTATAAAATCCTTATATACTTGAAATCCACTAAATCGCATAATAAGAAAATAAAGCAAAGGTTGTATTATTGCATTTAAAATTAGTAACCCAAGCTGATTTTTAATTAACGCCTGAGAAAGAATAAAAACTAGGTAAGACGGTAAAACACAAACAAGTATTTGAATCATTTGAATGTATTTAGCAGAATTAAAAAAGTCAAATTTATACATCAAACACTCATAAATTAAATAATAAACGTAATATACAATAAGCCAACCAGTTATTATAGCAGAAACACCATATTTATAAGTTATAAGTAAGGCCAGCCCGAAAAGCATTTTCTGGATTATATCCATTGTTAAATAAACCTTTGACTTATTAGCCGATAATATAGTAGTAGCATTAAAGTAACTCAATAAGAAAATAAAACCGGCTATAAAGAACAATTGCATAAAAGGTACTGCTCCAATCCATTTATCTGTTAATAATACCAAAACAATAGGTTTGGAAAGTAATAATAAAAAAAAACTTAATGGAGCCATTACAAAAAACAATAAACCATATGTTTTAAGGTACATATTTTTATGGATTTCCTTTTCATCGTTCTTGTTTACCATGGTAGGGTATAATACCTTATTGAACGCAGTACCTGTCTGTACAATAAATAAATCAAAAAATTTTTTACCCCTTGCAAAGTTCCCCAAAGCAGTGGTTTGATATGTTTTCCCGATAACGAGTGAATGTATTTCCCTGGAAATATTTTCAAGAATACCTGTGATAAACACTTTTGAGCCAAATTTAAATTGTTCTTTGAAAGAGGCCAAGCTAAACTTCAGTTTCGGAATCCATTTAACAATATACCATAAGCCTGCCATTCGTAAAACAGTGCCACTCAGAGTTTGAAAAATCAATGCCCAGTAATTAAAACCTGTTAAAGCCAGACCTAAGCCCAATGAACCACTGATAACAGAAGAAAAAAAATTGACTGTCGCTAGTTTTTTAAACTGTATCGATTTAATAAGTTTAATAGAATGAATATAGCATAGTGCATTAATTATAAGGTTAATGCTTGTGATCCGCATGATGTTTTTAAGTTCTGGCTCTTTAAAGAAAGCAGCAACATAAGGTGCTGATATAAAATATAGGAAGAAGAAAAATGTACTAATGAAAACATTAAACAAATACCCTGTAGAGAAATCAATATTTGTAGTATTTTTTTTTTGAATTAGGGCAGTGCCAAATCCCCAATCAGATAACCAGGTTGCTATACCTAAAAATAATCCCATATACGCAACCAATCCATAATCGCGGGGTGTTAGGATTCGTGTAATTGCTATTGCAAAAACGAATTTTAATGCAAATCCAGCATAAGTATCCAACAAACTCCAAATAGTAGCTTTATAAGTCGGGTTTTTCAAGGACTAAAGATAAAGGTTTTCTTATTAAGCATATATAAGGTAATAAATAGGTAGGAGTTTGTATTTTTTTATAGAATTTTGCCGATTTAACTATTATTTCTAATATAAATAATATTACTAAATGTCTTTAATACATAAAATTGCAAAAGACAAATCTTCTTTGTGAAAGAGTTTTAGAAAAATAGTTGAAATATTAGAGATAAAATTGCCAATTAAGTTAGGTTTTATGACTGGTTCTGCATACATTTTCCTCAATCTTTTATATCCATTTATTCCAAATACTTTAAATCCCATATTTTTCATTTCATCATAAGTCCAACCTGATATATGCTCTTGAAATGGATTATTATTAAATGATGGCTGTGGTAAAAAACCGTTTGGAGTATAAATGATGATCTGCTGTTTAGCCACTATTATCATATTATTAATTAATCTCAATCCATCTTCTTTTGATAAATGCTCAATCAAATCAAATGCAACTACTGCATCGAAGGATTTTGGTGGTATATAATCAGTTAGTTTATTTACATTACCTTTAATATAATAATCGTATATTTTATTCTCTTTTGCATATTGAATTGAAGGCTCAAAAAGGTCAATTGCTGTTATTTCTAATGAATTATCAATTTGTTTCAAATAACTGTATCTTCCAGCACCTAACTCTAATATTTTATATGTGTTTTTAAGATTTCTTTTTAAGATATTTAGAAAAAAAAAATGAAAAAATACTTTTTCGAAAAAAACTATACTAATTATTCTTTTCAAAGTCTTTTTCATTTTAATTTTACTTAAAGAATTGTTGATATTAGATATTTTAATACATAGTTATATTCCTTATGATAAAGGATATTTTTTATTAATCATAACGTATTCATTTATTAAAGCGTCGCGAAGTTACTTTCGAAGTCTCCGCATATAAAGTAGGCATTAAATGATGAAAAAGATTAAAAAAAATAATTATCTCAATTTCTTCCAGTAAACACCTGTCCAGTCAATAGTTATTATCTCCTCATTAATATTATTATCCCTCCTATAATCGTCAACTGCCTTAACACAGCTTTTATTTAGAAAATCATCAATAATCAAATAACCTCCTATAGATAATTTTGGATACAAGTTAATCAAAGCATCCATTGTTGATTCATAGATATCTCCATCAATTCTCAATAAAGATAACTTTTTAATCGGGGCAATGGGTAGTGTGTCTTTGAACCATCCTTTTAAAAACTTAATATTATCGTCTAGCAAACTATACTTTTCAAAATTGTTTTGAACTATGTCCAAGCTTATCTTTAACTCATCCCATAAATAATGTTGGTCTCCTTTATCTTCGGGGTATTTTTCAGGATCTGGCTTTGGAAGTCCTTCAAAAGAATCTGCCACCCATACTATTCGATTATAGATGTTATTAGCATTTAAAACAGCCTTCATAAAAATAGCTGATCCACCCCTCCAAACGCCCGTTTCAATTAGGTCTCCAGGTATATCATCCCTAATAATTTCTTCAATGCAAAAACGAATATTTTCCAATCTTCGAAAACCGACCATTGTTTCGGCATAAATTGGCCATCCCCGACCTTCTTCATACATTTTTTTATCTGAAATTATTACTTTTTTTACTACGGCTAAATTATATCGATCTAAATAGTCGATGATAATATTTTTTAACACTTTCTTAGGTGATTTGCTTACAGATTTCTTAATAAAGGAAAATTTCTCTTGCCAAAGAGAGTGCGTTAACACCTTCTTCATCAAATTTAAATAATCATCATATATGTTTCCCATATTCAAATATTAATTGCATATTTTAAATCAAGTCATTTTAAAGCATTTATTGCTATGCCATATGTAACTAATCTATTAATCACATCAAAATTGATTTTTTATTGCCTATCATGCCTTAATTTCCAATACCTTATTAACCTGTTAGGCACTTCAACTGCTCCATCAAATAGTTCATTGCTCATCAACCATTTTTCATCAAGGTAGTGGTTATTATATGAACTATAACCATAACATTCTTCATTCATGTCTTTACCATAACTGTTCACTAATAGGCGTTTATTTTTTAATTTAAGTTTCCCAGCTATAGTGAAAGTTTTGAAATTATATATAGGAATATTTTTCAAGGCCAATCTTGCTGAATAATCATCATCTTCACCGCCAATCTCCAAAAGACCTTCATCAAACCATCCAATTTTATCAACTATTTCTGTAGTAATAAAAAAATTACTCCATGATGAATTAATTGTTGCGATATTCTGCTTCAAAATCCCCTTATACTCCACAAATTGAGTGAATTTCATTTTTATTTTAAGGTCATCATTTAGTATCAATATTTTGTCATATTTTGAATTTTTGATAATCTGATTCCACAAATGACTTAATCCTTTGGGTTCATGATAGGAAATTAACTTTACATTAGCAAATCTGTCACAGAATTTATTAATTTTATTTAAGTACTTAATTTGTTCATTGTGTTTCACATGTCCGTTAGCAATAACAATAATCTGGCATTTAGGAAATAAAACGGATATTTTTTTTAAAAGAGGTTTAAGACAGTTTTCAAACCTGTTCATAAAAGTTGTTATACCAATAGTGAATTCTTTCTTGCATATAATGTTTGTTTTTATTACAAAAGATTTAAGAAAAAACCAGGTAATACCTTCTACTACCCAGTTCAATTTGTTATTTACTTTTTTAAATAGCTTATTCATTAATTATCAGGGAAATTAAAACCTTTTATTTAAGCAATTAAATCTCAATTTAGAAAAAGAATAAGTTCTTTTTTATACTTGAATTACAATTTTATAAATGAACATTACGAAAACAACAGGATATTCACCTTTTGCATAAAAATAATGGGTTAATCAGCTTTTTCAATAAAACCCATCTTTATATATAAAGTCAATGCGTTTTTTTATTTTCAACAACTTCTAACATGATGTTATTTAAATTAAAAGTATTAAAGGCACAATTAATAATTATCTTCATTGTCTTTTCCCCATATACATTGCCTTTTTCATCTGCTTCACTAATAATAATACTAAGTCCATAATTCTTGATATTAATATATGATTAAACATTGAATTACTTTTTTACTGCAGGTACTCCTCCCACAAAACAATTTTCATTCACATTTTTGTTAATCAGTGAACATGCACCAACTTGAGCAAATTTACCAATACATATTCCATGTGTTATTACAACATTTGAATAAATAATAGCTCCCATATTAATAACCAAGTTGCCATATTTCTCTCCATAATTAGGATCGTCAATGGTATTGTTTTTATAAAAGCTTGCATGCGTCCATAACTGACATCCTGATGCAATAATTACTTTATCTTTAATTATAACTTTTCTTGAAAGATCTATAAGGATCTTATGTCCAAGATAAACATCATTCCCGATGAATAAATTCTCAAAAGGCTTTTCCCCAAGTGGTCTGTGGATGTTCAATCCACGTTCAAACCTACAGTTAGTTCCAATACTTGCGCCATATTTTCGAAGATATTTTATTAAAAACCGAAAGGGGATTTTCTCAATTACTTTTGCCAAACCATAAGGTCCATGCAACCAATAGTTGTAACTACACTTTATACTCCAGAAAAAATCTTCGATGCCCCAGAAAAAAGGTTTCACAATTTCATTTTTATTTTGGTAAATGTTAATAACTGAATACTTTTTTGATTGCCTTAATTACTAATTTTTGATCGTACTCACTTAATGAAGGATAGATCGGTATTCGTAAAAGTCGTCCGAAAAATTCCATTGATCCTGGCATATCACTATCTGTACTATAATTTTTATAGTATTTGTTTCTGTGCAATGGCGTATAATGAACATTTGCCATAACACCCTCGGCCCTAATTGCATCCATGATCCAATATCGATCTGAAGAAGGTACTAAAATTCCGAAGAGATGCCAATTTGGTTCAGATCCATCTGTTATTCTCATAAATTGAATATCTGGTATATTGGCTAATTCTTTTTTATAAGATTCAGCAATTTCTTTTCTTCTATTGTTCATCCAATCTAGCTTATTTAACTGCGATACACCAAGAGCTCCGTTTATATTGGACTGTACATAGGAATTACCGATATCAATATACTCATAATATCCCTTGTCCTTATTGTCGGTCAAGAATGAATATTTATTGGTTCCCTTATCCCTCATTATTTGAATTCGGTCTGCAATATTTTTATCATTTGTTACAAGAGCACCGCCTTCTCCTGTTGTTAGGTTTTTTGTTCCATGAAAACTAAAAGTTGAAACATGCCCCTGATTACCAGTTCTTTTCCCCTTGTATAAGGATCCAATTGATTGAGCAGTATCATGAACAACAAATAAGTTGAATTTATCGGCTATGGCGATTACCTGATCCATCTCAGCAGGTATGCCACCATAGTCAACAACTGCTATAGCAACAGTTTTTTTTGTAATGTATTTTTCAAGTTTGCTAACATCCAGACTACCGTTATCAGCATAAACATCTGCAAGTACAATTTTCAGATTATTATAAATAGCTGAAACAGCAGTGGAAGTGTATGTAAAATTGGGACAAATAACTTCTGAACCAGCAGTAAAGTTTTTTACCCTGAATGCCAATTCCAAAGCTGAGGTAGCTGAATTCATAAACAGAACATGTTTAATGCCAAGATAATCAATTAGTTTTTCTTCAAATTCTCTGCATGCGGGTCCATCACCTGAGACAAAAGTTGAACGTACGGCATTACCAACAGCTTTAATATCAGCGTCATCCAAAAATGGAATATGAATTGGTATTTTTTTCGGGCTAGCTGGCTCACCTCCATTGATTGCAAGATAATTATTATCTTTATTCATTCTTAATTCTTTAAATACCAATTGTACATTTGCTTAATGCCATCTCCCAAAGAGATTTTATATTTCCATCCTCTGTTACTTAATCTTGTTACATCTAACAATTTTCGTGGTGTGCCATCAGGTTTACTGGTATCTTGGACCAATTTTCCTTTGAATCCAATAATTTGTTTTATTTTCTGCGCCAACTCATTAATTGTTATATCTGTTCCTGAACCTATGTTAAAAAAATAGTCTACCTTTTCAAAATCCTGTATTGTATCTTTTTCAGGAAGATCGTAATTCATTGCAAGATGCAGTAAAGCATCCACAAGGTCATCGACATGTAAAAATTCCCGTAGTACCTTTCCAGTACCCCATACGTCAATGTGGATATCAAATCCTTCTTTATGTACTCCATTATTAGCTAATACTTTAAGAATTCTCTCTTTTGAATCGCCTTTCTTTAGATCATCGATGGGCCTAATTAGAATATCTTGCATTAGCGCATCCCAATTATTTGTTTCCAGACACTTTCCTAAGTGCATTTTTCGTATTAAAGCTGAAAGCACATGTGATTGCCGCAAATTAAAATTATCATTTGTCCCATATAAATTGCTGGGCATTAATGAGAAAAAATTACAACCGTACTGCCTGTAGTAACTTTCACACAATTTTAATCCTGCTATTTTCGCAATTGCATAAGGTTCATTGGTTTTTTCCAGATAATTACTGAGCAAATACTCTTCCTTAATAGGTTGTGTAGCCATTTTTGGATAGATACAACTACTGCCTAGGAATATCAATTTCTTCACCTTACTTAAATAACTCTGATGAATGATATTATTCTGAATCATCAGGTTTTCATAAATAAATTGTGCCCGATATGTATTATTTGCTACTATTCCTCCAACCTTTGCTGCTGCCAGAAACACATATTCTGGCTTTTCAGTTTCAAAAAACTCCTTAACATTATTTTGATTTGTTAAATCCAGTGCCTTATGTGTTTTTGTTATAAGATTTTTAAAACCATAGTTAACAAATTTTCGGAGTATTGCTGAACCCACCATACCCTGATGTCCTGCTATATAAATCTTTGAATTTTTATCCATAGCTAAATTGTTTTATAATGAGAATAATATTCGTAAAACTGGAATAGTTTTAATAATTCATCAATTCCTTGCTCTACAGTAATTTTTGGTTTAAATCCGATATATTCAATCTTATTGAAGTTAATTATAAAATGTCTGAGATCTTTATCCTTCAATTCAGAATTCACAATATTGTAATCGATTTTCTTTTTAATCAAATTGGCAATTTCCGCTTTTGAGTAATTTAAATTATTTCCACCAGCATTAAAAATTTCACCTCTCATTACCTTGTGATTATCCATCGCAAAGATGTAACAATCAGCTGCATCCTGAACATGCATAAAAGTACGTTTAGCAAAACTATCGAATAACACCAGAACTCCTTCCTTGACTGCCTTATATGTAAAGTCATTTATCATCAGGTCCATTCGCATTTTAGGGCTAAATCCAAAAATAGTGGCAAACCGCAGACTAATAACATTTAGCTTTTCCATTAATATTTGTTCTGCTGCAAGTTTGGTATGTGCATATGTGCTCACAGGTTCAACTACACTATTCTCATCACAAGGTTCTCCAGACTTACCATAAAGTGAAGTTGTTGAAGCATACACCAATAATTGTCCAGGAGAAATTGAATCCCTGAGAAGTTTCGATGCTTCCACATTAATTAACTGAGCGGAATTTGGATTGGCAGCACAGGCTGGAAAACCACTAATACCTGCCAGATGAAAAATCACATCATATTTGTTAATGTTTTCAATCTTGTTTCTGATATCTGCTTTAAGAATGGTTAGTTTTGGATGGGTTGCCAGGTGCATGATTGGTTCATAACCATACATGAAATTATCAAGCACTGTGATCTTGTAACCCTTATCCAGTAGTTTTTTTATCAGAATAATTCCTTTATATCCTGCACCGCCAGTAACTAATATTTTCATTTTATTGTCTGATTGTTTAAGTGTGTAATCGTGTAACTATTTAGTCAAATTTTTTATTTAAATAAATGTTTCAGTAGTATCTGAAATTTTAAAGTTCATGGTTCTGTTTCTTCATCATCATAATACTTTCCCGTAATATTTCATAGCCATCCATAATTTTTGAAGAAATTATATTGTACAAATGCCTTGGCTTTGTGACCTTTTTCATATCTTATGGTGTTAATTGATCTTCGTGGTTTTTTAGTTGTATGTATATTTAAGACTAACGGTTATGCGTTCGTACAAATCATGTAAGTTGTTTGTTTACTTGAAGTATTGATTTTTCATAGCTCCGCCTCATCAGTCCCATTTGCAAATATTATAAATAACTGATTGAGTGAAACATAATTATATTTCAAGCCTATTGCTTCAATAGCAACAGGATCTCTTCCGGTTGATAATCCTTCAAAAAATCCTTTATATTTTTGTTATCAAACACCAGGTACCGGATCTTGCGTTTGATCAGCTTTTCGCATTTTTCCACCAGTCGTACCAGATACTCCTTATCAATTGCTTTTCCTGCAAAGATCAGATCAATTATTTTACTATCACACCCTTTAGCAAATTCACCCACCAGGTATACTGCTTTTACATCGCCCAGCTTGTTTACCACCTTTTCAATTACCAGGTCGATTCCAATATGCTTGAGCAACAGGTTGTGAATATCCTTAAACAAAGGATGATCTTTGTTGGCGCGGAAGTATTTACGGTTACCCTTTGTAGTGGAAGTTAACAGATTGGCCTGTTCGAAACGGTTCAGTTCCATCCGTATAGCGTTGGAGGATTCGCCGAATTCATTTTCCAAATTACGTAAATAAGAGGATGAGTTGTCGTTGAGGAAGAATTTCATCAATAGTTTAATCCTGGTTTTGGATGTAATCAGTGTACTAAGCATGCTTATTTTAGTACTGATTTTGAGTAGTAAATGTACTCAATTTTTATATAATACAAAAAGGATCTTAAAAAGTTGTGCGGTTTTGCAGGTCTTGCCAGTCTTGGAGTCTTGCAATCTTGGAGGTCTTGTGATCGTACTATTCATAATGTACTGTATTATTTACGGAAAAGACGCCGGTATAGAGTTTTAAGTTTCTCGGTGCTGCTTACTGTTTCGTCATCGCTGTAATAGCCCTTGCCATAATACTCATAGCCGTAACCATAATCATACCCGTAATAATTGTATCCATAATAGCCTTTTACCTGCACATCGTTTATCAGGATGTACATGTTTTTAATGTCCCTTTTGGTATACAAATTATTAAGTAATTGAAGCACGTTCTTGTTTGAAAAATCCTGACGTACCATAAACAAGTAAATATCCACAAAATCTTTTAATAACAAGGCATCACTTACAACAGCCACGGGAGGTGTGTCAATGATTATATTATCAAAATCTTTTTTCAGTTTGTCAATGAACACGGCCATTTCTTCCGCACCAATAAGCTCGGCAGGATTAGGCGGCACCGGTCCTGAAGTAGCAACAAATAAATTATTGATATTCGTTTTATGAATAATAGAGGTGTAATCTGATTTACCAATAAGATAAGTACTCACTCCCTCCTGGTTTTCAAGATTAAAAATTTTATGGATCTTCGGTTTGCGCAGATCCAGGCTGATCAGCAATGTTTTTTTGCCACTCATGGCAATAATCGCTGCAAGATTGACTGAACAAAATGTTTTTCCTTCGCCGCTGATGGTGGAGGAGATAGCAATTACTTTTCTCTCCTTCTCTTTTAATAAGAATTTCAGATTGGCTCGCAATGCCCGGAAGGATTCTGTCAGAGCAGATTTTGGTGTTTCTATTACAGGGAGTTCTGAAATATTCTTATTGTGTCCGATGGAACCCAGTACAGGTACGTTGGTACTATTTTCAATATCTTTCCGACTGTTGATCTTGTTATCGAAGAATTCTATCAGGATGATCAACAATAAGGGAAAGGCTCCGCCAATCACCAATGCCATCATGTAATTTATGGAGATTTTTGGTTTTACTATTACGGCATTTTCAGGACGGGCGATATCCAGTATTTTGTGATCGGACGTATTGGATGCCCTGGTAATTCCTGCTTCGGCCCTTTTTTCCAGCAGAAAGGTATAGATCTGATCATTAATGGTAAATTTTCGCTGGATGTCGATCATCTGACGTTCAGTGCCCGGCAGCTTCTGCACCTCCCGTTCAATTTTTGCTATGCGGCTATTCAGGTTTTCCAGAGCAATGCGATTGGCTTCGATCAGACTTCTGAGGTTTTCTTTCAATGCTTCTTTTGCATTGTCGATCTGCGAATTGATCAGGGCCAACTGGGGAGAGCCCTCACTCACACTGAACTCGATCTGTCGTTTTTGCAGGTTCAGTTCGTTGATCTCTGCAATGATTCGATTTAATAAGTTATCCTGTATCCCAACAACCGACGGTGCAACCAGGTCACCGGTGGCGTCCTTTTTACTTACATAATTTAACAGGTAATTGTAATAATTAGTTTTGATATCGTATATGGCTTTTTCAGACTGCAGTTCCTGCATTTTTTCAAACAAAAAGGTTCCTTCCTTGCTCAGGTCGATCACTTTGTGTGTTGTGCGGAATTGCTGCAACCGCAAACCGGTGGTCTCCAGGGAATCTACAATTCCTCCCAGTTGTTCGTCAATGAAACGGATGGTGTTTTCAGAGGCAATGTTTTTTTCATCCAGATTGGCACGTATATATACCTCCATCAGTTTATTCAGATAATCAGCCAGTTGATCATCTACAAATCCGTTCAGCTTTAAAGTAATTACCGCGCCTTTTTCATCGTTTACTTCGGCATTCAATGCATTCTGGTATGATTTGGAAAGCGAATTGATATCATTGAACGTGAAATAATACTTGTTCGAACTGTTTTCTTTATAGAGAGGTTGTCCGGGATTTCGCGGATGAATGGTAAAATTAAACGATTCATGTTCGAATTTTTCGCCAAACCGCATGATCTTATTAATATCAAACCGGTCATTGATCGTTATACGGTATTCCTTTTCTGATAAAATAAAAATATCGATAGGGTATGCGATTAAATTCACATCAGATGTATCGTATTCAACAATGAACGGGCATTTTGTATAGAGTTGTGCTTCTGCAATCCCTCTTCTGCCAACTGCTGTATAGGTAATATTGAAATCAAGTTCTTCCAGGGCAAGGCGCGCCATTTTGTACGATTTCAGGATGCTGATCTCGTTTTCCACCACGGCCTTTCTTCTTCTGTTTCTTAAACGGGACAATTCGTCAAGAACACCCTCAATAGTGCCGGCACCGGATTGCTCTTCACCCACGATCAGGGAACAACTAACACTGTATACATCCTGAGAATACCGGTTGATAAGGTATGCGATGGTGAGCGCAATGAAAACGGAAATGCCAAACCACCACCAGTGACTTAGGATGAGGAAGATGTACTTCTTTATGTCTATGCCTTCTTCTTCGGGTAGTATAATCTGTTGTTGTTGGCTGCTTTGTTCCATAGAATATATTATTTATTCAATGTCCAATGACCAATATCGAATGTCAAATATCGAAGTAAAATTAACTATTCCTGGAAATTGGACATTGGGAGTTGGATATTGGTAATTCACTTTTTATTGCTGGCTTCGCCAGCCGAAGCTTTATGCGAAGGGTGGTTATTTTGGTTCATGGGATTATACTTAAATCGTGTTAATTTATCTGTAAACTAATACTATTTTAATATTGTCCTCATGCCGGACGGGCACTTACTTTTTTCATGATAAAAAAGTAAGCAAAAAAGCATGATTAGCCTAAATCGCACAAACTTTTCCATAAATAAATCTTTTACCTTCTAAAATTCTCAGCGGCTGCGAAAAGAGACGGGGCCACCGCGGGCTAATCGGACCATCGCTCTTTTCTGTTACCAATGATTGTGATTTGATTTGTGCAGGTATATCTCAAATGTTTTATTTTGGTTTATGCGATGTACTGTTTGGTGTTGTGTAAGTGGATGCTAATTTATTGAAAAATATGTTATTAATGATGAGTTGAGTAGTTGATGAGGTGATGAGGTGAATTGGTTTTGGTGATGCTTCTTTATTTTAATTTATCCAGGAATTCATTCCATGTATATATTATCGTTTTCTTGATTCTTTTTTCTTCTCATAACGAGCTTTTCTGACAGCTTCAACTTCTTCTTTAATTTCTTCTGGGATTAAAGCATCATCCGCGTTAATTCTTAACCTCCCGAGTAATTCTTTGAAGTCAGACTTTGCTTTCTCCTTTTTAATACGTATCAGTTTTAGGTCAGCTAAATCTTTTAATAATGATTTTGCCTTTGGATTTAATATATCTATTCTAACAGTTTCCATGTCCGTATATTTACTATCAAAGGTAATAATAGATCATCATTTTACCGGGATGATTCTTTTGTTACGGTGAAGAGTTTTTATCGATTTTTTGAGTGTTGCTTTATTGCTGGCTTCGCCCGCCGTAGTCTTCTTCGAAATACGAAGCTTAACGCGAAGTATTTGACGAAGGTGGGTTGCTTGTTGATGGTTATTCATGTCAATGTTTAACTGTGTTTTTGTTTAGAAGTTTAGAGGTTTAGGGGTTTAGATGGCGTTTTTCCATGAAAATTACTGGCTGTTAGTATTATAGAAAGTAAAGATAGATAAAATTCAATGTTCAATATCGAATGACGAATATCCAATGTCGAAGTTATAAACAGTTGGGAATTGAAAATTTATTTTTATTGTTGGCATTTTTAATTAAGTCTTGCAGGACAAATAAGTCATGCGGTCTTGCAGGTCTTGTGGCCATGGTGTTTTTGGATTACTATTAGGTTTTAGGTATTTTATTAATGTGCTAATGCTGTTTATTTAAGATATTCAGATATTTGATTGTACAATGCAAATGTATTATCGATTACAGAACTAATTTCTTCACGAGGTGGAGTTGAATAGACAGGATTTGGATACCTTTCTTGTGTATAATAGTCTGTCGCTAAAGTGAGACTATTTAAAACAATATCATCCACTTTTATAAATGCATTGACCTGTGAAAGAATTTCAATTAAATCATGTGTTCGTGGAATTTTAAAGTTATGATATGCTAAAACGGATTTAAGCATTTTTTCAATTGCCTGATGTACTTCAACACCAATAACATCGGTAAAATGTTCGGCTTCATTCAGTATTCTCGCAGCTTCAAGATTCTTAAATGCGAGTTCAAGCCATTCAAGTGCATAGGTTTTATTTGGCATATATTACTTCACCATTTTTAAATATATCCTGATAAAACTGATCTTGAATGATTTGTGTTCTGTAATCAATTCTGTCCTGGCTATCTACATGTATATCAAAAGAAATGTTATTTTTAAGCTGCAGTTTAAGCAACAATTTTCTTATGAGCAGACGGGTGGCCCTGACTTTTTCTTTTGGGATATTTTTTACGATGAAAAGATCAAAATCACTATCGTTTCTATGATTACCTCTGGCACGACTTCCGAACAAAATAATCTTTTCGGGATTTATTTCTTTGGAAATAAACCTGATTGTTTCATTAAGGTAAGGGATATCTGTATTATTTTTTCCTTTTTCCATAGTTTGATTTGTGATATGCTAATTTAGGAAAATATTTAATTAAGTTGTTTAAGTATGCAGTTGTGTGGTCATGCAGGTCGCAGGATTTTGAAGTCTTACAAATATTTCTAAGTTGGTGACTTGCATGACCAGCACGACTTGCAGGACAAATAGGTCTTGCGGTTGCATTATTAGTTCAATTTATCCAGGAATTCATTCCATGTACAAATTATCGTTTTCTTGATTCTTTTTTCTTCTCATAACGAGCTTTTCTGACAGCTTCAACTTCTTCTTTAATTTCTTCTGGGATTAAAGCATCATCCGCGTTAATTCTTAACCTTTCGAGTAATTCTTTGAAGTCAGACTTTGCTTTCTCCTTTTTAATACGTATCAGTTTTAGGCCAGCTAAATCTTTTAGTAATGATTTTGCCTTTGGATTTAATATATCTATTCTAACAGTTTCCATGTCCGTATATTTACTATCAAAGGGAATAATAGATCATCATTTTACCGGGATGATTCTTTTGTTCTGGTGAAGAGTTTTTATCGATTTTTTGAGTGTTGCTTTGTTGCTGGCTTCGACTGCCGTAGTCTTCTTCGAAACACGAAGCTTAACGCGAAGTATTTGACGAAGGTGGGTTGCCTGTTGCTGGTTAATAAAGTCGGAAGTAGCTTCCAGCTTCCAACTCCCAGCTTCGAGCTTTTTTTTGCTATAAAATATCGGTTGCTTTGTCAACCAGGAACTCTTTAATTTCTGTTTCGGGTACCGGATTACAGATATATTCCACCGGTTCGGTAAAGTCAATGTCTTTATGAAATGCCAACTGTTCGCGAAATAATTTTTCAGAGAATTGCTGATCAAAAATTTTTCCGGCTTCTCTGCATATTTCCTGTATGGTGTAATGATCATGCAAAATGAAATACAGATCGACGTAGTCTTTCCATTTTGCCCTTCTTCCCAGCGCAAATGCTTTCATGGCAGCCAATGACAATAGCGATGGGATAGTGATGTATGTATCAACTTTAACTGGATGGGGTACAGGGTAGGGATAGCTGAAAAATGTTACTTTCACTTCGTTGATAAGCACATGAAGCTGATCGTAATCTTCAAAAATGTGAATCTGGTTAAAAGGAATCTGCAACAGGGTCGGTTTAATTCCTGATTTATTAAGCCCGGACATAGTGAAGAGGACAAAATCAATCGATTGCCGGTGTCCTAAATGCAGTGCAATAGCAGTGCCTCCAACCATGTAAAACGAGCGTTGAAATTTTTTTACATAGGGCAAAAGTTCGACCTGTTTAGGAGTTAATATTTCAGTGTGTATATTTTTTGAAGACATGATCAAAGTAGCTGATGGTAATTTCGTTATAGTTCCCTCTTCTGCGTTTGCTAAGGTTTATGGAGTCGAAAAATATTTTGGACACTTTCTTTATGCCCAATAAATGAAATAATTGGATTACGGCATTCATATCTCCATAATTCAGAATGGTCTCAACCAGAAATTCATGGCTGATTTCTTCCTTTTTATCCCCGGGCGTATACCAGAAAAGATGGCTGTTCTTCCGGATAAAAGCTTTTATTTCAGGACTGTTCATGGGGAGTTATTTACTTTTAAAAATACAAAATAATCAGCTTATTTGCTTATATGACGGTTTGAAATTGAATCCCGATAGCCGCGCTGGTTACTGGTTATTCATTGTTTAATTGTTGAACTGTTGAATCGTAATTCGTGAACGGTGATCGGTGATCTGTGATCGGTGATCTGTGATCTGTGATGTGTGAACGGTGATGTGTGATCGGTGAAATTTGCTTACTGTTCACTGCTTACTGTTCACTGTTTACTGTTCACTGCTCACTGCTTACTGTTCACTGCTTACTATTCACTGTATAAATTCCTCATAGTTGCTACTTGTAATGACCCTGGTTTCACTTTCAGGATAAGCTTCCATAAATGCCTTAGGTATTATTTTTCTTTGTTTGTCATTCCACTTAAACTCATAGGCATGCAATCTGCCATCATATTCTTCAATATAATCAATTTCCTGCTGCGTTTGCGTTCTCCAAAAATACCTGTTCATCCATATCCCTTTATAATCCATATACTTCATTCTTTCGCTAAGAAGGAAGTTCTCCCATAAAGCTCCTGTATCCTGCCTCAGGCCCAGGGGATTAAAATTTCTTATCAGGGCATTGCGAATTCCGTTATCATAAAAATATATTTTATGGCTTTTCTTTAATTCGTTCCTCATGTTTCGACTTAACGAAGGCAATGAAAATATTACATACGCTTTCTCCAAAATGTTGATGTAACGTTCAATGGTCTGGTTATCAACTCCAAGAAATTGAGCAAGTTCATTATAGCTTACCTGGTTTCCTAACTGCAATGCCAATGCCTGTAACAGCTTTTCTACCAGGCTGGGTTTTTTAAGTTTTTCATACATCAGTATATCTTTATACAGAAAAGCATCAGTAAGGCTTTTAAGTACTTCTTTTTCTTCAGCCGGTGAGGTAACAACCTCGGGATAATAACCGAAAATCATACGGTGTTCTATCATTCTTTTCTCTTCCTGCAAACTGGTATGACCCGTCATTTCTTCAAAGGACAGGGGATATAAGAACATTTCAATTTTCCTGCCTGTAAGGGGTTCGTTTATTCTATCTGCCAGTTCAAAGGCCGATGAACCACTTGCTATAACCTGTATACCGGGAAAATTATCAACAATCAGTTTTAAGGCAAGGCCAATATCCTGAATGCGCTGTGCTTCATCAATTATAATCAGCTTGTTTTTACCAATGATTCCATTTAAGCGAGTTGATGTCGGGTTTACAAATAATTCCCTCACATCAGCTTCATCGCCGTTGAGCCATAGAACAGGTAAGGCCGCTTCATTTTCTATTTTCTTTAATAGAGTAGTTTTTCCAACCTGTCTTGGCCCCGGAATATGGATTATTTTTCCTTTCCCTATATTCGCAACAATTTGTTTTTCCAGGATTCTTAATATCATTTCTTGCGATTGTAAACGCAAATTTATAGCATATTTTGCGTATTTATTCTATATTTTTAAGGAAAATGTTCTTTTTGAAATAATGAATTATAATTGGTGATTTGTGAATGGTGAACTGTGAACTGTGAACTGTGATCTGTGATCGGTGAACTGGTGAAATGAAGTTTCAAGACGTAATTTATTCATTTATCAATTCAATTGTTTTTTATATAGTGAGTTTAATTTATTGCTTATTTCATCAATTGGATCTCGTAGCTCAATTAATTCTTTTTCAGAAAGAAATCCTAAGTCAGAAGCAATGATTAGTTGATTTAAAACTTCCATTGTACTTGAGAATGCAATCTGAAAAAAATGAGCCCTATCTTTTGGCGACATTCTTGAATTTCCTTCTGCAATGTTAGAGCAAATTGAAATACTGGCGCGTCTTAACTGATTGATTATTCCATATTTTTCATGTTCAGGAAAATTTTCAGTTCTTTTATAGATACTAACTGTAAATGATTTGGCAACTTGCCATACATTAAGATTTTCGAACGAATACTTATGATTCATGTTATTGAGGTTTATAATAACGAAACTGATTATCTAATAACTTCGATTAATCAGTTTTTCAGTTCTCCAGTTAATCATTTCGGATTTATATAATTCAACACCAGGACAAAGGTTGTAATGGTTGTAAATAACAACGTATACACAGGTATGTTGTTGCGGAAATTAAAGCTTTTTACGGGCTCTACATAAACGATATCGTTTGGCAGGAGGAAAAATCCTTCCGATGCAAGGATCTTGTTCGATGTAAGGTTGAGGCGGAAGGTTTTCGTGCCTTCAGTTCCGGGGCGGATTACCAGGATCCTGCGTCTGTCGCCATAGGGCGAAATGTCGCCTGCATTGCTGATCGCTTCGAGTACTGTGAGCTGGTTGTTATAGTTCTGGTACACACCGGGCCGGTTCACTTCGCCTATTACTGAATACTTGAAAGAGATCAGTTTTACTACTATCGTGGCATCTTTCAGGGTTATTGCGGATTGTTTTTCTATAGCTACCTTTGCTTCTTCAATGGTCTTATTCAATACATTCACTTTGCCAATAATAGGGATCTCTACAAATCCCGAATCGCTTACATTGTACCCGTAAATAAACAAACTTGCTTCATTCGTAAACTGGTTGGTGTTGATCATGCTTGTTGAGTTGATTGCCTGTGTGATCTCCATATTCATGGAATGGATACGCACGTAAAGCACATCACGTTTCTGAATCCTGTAGTCGGGAGGCATGGCAGTGAAAAGGTCCTTTTTGCCATCCTCCTCCTGGAGAAGAACGAGGTTTTTATAGCGGGTGCAGGAAGATGTTAGCAATAGGCTTGTCAAAAGGGCCAGAACTATGCCGGTAGTTTGTTTATTCATTGGATGAAGTATGTTTGTGGGTCAAAATTAAGGATTAATGTGTTATTAAATCGTGAGTCTTATTATTCTTTTCAATATCAAATGTCCAATATCCAATGATGAATTTCCAAGTTAAAGTGTTTAAATAAAGTTAATTCTTATTATTTACTCTGAGCTGTGACAATACTCTTTACAAAAATTGCTATTAGTTCATCATTTTCTTTTTCACTCATGTTAATGAGGTTTTTATCTTTTACCAATCCGGAGCCTTTTATTAGTTTTAAACAAACTTTTGTTTCCCTCAATTCCTTTAAAATAATTTTAAATTTATGAATGAAATCTTTTCGGGATTCTGCAGCTTGTGCTTCACCATAATTAAGCGCAGGTGAGGTACATGATCTAACAATCTGTCCCCCTAACACATTACCAGCTCTTGTATTAGGAATTTTTTCTGTCATTTTTATTATTGTAATGCCAAATTGAATAAGTCGATCTTCCAGATCATAATTTTCATATAACTTTCTTGTCATGATATAACGATTATTACGGTATTAAAACCAAATTTTTATTAAAGAATACTTCTACATTGGATATTGAATATTGGACATTGGATATTTAACTTCTTCATTTTGACTTCAACTTCTCAACTATTCACCTTACCAATTCATCAGCTTTCTTCATAGCTTCGCCCCGTCACTCCCACAATTCAACATGGGGAAACAAGGGCCGGATTGCTTGCACAGTAGTTAATAACAAAGAATAATTCTTGTTATTGCCGCAAAGATACTTTCTATGGTGCAGTCTGTAAAAAGTTTTCGGGGATATTTACCAATAAATTCTGGTGTATGGTATCTATGCGTACCAGCAGGCGATGCTTTTTTGAGATCTTCAGCAACTCCCCGCGCAAACCTTTCAGCGTACCGTGTGTTACTTCTACCTGTTGTCCGGGCTTTAGTTTTTTGTGTGTGACTTCAATGTCGGCGTTGCTGTTAACAATTAATTTCAGGTTGTCGATCTGATCCTGTGGTATAGAGGCTGCCTTACCTTCAAAGGTCACATATTTCACCACGCCGTTTGTGTGCAATACACGATCATAGTCGGGCGTATCAATGTGTACAAATACATAGGAAGAAAAAAGGGGCACTTCCACCATTTTTTTCCTGTCGCTCCATTGTCGCAGGGTTTTGTGCAACGGGAGGAAAGCATCAATACCTGTTTCGGCCAGGCACTGGTAGACCTGCTTTTCAGCCCTCGGCCTTGTGTAGACTGCATACCAATGTTTCTTCTGTCTGGACATGATCGTCGTTTCCACTTTCTTTCTGCTGTTTTTGATTTGCAGTTTTATGTAATAAAGTTAGTTAAAAATGGTGAGTTGAAAAGGTTAGAGTTCAGTGTTTTGTGTTCAGAGTTTGGTTGCTTGTTGCTGGGTGCGATGTTTAACTGTGTAATCGTGTAATCGTTAAACTGGGGAATTGATGAAATGAAATAAATCAACTACCAGTCACGAATTACGAATCACAAATTACCAACAAGCCAACAAGCTAAAAACCTATTAACCAGGAACCAGCACCGAGCAACCAGTCACAAACACCCAGCACCCACTGCGTTCACCGAAGTTTCATGCGAAGGTGGAACAACCCAATAACCTAACAACCTAATAACCTAATGGCCCAATTACCCAAATACATTTTGTCACCTCCCTGAAATTTTATACATTTATTTAAAAAACAAGAACATAGAGTTCCGAAGGAAAAGCATTTTATTCAATAATATTAACTAAATCGAATCAAATGAAACTAGTAAACTTTTTAGCCTGGGCAGCAAGTGTAGTTGCTGCAGTATTGATAATACTGGGCACTATTGCCTATATTTTTGATGTACGTGTATTTGGTGCAAACACGATTATCAATTACTTCAATCTGGCGAATACATTTTTATTGGTAGTGATCTGCTGCCTGATTTACAGAAGACTGGGACAGGTAGAGAAGAAGTAGGTACGAAATTGACAAGGTGATGAGTTGATTTGTTGTAGAGCTGAACTTATAAAATGTTCCATTAGTTTTGTAGGGTCACACCATGGTGTGACCGTTTTTTATAACATAGGCCTTATCAGTGGTACTATTCAATACCGGCAGCTTACGTTTCATAGATTGTTTATACCCTGAGTTATGCCGGCAGATGAAACGTTTTGTCATTTTGTATCATTTCTGTGACTGTATCAAAAATTCGTAAACCGTCATTGCGAACGTAGTGAAGCAATCTAATCCTATCATAGACAATAGATTGCTTCGTCATGCCTCCTCGCAATGACGTAATGATCAGACTTTTAAGACAGCCCTTTGGGGTAAGGTAGGATCCAGGAAGCAGAATAGATCTCTTAGTTTTTCTTAACCGGAATCGTAGTAAACATCTTCTTCCAATCTCCCCAATTGTAGATCTGTGCCATAATAATAATGAAAATAGCAGCAATGATCAGGAATCCTATATTCGTAGCCATAGGATCTATTGTCTTCATTTCCCATAGTGCCGGAGTTTTTAATACGGAAGACTCATAGGTAACCAATACCGCACCGTAAATGTTGTTGATGGCATGTACACCGCAGGCAAGCTCAATACCATTGTCGTAAATGACAAGCAATCCGGCAAACAAACCAAAAGCCACATAATAGGGCATAGTATGCCAGAACCCGAATTCTTTTACTTCAGGATTGGAAAAATGGAGCAGGCCAAAGGCTACAGAAGTTAGTATGAGTGCGATAAATCTGATCCTGAATAATAAGCCGATCCCAACCATCAGGTAACTTCTGAAAAGCAGTTCTTCAAACCAGGCTTGCCAGGGAATGACAATAAGGGCAATAAGCAACAGGGGAAAAAATCGTTGTGGCTGAAAGTTGTATTCGTAATTTCCGGGATCCAAAACAAAAAACAGGCCTTCGGCGAGAATTAGAAGCATCAGCCAGACAAGTGCTCCGGTGAACATGCGCGACCAGCGTATTTTCCCTTCCGAAGAGGCTATGGCTCCGAGCTTTCTTTTATGCAGGTTGATCATCATAAGCAGCAAGACAAAAAATCCGATCACTGCCGGGAACAGCAGCAGAATAAGTCCCAGGTTCTGGTCGATGCCAAGGATTTCCGTATCGTAGGTATCAACGAAACCCTGGAGGTCAAGGTCTGCACCTCCGGTTAATTTAATGGCAAGGGCTATTCCCAGTGGAAGAGATCCCAGGATGAGGTAGGCTATGCTGACTGCAAGTAAGGTAAGAATGTATTGCCACCATTTGTTGTTGCTTTCCTGTGCTTTTATGAAATACATGGG